>Ga0181523_10000068_pt1 | contig 99816 bp, 81 predicted proteins | sample PEATcosm2014_Bin_43_FD_119752 | JGI IMG/M metagenome (GOLD analysis project Ga0181523, IMG submission 119752) | Peatland microbial communities from MTU Mesocosm Facility, Houghton, MI, USA - PEATcosm2014_Bin05_30_metaG | ecosystem: Environmental > Terrestrial > Soil > Wetlands > Peat | place...
GCACCCCAGGACGCCAAACTGCTTCCCCTGCGCCCGATACTTCTTATAATCCGCCAGCCGGTTAAACACCTTCTGCTCCGCCTTGTCGCGAATCGAGCAGGTGTTATACAGCACCAGCCCCGCCTCTTCCACCGTAGGAACCTGCCGATACCCCTGTTGCAAAAGCGTCCCCACCACCTTCTCGGAGTCGTGCGCATTCATCTGGCACCCAAAAGTTTCCAGGTAAAACGTCTTGTCGCCGCTCTCCGACATTGGTTCAGTATAAACCAGCGAAAGCGGTGGGTCCTACGGGAGCAATTAAGAGTGGTGGTTTGGCTGAGATCGCATTTTCAATCGCGAACTTGAAGCGCAAGCTCATGGAATTCGGGAAAACGTTGCAAAATTCCCAGCGTCTCTAGGCAAGCCCGATCAGCCTCGCGCAGTTCAGATCCCGTTGAATCCTGAGGGTGGGCGTTCAGTTCGTGGGCCAACACGTCTGCCACATACACGGCTATTGAACTGTCGAAGCCGCTGTGCGGGATGCGTGTGGGATGATGGTGATGCGCGATCGCCTCAACGGCAAGGTTGGGAATACCCCACAATCCGAGCAGGTACGCTCCGATCTCCGCGTGGGAGACTCCCAGCAATTCCTCTTCTGTTTCGAAGGGTTCGCATTTACCCTCGCGAGCGCGTGCCAGCAAGGAGCAGAACGTATCAGGCACTCTACTTGCCAGTATCAGTCTTCCGACATCGTGGAGAAGCGCGGCCACGACGGTGATGTCGCGAGATTTCGAATCCACCGGGAGCATGCTGGCTATGGCGGCGGTACGGTGCGCATGTTGCTGCAAAGTCTCGTAGACGGACTGGGGAATCTGTGAGCTGGGCGAAAAAATCCTGAAAGTCTCGCTTGCTAAAGCTAGATTCTTGATGGTCTCCATACCCAAATGTGCAACCGCGGTCTGCAAACTGGTGACATTTTGTGCCAATCCGAAGAAGGCGCTATTAACCAACTGCAAGACCTTCGCTGACATGGCTACGTCATGCTCGATGATCTCTGCCACCCGGCTTATCGAAGTGTTTGGGTCTCTCACCGCTTGCGTAAGAGAGGCGTACGTACTGGAGAGGGAAGGCAATTCACCGACGGCTCCAACGACCTTTCGAATCTCGGGTGCGCCCAAGATGTCCTGCAGCGTGCAGACCCGCTCAATCGTAGCTTGCAGTTCGGCGGCACTGCATGGTTTGGTGAGAAAGCGGTGGGCCACGGGAACGGCGCGCATGGCAAGCGCGGCTTCGGCATATCCGGAAAGGACAATGCGCGCAGTGCTGGGAAAGCGGTCCCGAATGTGACCGAGCAGTGTGGCGCCATCCATGCCCGGCATGCGCATGTCTGAAACGACCACGTCGAAGGTGCCTGCCTCGCAGGCTTGCAAGGCGCCTTCGCCTCCGGTTGCGAACTGCATATCCCAACGCTTGCGTTCCGCGTGCAGCATACGACGAATGCCGTCGAGAATATTGCTTTCATCGTCCACGAACAAGATGCGTTTCACGCCGTCACCGTCTTGGCTGCGAGAACCTTGCCATCGTGAGGAAGGCGAACGATAAAGGTCGTGCCCTTCCCCTCCTCTGTTTCGAAGTGAATGGTTCCGCCGTGTTTGTTAACCACCACCGAGCGCGCGATGGCCAAGCCCTGCCCGCTTCCCTTGCCGATTTCTTTGGTAGTGAAAAAAGGATCGAAGATTCGGGCTCGCGCTTTTTCCGGGATCCCCGTGCCCGTATCCTGGATTCGGATCTCGCACCACCCTGGGCAATTCCGAGTTTGCACCTTGATTTTTCCCTTCGCTGAGTTCCCGTCTCCGACCACATCGGCAATGGCATGCGCGGCGTTAACGATCAAGATCAGAATTACCTGGTTGAACTCTCCCGGCAGGCACAAGACCCCGGGCAACGAGGAGTCGTAGTCGGTTTCCATGTCGGCCACGTATTTCCACTCGTTGCGCGCCACAGTAATCGTGCTTTCAATGGCGCGATTCAGGTCTAGCAGGATTTTGTCCTTTGTCCCAGGATGGGAGAAATCTTTCATCGCACCCACCAGCTTCGCGACCCGGGCCACGCCTTCCAGGGTCTGCTCGATGGACTTGGGAATCTCTTCGAGCAGGTAGTCAACGTCGGTGTGCTCGGCCGCCCCCGAGATTTCTTTCACCGTTTCGCCAAAAAGGGCGTTGCCTTTGGCCGCTTCCAACAGCCGGTCGTACTTTTCCAGCAGACTGCTCAGTTCTCCAAAGGCATCCTTCAAGAAGCGCACATTGTCTCCGATATATTGCGTCGGAGTATTAATTTCGTGAGCGATTCCGGCGGCCAGTTGCCCGATGGACTCAAGCTTTTGGGATTGCTGAAGCCGCTGGCGGTCGGTGATGTCACGCACCACGCAGAGCCAGTAGGCCTGGTCTGACACGATGTGCTTGATGCTCACTTCCACGGGAAAGGTCGACCCGTCTTTGCGCAGATGGAGAGTTTCCAGGATCGCGAAGCCCGACTTCCGCAATTGCTCCTTAGTCGCGGTTAAAGCTTTCGTGTCAAACATTGGGTTGATATCGAAAACCGTCCGAGACAGAAGTTCTTCGCGGCTATACCCAGAATCCAGGCAGGCTCTTTGGTTGAAGTCGAGGAAGCGGAGTGTATCTGGATCGACAACCTCAATGACATCGGAGGCTTGATCCATCAACATTCGAAGCAGATTCAACGATTTTTCCGTCCGCATTCGTTCGGTGATATCGGCGCCGACGACGAGAATCCCCGCCGCGCCATCCGTCTTAAGTCGAAGAGCATTCAGACCGAGGAATCGGGTCATCCCATTCTTTTCTAACCTAACGTCGTCGAGACTGTTGCTCGTTGCGTCCTGGACGCACGCTGCGACTCGGGCACTTATGTCAGGCGTGAGCCACTGGACTCCGCACTGATCCAGAGTTTTGCCTGGGACGGTGGCTTCTTCCCACCCCAAAATCGCCGTTGCCGCTTTGTTCCATTGTCGAATGTGACCGTCTGCGTCTAACCCAATCAACAGCGACGGAACCGAATTCAGAAGGACTTCCGTATCCCTATGAGCCCGGCGCAAAACTACATCTCCACGCCTTCGGGCCGTGGCGGAAATCAACGTGCGCGTGCTAAAAAAAAGAGCGATAATCAAACCGACAAGCAGGGCTGCCTCAAGGATTCCCTGAATCCTTAACAGCTCATCGATCAAGGCCAGTTCGGCCATGAAGTCGCTCGCCAAGTCGCTCTGCAACGTTTCCAATGCTGTTTGAACCGCTTTATTCTCACGCGATAAATCCGCCAAGTCCTCTTGTCTCGGTGGAATACCATTGACGTTTGCGGCTGCCGCGTAAAGCACCTGTGACCTCTTCTGCAGGTCGCTAACCCGGCGCATCAGAAAGATAATTTGTTGCTGCCGTACTGGGTTGAACTCCATGGACGTGCTGGCACTATCGAGCGAAGACGCTGCCGTCACTGCCTCCCGACGGGCATATTCGAGATGTTTTTTTTCCTGCATCACAACCGCATCACTGTATTCTCTGTTCATTCTCTGGAAGGTGTTAGCGGCATGCTGGCTTTTGAGCGCTGCTGGGAACAGAGAATGCGATGCAATCCCGACATGCTTACGTACGGTGCTCGCAGTCCACTGCATGATCGTCAGCAACCCCAGCACCCCAAGCACAACAACAATGATGCTGGTCTTAATCGGCGCGGAACGTGATGCCGGAGAAATTGGCTCGATGCCTTGCATTCCTTCCATACCTCTCGCTCAGCGCTTCTATGACAAACAAAAGCCGTTTTCCAGCTTTCCCTGATGCTGACGCAGCTAATCGCGCTTTTGATTTTGGCTACGAGAGTCATCGGCGAGAAAAGCTGGTTACTTCAGACTCGTGCAGAATCCACTCTCATGCCCTAAAAGGAGGTATCGCGGGTAACTGATTCATCGGGCCCGCTCTGCCGATGGGACGCTGGATGGGATGCTGGTAAAGAGCCTCATCGTTTTCGTGGATGACCACGCTCCCGCCGTGCCGGATGGCTAGCAGCGAACGCTGCATCGCAAGTTCGCAGCGGACAGGGCCATAAGTGGGAATAAGGCTTCACCGTCTGGCATATACAACGTCAAGAAATCGATAAGAAATTAAGCAAGAGAAAAAAGAGGGATGCCATGGCTGAAAAGATTCTTCTGGTAGACGACGATTGCAACATCCTGGACGGATATCGGCGCAGCTTGAGCCGCGAGTTTCTGATGGAGACGGCCATGGGCGGGCAGGAAGCCTTGAAACTCACTGCCGAAAACGGACCCTACGCAGTTGTGGTTTCCGACATGAGGATGCCCGGCATGGATGGCATCCAGCTTTTGAGCAAAATCAAAGTCCAATCGCCGGACACCATCCGCGTCATGCTTACCGGCAACGCCGACATGGACACGGCCATCAACGCCATTAACGAGGGTAGCATCTTCCGCTTCCTCAACAAGCCCTGCAGCAAGGAAGTGATGGCGAAAACCCTGACCGCGGCACTTGTGCAGTACCGCCTGGTCACCGCCGAAAAGCAACTCCTCGAACAGACCCTGAGCGGTAGCATTCAAGTGCTGACGGAAGTGCTCAGCCTGGTCAATCCCGCCGCCTTTAGCCGCGCGGAGCGCGCCCGCCGCTACATTCACCACATCGTGACCGCGATGTCGCTGGGCAACCCGTGGCAATACGAGGTCGCGGCCATGATGTCCCAACTGGGTTGCGTTACTCTGGCTCCGGAAACGATTGACGCCGTCTACAGCGGCGAGAAACTTTCGGCGAACGAGCAGGCACAGTATGACGCACACCCCGCTGTCGCCCATGATCTGCTTTCGAAAATCCCCCGCCTGGAACCCATTGCCTGGATGATCCAGCACCAGAACCGGCCCGTCCCCGAGCTCGGCGACCCCAAGATGGCGGACCTGCGGCTGGGAGCGGAAATACTGCGGCTCACCTTGGCTTATGAAAATCTCATCCACCAGGGGACTTCGCGAACCGAGGCGGCACACATTTTGGCTCGCCAAAACAAGGGCTTCAGTCCGGAGTTCTTCCACGCCCTGGTGGTGTTGGATCCGAACGCCGAAGAAGGCGAACTGCGAAAGTGCCGGATTGATGAGCTTTCGGCCGGCATGATCGTTCAGCAGGAGGTGCGCACCCACGAGGGAGCGTTGCTCGTCTCCAAAGGTCAGGAAGTTACTCCGCCGCTCCTATTGAAGCTCAAGAATTTCCACGCCCGGCGCGCGATCGCCGGGGACATTACTATAGCGATGCCCACAACCGCACTTGCTTTTGTGAAAGGCGCATCGTAGCCGGGTGAGGTGCGCACACCCCACTCTCCAGGACGTCCGGACCAGCCCCGCCTCTTCCACGGTAGGAACCTGCCGATACCCCTTCTGCAAAAGCGTCCCCACCACCTTTTTCGGAGTCGTGCCCATTCATCTGGCAGCCAAAGGTGTCCAGGTAAAACGTAATGGAGCCAGCAGGCAGCAAAGGAGGACAAGGTCGCCCCTCCCCCGTCATTCGTGACCAGCCACCATTCGGTAGCGCTTGCCCGCAGGGTGGAGGAATCGCTTCAACTCCTTCGCATCGCCGCGGAGCTGCGGACCAGAGGCCCCGGCGCTAATCGCGACTTTAGCCGACATAACGGTGGCGAAGGCGGTGGGCAGTTGAGAACGGTAGGGGCTGGTTTGCATGTTCGCCATACCATCCACTTCGGTGCTGATCACGAACAGGTAGGTGTTGCCCGCGGTCAGCGGGGGCAGCGTCATGGAAGTTTGCGCGGTACTGTAAGTGCCGGCGACCAACAGCTCGAATCCGTTCTGCATCGGAATCACCTGGCACACAAAAACCGTATAGCCAAGAGGAGGAGTGCCGCTGGGCGCCGACCAGCTCAGCGTCGCGACGGTGTTGTTCTCGCTCGTCGTGGTGAACAGGTCAGAGCTGTTAATGGTTGGATTCACGACCGGTCCGGTCAGCGGAGCCAGAGTCGGATTCAAGGGATCAACCGCCAATCCGTAGTTGAGGGCAAAGGGAAAATTCTCGGAACCAACCTGAAAGGGCACGATGACCGACTGGCAGAAAACCAGCTCTCGCGTCCAGTCGGAGGGAAAAGGGTCGCCATATTGGAGCGTGCCAAAATTCTGGTCCGTGAGAATGGGCGGTTCGACGGCGGTTGAAAGGAAGAATGGCGTACCCAAACACGGATTCCCTGGAAAAGGGGATCCGCTCGACGAGTTCGGCTGAACCAGGTAAATGTTCGAACCGAAATCCGGGGCGAATAAACCCGATTTTGCATTCACGCCGATCACATAGGGTTCTGGGGCAATGGACAGCCAGGAACCCGTCGGCGTCACCTCCCCTGGCGCCACATTCTGAAATAGCTGCGTCCACTGCGAACCGGGGATGCTCAAGTTGACCGAAGCCGGAGGGCTGGCCACAAGCGTTCCGTTGACCGGGTTCGTCGTCCCATTGGTGAACGCCAAGTTCGACAAAGTGAGCTCGGGCCCGAGAACCAGGTTGTTGAGCGTGCCCAGTGAAACGGGCTCGTACTGCATCAGAAATGCCGTATTCACGGTCGTCCAATCGATTTTGCTGCTGAGGCTGGCCGACGCAGAAAGAGTGGTCGCACCCGCTTGCGGAGTGAGATCGATCGGCGGAATGGGCGCATTATTCGTTGTGAAACTCACGACACCCGGCGGCAAAGATGGATTCAATCCGCTCAGCGTGAAATCGAACGTTATATCCTCAGCAGTGCCGAGTACGCCGGTCGAAGCGCCGGCTGTATCGCGGCCAAGATCGAAGGTGCTGCTATTGGTCCAGAAGCCCGTCGGCGGAAGCGTGAGGCCGGGCGGGCTACCCTCGATGAGCCAATAGTATCCGCCAGGTACCTGCGCAATGTTGTAGACTCCGGCCGAAACCAAAGTGCCGGAAATAAGTTCGAGAGAGCCGTCCGGCTGTGGAACCAACGCCGATGGAATTAAGTCTTGCGGGCCGGGGAGCTGCACAGGACCTGTTGGCGTCCAATTGGTATCGACCCAATTGACCGTCACCGTGCCCGTAGGAGTGACTGTCCACGACTGCGTTGTGCTGCCTCCGGAAGAAGTTGTGGCCTTGACCGTGAAGCTGTTGGGGACTCGCGATTCCGCCGCGGTCGGCGTCCAATTGATGGTGTTGCTAGTTAAGGTCGCGCCCCCCGGCTCCGCGACCAGCATAAAAGCCACCGTTCCGCCTGAAGGGTCCGTCGCCGCCAGTTGGTAGATGTAACTCACGCCCTGCGAAGCTGCGGTAACCGGCGTACTCGTGAAGATCGGGTTTTGCGGGGTTGAATGCGAACCGCTTCCGCACGCGGCCAGATAACTCAAAGACGCTGCTATTGCAAAAAGGATTCGTGCGCGCATTTTTCGACTCCTCGACCCGGGAGAGTTCGAGTCGCATCTTCACAGGCCGTTTCCCACTCTTCACGTTAGGGTGGGATTCCACGGCAGAGCAAAGCTTTGGGAAGCTGTTTAACACCCTTGGGTAACGGTCCTACTTCACCCGCGCCAGCGTGAACACTTCCTTCATTTCTTTGCCATGATCGAGGAAGATCCATTCTTCAACGTGATGATCGGTATCAGGTTCGGTGAAGGTTACGTGCTGCATGTGTCCGTCGCCCGGACCGATGTTGGTGCCGTCAAAGAATTCGAAGCTGACCGATTTCGCGTCCGACGAGATGACCTTCATGCGCGGCTGATTTCCGGCTCCGCAATAGTGGGTCATCAGAAGGCGTTCGTCATCCATATGAAACATAGTGATCATGTTTTCCGGACCGTGCCAATGAATCTCGCTCATCAGCGCCGAGCCGCCGGAGGTGATGCGAAAGCTCACTTGAACAGGCTGCCCCTGATTGTTCTTCCCGGCCCAGTTCCCTTCCATTCCCTTCAGCAGGTCGAAGGACTTGTGAGCATCCGACTGGGCCACAACCAAGCTGGCGGAGAGGACAATAATCATGGTTGCGGCAATGGCGGCGATTTTGCGAACGAGCTTCATAGATTCCTCCCTGGATTTAGTAAGGACCTTACATAAGACCTTTACACGTTAAGTCGCGTCAAGAGGAAAATTTGGATTTACGCCGCCCAGCTTCTCGCTCAAGTGAGCGGCAATCAGCTTGCCGTGGAAACGGCCATTCTCAATAAATATTTCATTCGTCCGCGAGCCCGCGACAATCACTCCAGCGACGTAAATTCCCGGAACGTTCGATTCCAGGTTTTCCGGATCGCAGACCGGACGAAGCTGCTCCGTAGCCAGTTCGATGCCCACGCTGCGGAGAAAATCGTAGTCGGGATGGTACCCGGTGAGCGCGAATACAAAGTCGTTTTTCAGGCGAAGCGTGCCAGATGGAGTCCGCAGCACAACGCAATCGGCGTCGATCTCCTGCACCGTGCTGTTGAAGTGCGCGGTGATTTCACCCGCCTTGATACGGTTCTCGATGTCGGGACGCACCCAATACTTCACGTGTGGATGCATCTGAGATCCGCGATGGACAAGCGTGACGCGCGCCCCATGCCGCCACAAATCCAAAGCCGCTTCAGCCGCCGAATTCTTGCCCCCGATCACCACTACGTCGGAGTCGAAATAAGGATGCGGCTCGCGATAGTAATGAAAAACCTTGTCCAGGTCTTCGCCCGGAATATCGATTTCGTTGGCAAGATCGTAGTAGCCGGTCGCAAGCACGATCTTGCGCGCACGGTAATCGTGAATCGCGTCGTGCCGGTTGGTTGTGGCCACGCGAAAGTCCCCGTCCTCACCCGTAATAGTCTTCACCCATTCGTATTGCCGGATGTTCAAGTGAAAGTGCTCAGCGACGCGGCGATAATATTCCAGGGCTTCGAGCCGGGTGGGCTTCGCCAGCGATGTGGTGAAAGGAATATCGCCAATCTCCAGCAACTCCGGAGTAGTAAAAAACACCATGTTGTTCGGATAGTGATAGATGGAATTAACCAGGCATCCCTTGTCGATGATGAGGGCCTTGAACCCAGCCTTCTGCGCCTCGATAGCGCACGCCATGCCAGTAGGGCCAGCGCCCACCACCAGCACGTCCGCCGCGGAGTCCGCCTGCTCCTCGGCCTGAGTGCGAGGCAGAGATTCCGGAATCTGTTCGACCTGCGAGAGTGTCGGAGTCTTCATCGTAGGGGTGGGAAAACGACAATTCTAGCACTGCGGAGTAAGAGTCGAGCCCGGCTGCTTCCCTACTTCTTCACGCAGACGGCAACCCCATCGCGGATGGGCAGAATGGTCGTAAACAGATCCTTCGATTCACAGATCAGCTTATTGAATTCAAGGATGGCCTTGGTTTGGGCGTCGGGCTCGGGCTTGCCGACCTTGCCGCTCCATAGAACGTTGTCCGTGATAAAAAGGCCTCTGCTTTTGAGACGCGGGAGCGCTAGACGAAAAACGCGCGGGTAGTCGATCTTATCAACGTCGTTAAATATGATGTCGTATTGCTCTTTCTCCTCTGAAAGAAACTCGAGCGCGTCGCCCACGCGAACCGTGATGCGCTGGTTGACGCCGGCCCGATCAAAATAGCGGCGGGCTTTTTCGGCGCGTTTGGGATCGCCGTCGGTGTAAATCACGCGTCCGCCGTCGCCCACCGCGCGCGCCCACCAGATGGTCGAATACCCGATGGCCGAACCCATTTCGAAGATCTTCTTAGCGCCGCTAATGGCTGCCAGTTGATAAAGTACCCGAGCAACGGCGGGACCTACGATCGCCACATTGTTCTTGCTGGCCTCGAGTTCCATCTCGGCGAGAACCTCGTCGCGCGCCGGCAACATTGCGTAGAGGTAGTCCTCGACTTCAGGAACTGTAATGCCTCCCATGCGCCAGTCAGGCTTTGCGGGTTGATCGTTCATATTCACGTTTACGAAATCGTTTGCCCCGGTTTCATCTCCAACACTTTCACGTCCGGCACGAGTTTCTGCAACGCGGCGGGCGTTCCCGTCAGTTGCGGAAATGTGCCGAAGTGCATGGGGATGACAGTTTCGGGTTGCAGCAGCTTGCAGGCATAGGCAGCCTCGCGCGGCGACATGGTGAAATGGTCGCCAATGGGCAGCATACAAATCTTCGGAGCGTAGAGGTCGCGGATGATGGCCATATCGCTAAAGACGTTCGTATCGCCCGCATGATAAAGCTTGACTCCGTTCGAGAACTCCAGCACGTAGCCGCAAGCTTCGCCGCCGTAGATGATCTGGTCGCCATCCTGAATGCCGCAGGAATGCACCGCATGCACCATGGTGACCTTTACGCCGGTGACGGTTTGCGTGCCGCCCTTGTTCATGGGTGATATTTGTTTCACGCCCTTCTTCTGCAGCCACAAGCAAAGCTCGTAGATGCCCACCGCGACCGGATTCAATTTCTTGCCCACATCCACCGCGTCCCCGATGTGATCGCCGTGCCCGTGCGTGCAGAGCAGCACGTCGGCCTTCTTCACGTTCTTCTCACTCTCCGGGCACATAGGATTACCGGCGATCCACGGATCGATGATGAGGGTCTTCCCTTCCGGCGTCTGGACGCGAAAAGTAGCGTGGCCAAGCCATGTGAGTTGGGTTCCTTTAAGATTCACTGGACACTCCTGGGTTCAACGTGCGAACTAGAACTGGTCTCACAAATGGTTTGGGCAGGGCACGGCTTCAGCCGTTCCGTTCAGGACCGATAAAAATGCGGGCTTTAGTCCCTGAGGGCCGGACAGCCTGCTCGTGTAACCATGTTATGAGACCGGTTCTCTAGCATTTTAGCGACGTGAGCAGAGGCGCGCAACGAGCCAGCACGGTTTCCACCGCGGTTCACTGCGCTGATGCTTTCATGAACCACTTGTCGAACCACTCCAGGCTCCGCAAGGTATAGTCGTGAGCGTCGGCGGCCTTTACAAACACGTGTCCTTCGTTCGGATAGACGACCAGTCTCGTGGGCACCCTCATGGTATTGAGTGCGTGCCACCATTCCACGGATTGTTCCATTGGAACCTCCCCATCGCGGTCGCCGACCAGGATTAGAGTCGGCGTCTTAACCGCTCTGACGAAATGCATGGGGTCACTCTTCGCATACACTGCGGGATCGTCGTAGACCGACGCTCCAAAAAACGGAATCATCCACTCGTCAATATCGTTCAGCCCGTAGTAACTGAGCCAATCGGAGAGTCCGGCGCCCGCGACCGCCGCGGCAAAACGCTGCGTCTGCGTCTCGGTCCACATGGTCATATATCCGCCGTAGCTGTGCCCGCGAATACCAATTCGCCTGGCATCGATCGGGTATTCACTGGAGACGGCATCGATACCGGCCATGATGTCGCGATAGTCGCCCCCACCGAAATCCTTGACGTTGGCTTGAGTAAAAGCCTCGCCCTGTCCGTAGCTGCCACGCGGGTTAGGGCAGAGAACGAAGTAGCCCATCGCCGATGCAGCCCCAGTGAAGCGCTCATCCCAGTGAGAGGTGCACACCGCGGACGGTCCGCCGTGCACGCTGACTACGAGCGGATATGTCTTACCGGACGCGAAGTCCTTCGGAAGCATAAGCCAGCCTTGGACGCGCGTTGTTCCGTTCCGCCAACTAATATTGCGCATTGCGCCCCATGCGGGCTCGATGCCGCTGTTGAGGTGGGTGATCTGCTTCCAGTGGCCAATGGGTCCGGCCCAAACTTCGGGAGGCGTTGCGGCCGCTTGGCGTACAACCGCAGTCACCGCACCGTCGCGTGAGAGCGACCCGCCAGGTCCCCATCCTTCTGAGCTTGCAGCCGCTGCTTCTTCGCCCGTCCACAGAGTCTGCGCCTCGCCCCCGGTGACGTTCACGCTGCCGAAACCAGAATTTCCGTCGACGTTTTCGGAAAAAAGGATGCGGTCGGGCGAGACCCACGCGAGTGAAGAAGCCGATGCCTTAAGGTTCGGACTGATATTTCGAGCAGTACCGCCGTTGATCGGAACGACGACGATATCGCCCCCAGTGACGCCCGCGTCGCTCATCAGGCCTTCGATGATGGCGACATTCTTGCCGTCCGGTGAAACGTGCGGATCTTCCATCTGCCACCTGGGCGCATAGATTTCATGCATTTCGCCCTCATGCATTTCGCCGCCGTGCGCGTCGATGCGATACAGCCGCGCCACCCACCAATTTGCGTCGCCCGAGCCGTGCGCCGCCGTGGCCACCCACGCCGCTCCGTCGGGGGTCCAGTCGTATTCGTAAATGTGGACGTCGGCGGGCGTGACCTGCACCAGCTTGTTCGTGCTCAGGTTGATGGTAGCGATACGCTCCTCGTAGATTTGCTCGTCAATGACGCCCGCCAGCGGCGTCATGGGCTGCAACGGCCCAGCCATTCGCGGAAGTCCCTCAATAAAGAGGATGGCCAGGCTCGTTCCGTCGGGAGAAAAACGGGGCGTTTGCGCATAGCCCTTTAACTCCGCCCGTTTTTTCGGCGCACCGCCATCGACGGCCAGCGTCCAGACTTGAGCGATGGGAATGCCACCCGGCAAGTCCGCCAGCAATGCGAGCTGTTTGCTATCCGCCGACCATGTGACCTCGCGCACCGGAGCTTTACTCTCCAGAGAGATCGCGCGGCGCGAATCGCCGCGAACAGAGGTGAGGTTGAGTTCTCCGTCAACGATGTAGGCCACCTGAGTTCCATCGGGAGAGATGGCGGCCTGGTCGATCTTTTTCGCGTGCGGCATGGAGGAGAGCACGGCTGCCGAACGCGACGGAGGCTCCTGAGATTGCGCCACAAGCGGAACAAGGAAAGACAAGGCGGCGAAGAGCAGCGCAGCACAATACAAGTGAGACTCGACCCCTGATTTCATGGTCGCTGAGTATATCCGATTTAACCATTCCGGTTGTGCCCAAACTCGTGTATAAGATGGTGCTCAATGTCTGAACTCAAATCGTCTGAACTCAAAGTGTTGCTCTCACGCGAAGCCATTGCCCAGCGGGTCGCCGAACTCGGCAAGGAGATTGCGCGCGATTTTGACGGCCAATCGATTATCCTGGTCGGCGTTCTGAAAGGCGCAGCCATCTTTCTGAGCGATCTTGCTCGCCAGATTCCACTCGACGCTACCTTCGACTTTATCGGGGTTTCGAGTTACGGAAACCGCCCCACGGTCAAAGAAGATCCGGCCGGGCACGCGGCGTGGGACTCGCTGGGCGAAGTCCGTTTGACCAAAGACATGGATAGTTCGATGACAGACCGGAATGTAATTCTGGTCGAAGACATCCTCGATACCGGGCTGACGCTGAACTACATTTCGAAGCTGGTACTGGCGCATCGGCCGCGGTCGCTGCGCATTGCGGCTTTACTGGACAAGCCCTCCCGCCGCAAACAGCCCATCCAGGCGCACTACATAGGCTTTACGATTCCCGATGCGTACGTAGTCGGCTACGGCCTGGATTATGCGGAACGCTACCGTAACCTACCGGATATCTGCGTGCTGGAGAATTTGTAATTGGCAATTTGTAATTTGCAATTGTAAAACCCGCGTCTTCAAGTTCTTAAATTACCGATTTCAAATTACCAATCACAAATGATGCGGCTGCTAAAATGAAGCTTGTGAAAACGACCGCCTCGCAAATTAAGCGTCCTTCCGAGGTGGAACCCCTTCTGCTGGAAGTGGCCGACGTGGTAAATACCACGCTCGACCTGGAGACAACGCTGCGGCGCGTGGCGGAACTGGTACGCAAAGTTATCGACTACGAGATTTTTGCGATCCTGTTGCTCAACGAGCAGCGTCAGGAATTGTACGTCCGCTTCCATGTGGGGTATCCACGGGAAGTCGCTGACCGCGTGCGCGTGAAAGTGGGCCAGGGCGTTACCGGACGTGCCGCCGAGACCCGTCAAGCAGTACTGGTCGCCGATGCGACTCAGGAGGATTTTTACATCGAGGCCTTGCCCAATGTTCACTCGGAACTGGCGATCCCGCTGATCGTCAAGAACCGGGTGATTGGCGTGATCGACCTTGAGGCGCGCGAAAAGGGTTACTTCACAGAAGAGCACAAACGCCTGCTGACGCTGATCGCATCGCGCATGGCGGTGGGCATCGAGAACGCGCGGCTGCACACGCGCATCACGCGCCAGGCCCGCACGCTGCTTCTGCTGAACGAGATTGCCCGCGAACTTACGTCGATTCTGAACCTGGACGAATTGCTCAAGCGTATTGCCGAGTTGCTCAATCGGCTGATCGACTATCAGATGTTCAGCATTCTGCTGGTGGATCCGACGGGAGCGAAACTGCAGCACCGCTTCTCGCAGCGTTTCGAGGAAAGACTGCATCTGAAGCATGACATCCCAATGGGCCGCGGCGTCGTGGGATACGCCGCGCAGGCCAAGGAAGCGGTCTTGGTGCCCGACGTTGCCAAGAGCGACCGCTACATTGCCACCAATCCGGAGACGCGCTCGGAACTGGCGGTTCCGCTGATCTACCAGGAGAAAGTAATCGGAGTCCTCGACCTGGAGCACACGCGCCGCGGCTACTTCACCGAGGATCACAAGCGGACTCTGACCACGCTCGCGGCGCAGCTGGCCATCGCGATTGAAAACGCGCGCCTGTATGAGGAGATTGCCCGGCAAGAGCAGCGGCTGGAGCGTGATCTGGCGCTGGCGCGCGAATTGCAGTTTCGCTTGCTGCCCCATTCGCGTCCGAAGATGCAGCATCTCGAAGTCGAGGCTAAGTTTGTCCCCGCCCGCGCCATTGGCGGCGATCTCTATGATTTCGTCCCTTATTCGTTGTCGCGCCTGGGGATCGCGATTGGAGACGTAAGCGGCAAAGGCGCGCCCGCTGCCATTTATGCCGCGCTGGTCAGCGGCATTCTGCGTTCCCATGCGCCCATTGAACCGGGCCCCGCGGAGATGCTTTCGGCCGTGAATCTGTCCTTGGCGGAGCGCAGGATTGCGGCCCAGTTTGTGTCCATCATCTATGCCGTCTGGGACGATGACCGGCGAACGCTGCTGGTCGCGAATTCGGGTTTGCCAAAGCCCATCTATTGCCATGACGGCAAAATTGAGTTTGTCGAAGTGACCGGCCTGCCGCTCGGATTGTTCGACGAAGCCGAGTTTGACGAACTGAGTTTCAAGGCCAAGCCGGGAGACCTGTTTGTGTTCTTCAGCGACGGCATTCTCGACGCGCGCAACCGGCACGGTCAATCTTTTGGACCCGAGCGAGTGGAAGCCATCGTCGCCGGATGCACCGCTAAGTCGGCAGATTGCGTCGTAAACGAAATCTTCAAGGCCGTGACCGAGCATGCCGCCGGTGTCGATACATTTGACGACCAGACAGTGGTCGCCATCAAAGTGAAAGCCGGTCAGTCTTTAGGCAAGCGCAAGTGAAGCGCACGTGCGAATCGCAAGCGTTACGCCCGCCCGCGTTTGGGTATCACGGCGCGACTTCGGCGCTGCACGCCGCCGAACTCTACTGCGAGGCCGTGGCTCTGGCGGACTTGGCCGCGCTCCACGGAACTCCGCTGTACGTCTATTCCGCGGCCATGATCCGCGCACGCGTGCAGGCATTCGCTCGCGCCTTTCATTCCATTCCTCACACGCTGTGCTATTCGGTTAAGGCCAATTCGACGCTCGGAATTCTGCGCCTGCTGGCTGACGAGGGAGTCGGCTTCGACGTGGTTTCTGGCGGAGAATTGCAACGAGTTCTCCGCGTAAGCCGGAAGGCAAAGCTAACGCTCAAGCCCAAGGTTGTGTTTTCCGGAGTGGGCAAGACTGCAGCTGAGATGGAACTCGCCCTCCGCTCGGGGATATTGCTATTCAACGTTGAAAGCGCTTCGGAATTGACTTTGCTCTCCGCAACCGCGACACGATTGAAGAAACAAGCGGCGGTGGCGGTGCGCGTAAACCCCGACGTCTCGGCGAAAACTCACCCCTATATCTCGACCGGCCTGCATCAGCACAAGTTTGGCGTGCCCATCCCCGAGGCACGGACGCTCTATGCGCTGGCGGCGAAGCAACCTTATCTGAAAGTGGCGGGCGTAAGTGTCCACATCGGATCGCAGATCACCGATGTGGGCACTTTTCAAGAGGCGCTCGAACGCGTCGCTGAAATGGTGCGCGCACTGCGCGACCAGGGACACGACATCCGCTACATCGACGCCGGCGGTGGCTTGGGAATTTCCTACGAGGGAATGCAGGGGAGTTTTGAGAAACAGATTTCAGCATACGCGAGAGCAGTACTTGGTCCGTTGCGCGGGTTGAAGCTGCACTTGCTGCTCGAGCCGGGCCGTTCGATTGTGGGACCGGCGGGAGCTTTGCTGACGCGCGTCCTCTACCGGAAGATGAATAATCACAAGAGTTTTTTGATTGTCGATGCGGCGATGAACGATCTGCTGCGTCCTTCCCTCTATGGCGCTTATCACGAGATTGTTCCCTTGTGTCGGGCGACGAGCCGCGGGTTACGGAAAACCGAGATCACCGATGTAGTGGGCCCCATCTGCGAGACTGGCGACTTCTTTGCGCGCGACAGAAAGCTTCCACGGGTTAACGAGCGCGACCTGATAGCCATTCTGGACGTGGGCGCCTACGGATCCGTTCTGGGATCGAACTACAACACGCGCGGGCGTGCGGCAGAGGTGCTGGTGGATGGGGCGCTAGCGAGAGTGATCCGAAGACGAGAGAACCTCCGGGACCAGATGCGGATGGAGAAGTGTTAGCGGAGAGCCGGGCACCCCGCCCGGCTGGACGAGCGACGGCACCCGCCACTCCACAAGCGACTATAGTTACAGCGACTCCAGAAAATTCGTCACTGCCCGCAGTACTGGCTCGGGCTGCTGGATGAACAGCGCGTGTCCCAGGTTGCGAAACTTCACATGCGCGTGATGCGGCAATAGCCGCGTCGCGAGCGCAACATCCGCGTCGGACATCAAACCGCCTAATTCCGGAGTGCCTTGTAAAAGCAGCGTTGGACAAGCAATTCCGCGCAGCACCGTCTCGCCGTCCCAGCCTTCGAGCGAAGATCCATCGAGCGTCATCTCGTACGCGTCAGGGTCGGCCTGCTGCACGCAGCGCGCCCACGACAGCAGATAGGCCTCATCGTTTCCCGGAAGTTCGCGGATCATAACCGATTCATCGGTGCCCGGAACCGGCAGCACAATTCTGCCTATGCCGTCCGCAATCCGCTCGACTGAGCCGCCCGTGCGCGTCAGATCGCGCAATCCCGAGAACAGCGCGCGGTACATCGGATTATGAAGCATCGGGCTGCGAAGCTGCCCGGCAACGATCATGTTGTCGCCAAGAACTAGGGCCCGCACCAGTTCCGGATGATGACACGCGACCCACATGCCCAGCATGCCGCCGAGCGAATGTCCGAAAAGAACTGCAGGAGCGCAAACGCGCTCCCGCAGCAGGCAAGCGATGTCCTCGGAATACTGCGGACCGTGGTATCCGCGAGCCACACGCGCAGACTTGCCATGACCGCGGAGATCAGGCGCGAAGATATGCCAACGCAGGCTCAGCGCCGGAATCACCGGCAGAAAAACCTGCCAGCGCCGGCCGAGGCCATGCAACAGCACGAGCGGCGGCCCATTGGGAGGACCTTCGGCATAATTCAAGCGCACGCCCAATTGAACGCCCGTTTGACCTTCGCCGGTCTCGAAGGTGCGCTCGACCAGGCCCGGATGATTCTCGCTCGCGATACTCATCGTCTCTCACTGGCTCTAGCGCTCTCCCCAATTCAGCTTGGTGGCGAGCACTTCGAAAAATGTTTTCTGAAAACGTAATAGTCTGGCCGGATGCTCCGCCTTAACGCAGCGCACGATATCGCCGTCTCGCGCGGGCAGGCCGACCTGTCCATCGAAGCTTAGATAGGCTTCCTCTTTCCCGGTCTTGACATGCATTTCGATCTCGACCGTATCGCGCACCACCACCGGCCGGTGCGTCAATCCATGGGGCGAGACAGGCGTAATGACGAACGCATCCACGTCCGGGTTCAGAATCGGCCCTCCCGCTCCGAGAGAATACGCGGTTGAACCGGTCGGCGTGGCGATAATCAACGCATCGGCCCGGTAGCTGGACACGAACTCCCTGTTCACGAAAAGCTCGAAGTGATTCAAGCGCGCGATGGCGCTCTTGCTCACCACCACTTCGTTTAGAGCCGCATGCGTGGCCAGCGTCTTTCCGCCTCGGATCAGCGAGCCCCTCAGCATCGACCGGCTGTCCACGATGTAGCGCTCTTTCTCAATCGCCTCCAGCGCGGGATAGAGATCGGACAGTGCAAGTTCGGTCAAGAATCCAAGCGTGCCGAGGTTAACTCCCAGGATGAGCGTCCCGGCTTTCGCAACTGCGCGCGTTGCCGACAGCAGCGTTCCGTCGCCGCCGAGCACCAGTGCCACATCCGGGGATCGAGTGGCTAACTCCCGTCGCGGCATCACGTCGGACCCGGAGAAATAGGCGGCGCTTTCCTCGTCCATCACCACCGCGTAGTTGCGCTGCTGCAGCCATTTTTCGAGCGGTGGCAGCACTTCTCTCAACTCGGGACGGTCCGGCTTCGAAACGATGGCAACGGTCTTCTGGCGAGTTGGGCTCTTGGGAGACTTGGACATTTCTTCGCGTATCTCTTCCGACTCTTCTTCCGATGTCGGAATTCCGATTGTACAGAATCACTCGATGGCAGGCGGCGAAAACTCTGCGTGGAGTAGAAATTCACGATTGCCTTCGCCGCCGAGAATTGGAGACTCGATCCATTCCGCGCGCCTGCACCCCAGTTCCGCGAGCGCCGCTTCAACCCTGGTCACAGCCGCGCGCTGTGCCAATTCGTCGCGCACGATTCCGCCTTTACCCACCAGTTCCCTGCCCGCCTCGAACTGCGGTTTCACCAGCACCACAATCTGGCGAATCTGGTTGGGAGTCGAACTGGCGCAAGACCTGTCGCAAGACGAGCGAATCACCGCCGGCAGCACCAGCGTGGCGGAGATGAAGGAGACGTCCATGGCAATGAAGTCAATCGGCTCGCCAATGTCGCCGGGCTCGAGGTAGCGGGCGTTGGTTTTCTCCAGAAGCCGAATGCGCGGATCGTTGCGCAATGCGAAATCCATCTGACCATACCCGGTGTCCACGGCAATCACCTTGACGGCGCCGTGCTGCAGCATGCAGTCGCTGAAGCCTCCAGTAGAGGCGCCGACGTCCAAACAGACTCTGCCACGGAGATCGATTCGCCAGTGCTCGAGCGCCTTCTCCAACTTGAGCCCGCCCCGGCTGACGTAGCGCAGATCCTCGCCCAACAGGCGCAAAACCGACGTTGAGCCCGAGTCAATCAATGCGCCCGCCTTCTCGATCTTCTGTTCGTTGACCAGAACCTTTCCCGCCAGGATCAGGGCCTGCGCCCGTTCACGCGACGGCGTCAGCCCTCGATCCACCAGCAACTTGTCGAGACGTATTTTCACCAAGGGCAACTCTTCGCGGAGAGGCAATACAGCAAGCACCCGATGCAGTGCAGAATGTTGAACACGTTGGGTTAACAGAAGGTTACAAGAATAAGCGCCCGCTTTTCCACAAACTTTTCCTCAGCGGTGTTGAAAAGTTCGGCAGCAGTATCGGCGATTCGGCAGGAGCATGACTCATCGGGCCCTCTTGATCATCGGGGGATCGGGTAATCGAAATTCAAAGACAAAGCAATTTTGCTGATCAGATGAGTCGATGGCCCCATCACCAGATTCTCCATCGCTGCGGACAGCTTAGCCGGCAACTTCTTCCAAAAGCTTCTGGTCGATATCGAAGTTGGCATGCACGTTCTGCACATCGTCGTGATCTTCGAGCGCTTCCATCAGGCGGATCATTTGCGCCGCCTGTTGTCCTTCCAGCTTAATGTAGGTATCCGGAACCATGCTCACGCTTGAGGAGATCGGGGTAATGCCGGCCTTTTTCACAGCATCCAACACGGTTTCGTAGGCGGAAGTATCGGTCAGAATTTCCCAGTTCTCGCCTTCATCCTTTAGATCCTCACCGCCCGCCTCCAGAATGATGTTCATCAGGTCGTCTTCCTTGGCCGCGGATTTCGGAATGATGATGTCCCCCTTCTTATGGAACATATACGCAACCGCGCCCGCTGCGGCCATGTTGCCATTGTTCTTCCCGAACACGTGGCGGATTTCGCTGACCGTGCGATTGCGGTTGTCGGTAGAAATCTCTGCCAGCAATGCCACGCCGCCCGGGCCGTATCCCTCAAGCACAAATTCTTCGTAAGTCAAGCCCGGCAGTTCTCCAGTGCCCCGCTGAATGGCGCGCTTGATGTTGTCGGCCGGCATGTTCTCGGACTTCGCCGCCAGGATCGCCGTGCGCAGCCGAGGGTTCATGTCGGGATCGCCGCCCGACTTGGCCGCCATCGCGATTTCCTTGATGAGACGGGTGAAGATCTTGCCGCGCTTGGCATCAAGCGCGCCCTTCTTGTGCTTAATGGTTGCCCATTTCGAATGGCCGGACATAGCTCTACCTCATCTCTAGAGTACTCGAATTGCGCTGATTCTCGGAACTGCGGATTCCGCCCGCGGAGGAAATCACAGGATCAGCCTCGACGTAAAACGTTCAGGCGAAGGGAGATTATAGCATGGGTTACGGCCCTAACGTGGTTCTCCCGGTGGCGCGTCGCCGCCGCTATGGCGTCATTCGCGAGCTAGACACTTGGCAGGCGATGCATGATGTACCCTTGTCGAGAATCCCAATGGCAGCGAACACCCTCGACCACCAACTCACCGAACTCGAAGCCTGCCGCTATCGCTTTGGTCACACCGAAGCTGCTTGCGTAGTGAAATTGCTAAATCGGCTAGATGCCGCGCGCTTCCCTGATCCCGCATCGCTCATCCGCTTCCATGAAGCGTCACTTTTCCTGCGCGCCTTTCCGCAAGGCCCAGCCGTATTCCGCGCCACCGAGCGCATTCTGAACAGTTTCCACAAAAAAGTGGAAGCACTACGCAAAGCCGGCGCCGACATGGATGACTTCGAACCCATCGAAGTCTCCGGCATCGCTGGCACGCAGATGGAAGACACGCTCAGCTTCGACGTTGCGCACTGGCTGGTGAAGCACATGCCCAGCCAAGTCCAAATTGCCTGGGAAAACTACGAACCGGAACGCGAGTTGGGAACCACCGGTCCGCGCTTCATGCCTCTGCTCGAGGACGACGCGTATGTCGAGGCCGACACGCCCTGGCGCCGATGGCTGGAGACAGCTGGGGGCAAGAGGCATGCCACTCCAACGTGGCTGATTGAACGCTTCGAAAAGCTGCCGCTGCCTGTTCAACAGAAAGCAGAGCTCTACGAATCCCTTCGCGTCCCCCTGCGTTGGAATCTCAAGAACTCCCTCATCGCGCGAACCCGAAACTGGAAGCCGGTTCGCAGCGTCTTCTATCACAGCGAACCCGATGGCACAGGATTGATCAGCCGAAGCCAGGTGTCGCTGGCCGAAGAGTTGGCAAGGCGTCCACCGCAACTGACAAGGCTTTCGCACAAGCAGGGCGACGAGATCATCGACATGATCCGCGAGGTCATGCTGGTGCGCTACCGCGAACTTTACGGCACGACGCTGGGCGATCCGAAGTCGGTAGCGCAGTTCGATGTCGGTCGCGGCGTTTCCATTCATCTCTGGAACCTGCCACCAGATCGCCGTCTCCCGCTGCGAGCCTATGTCGCGGGATTGACGCTGAAGAACGGCGTCCCTATCAACTACATCGAAGCCATCGGCCTCTGCGAGTGGATGGAGGTCGGCTTCAACACCTTCTACACTTTCCGCGGCGGCGAAGCGGGATGGATCTACGCGCAAGTGCTGCGCTGCCTATGTCACCGTATGGGAACGACGTGCGTCTCGGTCTATCCGTATCAACTGGGCCATCAGAACGAGGAGGCGATCGAATCGGGCGCGTTCTGGTTCTATCGCAAACTCGGCTTCCGGCCGGGACGCGCCGATCTACAAAGACTGGCGGAGCGAGAAGAGCAGAAAATTGCCGCCGATGCAAGGTATCGTACTCCCGCGCGCACGCTGAACCGGCTGGCGGCGGGGCACGTGTTCTACGAGTTTTCGACAAACGAGTTGCCGGGAAGCGAACTGGGAGCGTGGGACAGCTTTAGCACGCGCAACATTGGTTTGCGAGTAAATCGCCGGATGGCCCGCGATTTCGGCAGAGACGCCAGCCGCATGCGCGAGCGTTCGAGGCGCGCGCTGGAGAAAATCCTCGGCGCCAGCACGTCTTCGTGGAAGCCGCCGGAGAAGTCAACCTTCGACAATTTCGCGCTCGTTCTAGCCGATGTGCCGGGACTGCGTGCATGGACACGAGAAGAAAAAGAAGACCTCATCCGAATCATCCGCGCCAAAACCAAGCCGGATGAAATGCTCTACCTACACCTTACGCAACGGCACGGGCGACTACGGCGGGCGCTGCTGAGGCTCGGGTCGCAGGTCGGCTGAGGCCAATGGCGCGATGTTGCCTTATTCGATGCCCAGTTGTTTCTGGATTTGCTCCAGCGGCACGCCCTTCGTTTCCGGAACCAACGTCTTCACCCAGATAAGCTGCAGAACCATCATGCCCGCGAAGAACGAGAAGACATAACCGGGCGCGAAGACCGAAACCATCTTCGGAAAGAAAGTCGTAAGCAAGGCGGCGAAAATCCAGTGCGTGAAGCTGCCGAGGGCTTGGCCTTCGGCGCGATGACGGTTGGGAAATATCTCGGAGATGAAAACCCAGATAACCGCTCCCTGACCGATGGCGTGCGCGGCGATGAAGGCGAAGACACAAATCGGCACGATTGCAAGATGCTCCGTGAAGAATGCCCAGGCAACCAGCCCGAGTGAAATGATGTAGCCAAACGAGCCAATGAAAAGAAGCGTGCGGCGACCCAGTCTGTCAATCAGCCAGAGGCCGACAAAGGTGAAGATGAGATTGGTGACGCCAATGCCGATCGATTGCAGCAGGGCCGCCTTCGCGGCCAGCCCGGTCAGTTCAAATATGCGCGGCGCGAAGTAAAGGATCGCATTAATGCCGGAGAGCTGGTTGAAGAACGCAATGAAGATGGCAAGGAGAATCGGTTTGCGCAGACGACGCGTCCAGAAATGCCCAGACGACGCTTTTTCCGAGGACGCAGCCATTATCTCGTCCGCCTCGGACTCAAGCTCACCCTGGGAGGCTTCAGGTTGGATACGTTGCAGAACTTTCAGACCGCCCTCGCGATCACACTTCTTACCCAGAAGCCAGCGCGGGCTCTCGGGAATGCCGAAGCAGAGCAGGCCGTAAAGTAGTGAGGGGAACGCGGCCACACCCAGCATCCAGCGCCAGGCATTCTCGCCGATGCCGGCGAGCAGCGCGTTGGAAACGAAAGCGATCAGAATGCCAAAAACAATGTTGAACTGAAACATGCCGGCAAGCCGCCCACGTTGCCTGGGCGGCGCGATTTCCGAGATATACAGCGGAGCCGCCACGGTGGAAATGCCGATACCCAGGCCGCCGATGACACGCGCAACGATGAATAGGGAAACATTGGTTGCCAAACCCGACCCAACTGCGCCGACAAAGTACAATGCGCCGATCCATAGCAGCGTAGCCTTGCGTCCGAATCGGTCGGCGGGCCAGCCGCCAATCAGCGAGCCCACGACCGTGCCGTAGAGAGCGGACGCCATGGCAATCCCATGTTGTCCGGGACTCAGTCCCCATAGCGACTGGATTGTTTTTTCCGCGCCGGAGATGACGACTGTGTCAAAACCGAAAAGGAATCCGGCGAGCGCGGAGGTGAGCGACCAGAAGAAAACGCGGCCATTCATAGGTAGATAGATAGATGGATGAATTCGATGAGCGCATCTCACGATAAACGCAAGGTTGACGCCGCGCAAATGCGCGGGCCAGCGAACTTGAACCGCCTCGTTTGACCGTGTATAAAGACTAAAGACGCACGATGCCGGGTGCAGTATCGAGATTAGGACTCCCCGCTTGTGCCCTGCAGACTTAGGTCTCCCTCGAGCGGTCTGTAAGATATTGATTGTAAAGCGGAAGTGGTGGAACTGGCAGACACACCATCTTGAGGGGGTGGCGCCGAAAGGCGTGGGGGTTCAAATCCCCCCTTCCGCACCATCGTTCTGATTCCTGCGTATCGCTACGCGTATTGCCTGCGCAAGACCGGAATTTTGAATCGGGCCGCTGCCCGGACGGAGTTTTTTTGCAATGACCATTTTGATCGTAGTGATTCACGTTATCGTTTGCTTTTTCTTGATTGCAGTGGTGTTGCTGCAGAGCGGAAAGAGCGGCGACTTGGCCGCGGCTTTCGGAGGTCAGGGTAGCCAGACGGCATTTGGCCCGCGCGGCGCGGCATCGGTTCTTTCCCGAGCCACGACCTGGTCCGCCATCATTTTCATGCTCACGTCGATCACGCTTTCGATTTTTGCGGCCCGGCGAAGCGGACCTACGTCCGTGCTTTCGGGAGTCAAGCCATCGCAGACGAAGTCGCAGCCGGCGCCGTCCGCACCGCCGACCGTTCCACAAAACCAAGCGCCGACACAGAAGTAGATCTACCGATCGCCACAGCTATTTCCCAAACTATCCCACCAGGAAGGGATTCTCTTCCCTTTCCTCTCCTATGGTTGTTCGCGGGCCATGGCCTGGAATAACGAGGGTGTCATCGGGCAGTGTGAGGACGCGGTCGTGCAGCGAGCGCATGATTTTCTCGAACGATCCTCCGGGAAGATCGGTGCGTCCGATGCTGCGGGCGAACAGAGTGTCCCCGGCGATCAGTAATTTTTCCGCAGGAAAATAGAGGCAGACGCTGCCCTCGGTGTGGCCGGGAGTGTGGAGAACGTTCGCGGTTAACTTGCCCGTCTGCAGCGACTCGCCGTCCGCGATGCTCGCTTCGATTGCAACTTCGCCGGGCGCGGCCATGCCGAGCCAGGAAGCCTGTACGTCGAGCATCTTCAGCAGCGCGTAGTCATTCTGATTGAGCAGGATGGGCGCGCCAGTCGCCGCCCGCAGCTTCATGGCTCCGCCCACGTGATCGATATGGGCGTGGGTGATGACGATCTGCTTCACTTCGAGCTTGTGCTGGCGGACGATGGCGAGAACGTCTTCAATGTCATCGCCCGGATCGATGACCATCGCTTCGTGCGTGGTCTCATCGCCGATGATCGAGCAGTTGCATTGCAGCGGGCCGACGGGGAGGATCTTGTGGATCATGAACTCATTCTCGCTCACTCCAGGCATTTCAACAGACTTGCATCCCGAACGAAGTGAGGGATCGCAATCACTGAAAGATATCGTTCAGCTCAACCTTGTCGGACTACGATGCCGCCGCGATCTGCCCCGTCCTTTGATCGGAGCGGAAGCGCAGGAGCGCCGCGATATTTCCGGCACGATCCAGTTCTTCATGCTCCTTGAGATAGAACAATTCGATGTCGCGACGGATGGCGATGGGGATGATGGCATCGCAGACGTCGGTGAGTTCGCGAGTGGGGTGTCCGCAAGCGACGCAGGTCGGCACCACGTGGACGTTGAGGTGGCCGCAGTGCGGGCACTCGACCGCGTGCGCAGAATAGTTTTCGGTGAGGAAGATGCTCTGCACTTCCCCGGTTTCCAGTGCTTGCAGGACGCGACGCAGTCCGGTGACTCCACGTCCGTTGGATTTGGCGAAGTCGAGCGCTTCGCTGGCTTTCTTGATGCCTCGCTCCGCGATCCATCGTTTCAGGACGGCACCGGCGCGATCGCGAATTTCCTCATTTGCGACGCTGGCAACGTCGGCTGAGAAGCGGCCAATCAGGCGCTGTTTGACGTAAGGATGAAGGTGGGACTCGAACTCGGGCCAGTTCGCATCCTGGCAGCCGACGATGAGCCGCTCCCAGAGGCCTTTCTCGAAGTCGGTCCGCAGTCGCTCGGAAACTGCTTTGAAGTGCTGGAGCGCTTCCTCGGACACGCGGCGTTCGGCATGGCCGCCTTCGTAGCCGTTGTAGCCGTAGCTCGAAGCACTACGCGAGAGCATGTGGACAATGGCTCCGCGTTCGCGCAAATCGTCGAGACGAAGATCAAAGAAGCGGGCGCGCTGGCGGTCGACCATGGCAACGCACAGCGCGGGTTGAGCTCCCAGCAAAGCGGCCAGCGGCTTCAACTGAAACCGCGATTGGAGATAAATGTTGGTGGCTACGAGATGCGGGGGCAGTTCGTACTCCTCCCAGAAATTCTGAGCGGAGCAGGCGAAGACTGCCCTTCCCCGGGCACCGCCGTGGAGGTTCGTGGCCAGATCGAGGACGCGATCGAGGTCGGCGTGAAGCGATCCGTTCTTGCTTTGAGCGGCGGCAGTTTTCAGGGCCTGCTTGATCACATCTTTCGCCACGATCGCCTCGCGGCGATGGGAACGATCCTGGGGAGGATCGGGCTGGAAGTAAAAACTCAGGGCGCACGCCCCTTTGGTTTCGTCCGCTTGAAAAGCCGCCAACTCACGGATTTCGTCCCTGGTCATCATCTCGACGCTCCTTAAGAATGAGATGCTGGTACTGAGTGGGATGTTTAGATTCGAGTCTTAGCTTCTATGTTTGACCAGGAGTTCATGGTGGAACTCGCTGGCGATGGAAGGCGCGCTGCGAACGCAGTCGCGCGCCCGCTGCACGGAGTCGCGCACGGCCTCCGTATGCCGCCCGGTGATGGCGGCAATTTCGCCGAGAGAAAAGCCCTCGATACCATAGAGGAGAAAAGCTTCGCGGTCGGTGCGGTCGGCGCCGCGGAGCGCGGCTTGCACCAGGGCGATCACTTCGTCGGAGTAGGCGGCCTGTTCGGGAGTGGACACGCGGCGATCGGGGATTGCGCTTTCGCGGGTCCAACCTTCGTCGGGTTGATGGAATTGCAGCGCGGCTTCGTCCGAAGCCTGCACATTTTGCCGGCGGCGGCTGTCTTCCAGATGCACAGGAACGTCAGACTCCAGTTCATGAAGACGCGCCGTCATCTCGTTCATGGCTTGCAGTGCAAGATGGTAGAGCCACGGCTCAATCGTCATTTTTTCCGGACGATCGTGGTCGCCGAGAGCTCGGGCGATGACTTCGTTTACGACTTCGGCGGTGGAGAGACCGTCTTCGGAAATGGAACTGGGCATTTCCTCGTCGGCGCGGCGGAAATAGAGTTCGCGGTCCACGAAACGTTCGAGCCGGGAAAGATTGGCATTCACATAAGAGCCGATATCGTCGGCGGAAATGGTGGGCGGCAGCACTACGGCCAGCGTCTGCTCGAAGGGCACGCCGGGCTCGCGAGATTCCTGCGAGCCAGATTCCTGCGACCCGCCGCGCCAGCGACGCCATTTGTGGCTGGAGCGCAGCAGTTCTTTATGCCGTCCGATCTGCTGGATGAGTTCGTCAAAGGCAGCCTTGATGGCAGCGGTCGGGCTGGGAGCTTTCGCTTGCGCGGCAAGTTGTCCAGAGGGCAGGCGCAGATTCAGGGAGACGAGCGTTCCCTCGCGCGCCGAATTCTCATCGAGAACGGCTTTCAGATGGACCAGTTCGGGCCGGAAGACATGGAGCCGCTTCTGGATTTTCTCGATCTGGTGGTTGATTTCTTTTTCGATGTCGGGAGTTTTATGAACCTTATAACTGACGTGAACGTTCATTTTTCGCGCCTCGAAAGCGGGGTGAGGAGCTCCGTCAAGCTGCGGTCCCTACAAAACAATTGTACACCCGGTGGGAAGGCCGGAAACGACGTTGCCGCGCCTCCGCCTTCCCACTTTCAGGATTTAACGTACCAATTCGTGCGAGGCGCCCTTGAACACGGAAACTGTGACCTCGGAGCGCCTCGTTCCGTCGTGCACGGCAATCTTGTGTAGCTTCTCTGGATAGCCTTGCCACAGAGAGACGCCGGCATAGGCGCCGTCCTTGCGCAGGACGTAGTAAGTCATGTCGACGAACTTCAGCTTGTTCATGTCGTTGTTGTAGTTGCGGGCGATGCGCTTGAGGGCGTCCATGCCAGCGTCGAGCGGCGACATGCCCCGTCGCATGTTTTCAACGATGGTGTGCGCTCCCGCGACTTTGATGTTCTCTTCTCCGCTGCCGGTGGCGCCGGCGGAGCCTACGTCCTGATCGGTGTAGCAGCCGGCGCCGATGATCGGCGAATCACCGCAGCGTCCGGGAAGTTTGAAGGCGAGGCCGCTGGTGGTGGTGACACCGGAGATTTCACCCTTGTCGTTGAGAGCGGAGCAGTGGATGGTGCCGGTCGGTGGAGACAGAACACGCCGGATGGCGGCCATGCGAAATTCCGGTTCGATGCCCAGCCGGGCGGCAGCTTCTTCGAGGCGGTGGACGCGTTCTTCCCATAGTTCCGAATGAGGTTCGGAATGAGGTTCAGAGTGTGGTTCGGATTGCGGTGATGTCGTTGGTGTCGTAACTGGCGATGACGAGGGCGGCCGCCAATTCGGGTCGGCCAATCCCGGTCCCCACCAGTCGTCGGTCGAGTGATTCTCCTTCCAGAGCAGCCAGATTTTGCGCGAGCGTTCGGTTAGCAGATTCTCGCGCGGGAAGCCGACAGCGACGGCGAATCGTTCCGCGCCTTCACCGACGAGCATGACATGGCCGGTGTGCTCCATCACAACCTTCGAGACGAGCGAAACATTCTTGATGTTGCGCACGCCGCCGACCGATCCAGCGCGGCGCGTGGGTCCGTGCATGCAGCAGGCATCGAGTTCAACCACGCCTTCTTCGTTGGGAAGGCCTCCGAGGCCTACGCTATCGTCGTTCGGATCGTCTTCCGGACCCTTTACAACTCGGATGGCAGCGTCCAGCGTGTCGCCGCCGCCTTTCAGGAAAGCAAAGGCGTCGTCGAGGTAATTGAGGCCATTGTTGGCGCAGATGATGATCGGACGCTTGCCAGTGCCAAAGTATCCGGCGTGGCTGGATGCGTCGTTTGATCGTTGGGAATCAGCTTTGGGTTGAGATTCTTGCGCTTTGAGGCCGCTGGCCACCGAGGCGGCGATTGCCGATCCTAGAAATCCACGACGGCTTATCGACATGAATTCTCCGTAGGGGAAACGGCGAGAAGGATAACACGAAGGCAATCTGTCAGTGGAGAGCCGGGCGTCCCCGCCCGGCCAGCTCAGACCTAACGGGCGAGACGCCCGTTACTCCACCACCTGCAGCAGCCGTGCCACTCCCTCGCGAAAGTCGGCCTGCTCGGTAATCAGGCTGAGCACCAGATAGCCTTCGTTTGGAAAATCGTAGAAATGGCCGGGATGGACGATGACGCTCAGCTTCCGCAAGAGGTCGATGGCTAATTCTTCGTCGCTCCCAAGCACGGGGACCCGCAGGACGACGTACCATCCGCCCTCGACCAGCAATCTTGTGCAGGAGGGACGGCCCGCGAGTTGGCGATCGAGTTCCGCGAGATTCGCGCGCAAACGATCAAGAAGAATGGGCTGGATTTGCTTGCGCTGTTCGAGCAGCACCGGGGCTGCAAGCTGGACGGGAGCGTTCATCGAGAGAAAAGTATCGGCGATGATTTCGAGGCGCGCTCCCGCTTCGGCGACTGTTTCTTTCGGGCCGCTGGTGGCCACCCAAGCCAGCTTCATCTGCGGGAGAGCGGAAATCTTGGAGACTCCGCTGAGCGTGAAGGTGAGCGCCTCGGCATTGGTGACGAAACTGGGACGGGGCGTACCGTATTGCGAAAAATCGTGCGAATAATCGAGAAACACTTCGTCCACGATCAGAGCCAGATCGTAGTCACGGCAGAAAGCGTTGAGCGCCGAGGTTTCCGCAGCCGAGACGTAAGAGCCGGTCGGATTGTTGGGATGAACGAGAATCACTGCCCGCGACCGGGCCGTCGCCGCTTTGTAGAGCGAATCGAAATCAATTTGCCAGCCGTGATCGTAGAGCAATGGATACGGAACGAGTTTGACGTCGGCGAGATCGGCAAGAAACTCGAACAGCGGATAGCTCGGCTTGGGGACCAGGATCTCGTCTCCGGGATTGCAAAGCAGACGGAATACATACGAGTAGCCTTCGCTGGTGCTGGTGGTCAGAACAAGGCGTTCGGGTTCAAGATCGAAAACTTCGTGCGCCTCGCGATAGTAGCGGCACACGGCCTGGCGCGCTTCGAGCAGTCCCCGAGGCTGCGGATCGTAATGCATCGCTTCAGGATTCGCCAGCGCCGCGAGCACGACTTCAGGATCGGGACGAATGGCAGCTTCGGTCGGGTTCGAGATCGTGAGATCGAGAATTTTTTGTCCCGAAACGCGCGCTTCTTCGATTGCTCGCGTTAGAGCGTTAGGGCTGAGCCGCCAGTTTGTGCGGTGGGAGAACATAAACTAATGAAAATTCCGCTAGCCCAAGACACGTACGCGGAAAGAGCCTGCGGAGCTTCACTCCGCTTGGACGGGCGAGGGCGCCCGTCCCCACACAACCTAATTCAACCTTCACACGCCTTAATTCCTACTTCGCAAACGCTTCCTTATTGACCACATACGGCATCTTGGCAATGTCGCCGCCGTAGTTCCCTTCCAGCACGTCAATCAGTCCCTGCACGCAGCGTCCAGCCATGCCTTTATTGGGATCGGGCGACAGCCGCGTGATGCGCGCGGCGCTGGCAAAATGCGGCATGAGACGGCAGCGGTCGGCGATTACTGGATCGCGCAGCGTTGAATCGGCGGGCAGAGGTTCCGTCTCGTAGACATCGAGAGCGGCGCCCGCGATCCAGTTCTCTCGCAAAGCGCGGGCCAGGGCTGTTTCGTCGACCACCGGACCACGCGACGTGTTGACGATCATGGCAGTGGGCTTCATCATGCGCAGCGTGGCTTCGTTGATCAGGTGATAGGTCGGCGTGGCGCTCTCGCCCTCGCGCAGAAGGGGAACGTGCAGGCTGATGTAATCCGCACCACTCAGCGCCTCGTGCAATGTGGTGTAACGAATCGTGGCTCTCTCGCGGCTGATACCGCGCTGGAAGCGCAGATCTTTCACTTCCTGAATGGCACGTATGTAGTCGTGGTTTTCATAGGCTGGGTCAAAGCACAGGATGTTCATGTCGAATCCAGCGCACTTTTTGATGAAGGCGAGGCCGATGCGCCCGGTGCCAATTACGGCGACGGTTTTTCCGGTAACTTCGTCGCCTAGAAATGGAAGATAAGGATGCCAATAGCCCCAGCGATTCTCGCGCGTCAGATGTTCGGCGGCCCACAGTTTGCGGGCGAGCGCGCCCATTAGGAAGAAGGCGTACTCCGCGGTCGCCTCGGTGAGGACATCCGCGGTATTAGTGAACGGAATTTTGTACTTGTTGGCATCGGCGCGATTGATGTTGTCAAAGCCGACGGCGTACTGGGCGACTACTTTGAGTGTGCCTTCTCCGGCAGCGAAAACCTCGGCGTCGATCGGATCGCGTAGCGTGGTGATCAGGCCATCCACGCCGGACTTCACCTTTTCGACGATCAAACTTTTCGGAGGAGCTTCGGGCTGGGGATAGACTTCCAGGTCGTATCCCTTCTTGTCGAGAATGGTGAGGGCTTCTCCAATGTCGCAAGTGGCAAAAACGCGGATTCTCTGGCTCATGGGCGTCGCTTAGTGTATCGCATGAACTGATACGGGGGCGAGGGTTACGGCAGAAGTCTCCTCCTCTGCGGTTGAGAAAGCCTTGACCACGGAGTTCACAGGGGCTCACAAGGGAACGCCAATCCTGTTCTGAGGGGATGATTCTTCGCGTCTATTCTTCGCAACTATTGTTCGCGTCTTTCCGGTCGTGGAGCGGCGGACGCGGCTTGCGCATGATGTCGGACATCGGCCCCGAGAACCCAGAAAATGACATCCTCGGAAATATTGGTAGCGTGGTCAGCGACGCGTTCGAGATTGCGCGCCACCAGGAGCGCATCCAGCGCCTGTTGAGTCACTTGCGGTTCTTCGTTCATCCTTCGCACGAGCACGATAAAAGCTTCATCGCGCATCCGGTCGACGACGTGATCCATTTCCAGCACAGCTTGGGCGAGTTCGGCTTTACCTTCCACGAACGACTCCAGCGCGCGCCGTACCATGGCGCTGACGGCGGTGGCCATGCGCGCGATATCGACCGGCAAATCGACAGCCGGCAATTCAATCAAGTCCATTACGCGCTCGGCGATGTTTACCGCCTGATCGCCCACGCGCTCGAGATCGGCATTGATCTTGGTGACCGCGAGAATGAAGCGGAGATCCGTGGCCGCCGGCTGCTGCGTGGCCAGGATGTCGAAAGCCAGTTCATCAATCTCGCGCTCGGCGGCGTTGATGTGACTCTCGTTTTCGAGGACCAACTGACAGCGTGTGAGATCGCGCTCGGTATACGCCTGGGTGGCGCGATCAACCGCCAATTCCGCGAGACCGCCCATGCGGAGCAGTTTCTCCCGGAGGTCTTCCATTTGCTGTTGAAAGCGCGTGCGCATCATCCGAACCTGCCCGTGACGTAGTCTTCCGTCCGTTTGTCGGAAGGATTGGTAAATATCCTTTCCGTCTTGTCGAACTCGATCATCTTGCCTAGCAGGAAAAACCCGGTGAATTCCGCCACTCGGGCTGCCTGCTGCATATTATGCGTGACAATCACGATTGTGTATTGCTCTTTTAGCTGAAAAATCAGCTCTTCGATCTTGCCGGTGGAGATCGGGTCAAGCGCCGAGCAGGGTTCATCCATGAGCAGAACCTCTGGCTGGACGGCAAGCGCGCGAGCAATGCACAGCCGCTGCTGCTGACCGCCGGAGAGGCTGGCGCCGGACTTCTTGTGGAGATGGTCTTTTACTTCGTCCCAGAGCGCGGAAGCGTGCAGCGACTTATGGACGACCTCATCCAGCCGTTTGCGGTTGCGAAAGCCGTTCAGCTTGAGCCCGGCGGCCACATTGTCATAGATGGACATGGTCGGGAACGGATTCGGCTTTTGAAATACCATACCCACGCGGCGGCGCAGTTGGGTAGCCGAGGTTCCGTTATAAACGCTGAGGTCGCCGATGCGCACTTTACCCTCGACCCGCGCTTCGGGAATAGTTTCGTGCATGCGGTTGAGGCAGCGAATGAACGTCGATTTCCCGCAGCCCGAAGGGCCGATGAGCGCCGTCGCGTGGTTGGCCGCCACGATGATATTGACGTCGAACAACGCCTGCGTCTTGCCGTAAAACGCATTCAGATGCTCGACTGTAATTCCGACGCCCATAGCTCCCTAAGCTCCTCCTATGCTCCTGCCAAAGTTCCGTGCCGTACAGCAATGCGAACCGCAGCGACCGCGCCCACGATGAGGATAATCAAAACCAGCGCACCCGCCCATGCCTGCCGGTGCCATTCGTCGAACGGCGAGATGGCGTACGTGAAAATTTGCAGCGACAGGGCTGCGGTCGGCTGGTCCGTCTTCCAATTCCAGAACTGGTTTCCGAATGCGGTGAACAGCAGCGGCGCGGTTTCTCCGGCAACGCGGGCGAAGGCCAGCATGACGCCGGTGATGACTCCGGAGGTCGCCGTGCGCAGCGTAATCGAGATCGTGGTGCGCCAGCGGGAAACGCCCAAACCGTAAGCGGCTTCGCGGATGGCCTGTGGAACCAGGAGCAACATCTGCTCGGTGGTACGCGCGATGGTCGGAATCATCATAATCGCCAGCGCAACGCCACCGGCCAGCGCCGAGAAGTGTTTCTGGCGCATCACTACCAGCCCATAGGCCACAATGCCGATCACGATGGAGGGCACACCGTTCAACACATCGGAGACGAAGCGCACGATATCGCCATAGCGGTTGCGGCCATATTCGGAGAGAAAGATTCCCGCTCCAATTCCGAGGGGAACGCCGAGCAGGCTGGCGATACCAAGTATGACCATCGACCCGACGATGGCGTTCGCCATGCCGCCGCCCGGTTCGCCCACCGGCTTCGGAGTCTGAGTCAGGAAGGCAAGATTGATCGAGCCGATACCCTTATAGACGAGATAGGCAAAAATAGCGAAGAGCGGCAAAAGCACGAGGAGGACGGTAAGCACGGAGACGCCGGTCATCACATGGTCCATCACACGCCGCCGCAAGCTGATGGGCGGCATGCTGACCTGCGGAATCAGCACGGCTGCCGAATTGGAGTTCGTATCAGGCATGTTATCTCAGGCAATGCTTCTCGCCGGTTGGCCTCGAGTAACGCTCCACACCATGAGCCGTGCAAGCGCGTTAACCACAATGGTGACAAAGAACAGCGCCAGCCCAATTTCGATCAACGCTGAAAGATACAGATCGCCGGTCGCTTCCGTGAATTCGTTGGCGAGCACGCTGGCCATGGTATATCCGGGAGCAAAGAGCGACTTGGCAATTTCCGGACGGTTGCCGATCACCATCGTGACCGCCATGGTCTCGCCGAGGGCGCGGCCCAGACCTAAAATAATGGCGCCCACGATTCCCGCCCGTGCATTCCGCAGTACACCCATGCGGATCATTTCCCAGCGCGTTGCGCCCAGCGCCAGCACCGCTTCACGCTGATGCTGAGGAACAACAGTGAGCACTTCGCGGGTGATGGACGAGATGATCGGAATAATCATGATCGCCAGAATCACGCCCGCGGCCAACATCCCGATGCCGTAGGGCGGTCCGCTGAACAGGCCCGTCCAGCCGAGCGTCTTGGCGAGAAACGGTTGTACATATTCCCGCAGCACGGGCACGAGAACGAAAATCGCCCAAAGTCCGTAGACCACGCTGGGGATGGCGGCCAACAGCTCAGTGGTGAAGGAAAGAATTCCACGCAGCCGAAGTGGGCACATCTCGGTAATAAACACCGCCACGCCGATGGACAACGGTACCGCGATGACTAACGCAAGCAGTGACGACAGGATCGTACCGTACATGAACGGCAGCGCGCCGTACTGGTCCTCCACCGGATTCCAGTCCGATTGAGCAAAGAACTTCCAGCCAAAAGCGTGCCAGGAGAGCTGCGAGCCCACCACCAACTGGTAAACGATCAAGCCCAGCAGCGCGACCACTGCCAAGCCACAAAGACGCATCGCCCAACCAAAGGCAGCGTCCGGGACCTCGCTGACCTTCCCATCCAACAGCGGCGTCGTTCTAGCTTCGATTTTCAGGGCGGCCTTTGGTTCCCGCTCCGGTTCGGGGGCGTTGAAACGCGGCCGGGGCAGGGCTTGATTGGACATTCGGTAGCGAGCCTACCAGAAGGTTGTTACAAATCGGTTAAAAAGTGGCGCTGGGTAGTGCCTGAATTTCAGCCATTATCGTGGTTGTTGCGCTGTTGTTTTATTTAGTGGAGAGCCGGGCGTCCCCGCCCGGCTGCACTGGCGGGACGCCCGTCCCTCGACTGCTTGGCCCCTTCGCGCGGTCACTGGCTTGCGCAACGCCGCCCGGTTGTGAGAATACTGATCGTTGTCATTGTCATTCGATCGTCATACCCATGCCCACCTTCGCTGCCATCGACATCGGATCGAATTCTGTCCGCCTGAAGATTTCGCGCCTGCAAGCGGGGCGGCTGAAAGAACTCCACGAAGACCGCGAAGTCACTCGCTTGGGCGAAGGCGTTTTTAGTAGTGGACTGCTGGCGCCGGAGGCGATGACGCAAACGGTGCGAGTGTTGCGGCGCTTCAATCGTGCCATGCAGGAATGCGGGACGGATTCGGTGAGAGTGGTGGCCACGGCGGCATTGCGCGACGCCCGGAATTCACGCACATTTCAGGAATGGGTGCGCTCCACGACAGGCTGGACGATCGAAATCATTTCCGGATTGGAAGAGGCACGCCTCATTCACCTGGGCATTGTCTCCGCCGGACGGCTGGGCGCTCACAGTGTTCTGCTGGTGGATCTCGGCGGCGGCAGTTGCGAAGTTACGCTTTCCCGTGAGGGACAACTCCGCGAAACGGTAAGCTTGCCGCTCGGAGCGGTACGTCTGACCGGAGAATTTCTCCCGCACGATCCACCGCGTAAGAGTGAATTGAAGCGGCTCTCGGAATTTGTGGCGCGAGAGATTACGCGGATTCAACATCGGGTAAAGTCCGCGCGCGTGGGCGTCGTGATCGCCACCTCCGGCACAGCTGCCGCCCTGGTTAGCATCGGCAGGCACCTCGCGGGCACTCGGAGAATCCGCCCAGCGACCTACATTACGCGAGAGATGATGCGCCGCATCGCTAAACAGATAAGTCGTCTAACGCTGGAGCAACGACGGAAGGTCCCCGGGATCGGCCCGCGCCGGGCCGAAATTATCTGTGCCGGCGCGGTGGTGTATGCGGAATTGCTGGAGCGCTGTCATCTCCCCGGCTTTCGCTACTCGCCGCTGGGGCTGCGCGACGGCATCCTGGCCCAGATGGCGGCGGATTACGACCGCAGCACAAGATCGGGCCGGGCAATTCAGTCGGAACGGTGGGAATCGATCAAACGCGCCGTGGAACATTACCGCGTCGACCTGCATCATGCCTTGCACGTTCGCGATTCGGCCTTGCTGCTGTTTTCTTCGTTGAAATCGGTACACCAGCTTCCACCGGAGTATCGCGAATGGCTTTCGGCGGCGGCCATGCTCTACGAGGTAGGCGACTATGTGAACCGCAACGGACACCACCGTCACACTTACTACATCATTGCAAACTCCGAAATCCTGGGATACACGCCACAACAGCGGCGCATCATTGGCTCCATCGCGCGCTATCTGGGCAAGTCGCGGCCCACGCAGGGAGATGGCCCGATGAGTACCTTGAGCCTCGAGGAGCAGGAAAATGTGGAGAAAGCGTCGGTGCTTCTCCGCATCGCGCGAGCCCTCAATATGGGGAGAAGTCAATCCGTGGGGAGGGTTGGCGTCTCGGCGCGCAACGGACGAGTCGCAATGAAACTCACTCCACGCGGCAAGGCCAGCTTGGACCTGGAAGTATGGTCGATTGAAAAAGACCGATCCTACTTCCGCGAAGTCTTCGGGCGTGAACTCTCTGTGGCCGCGGTGTGAAGCGTGCGCAGGATGCGGGGCGTGATGCACCAACTCAGCGATCCGGAATTGCGCCGCATTTCGACTTTGGCTACAGCCCCCTTCTTGAGCTCAACCACTGCTTCGCATCCACTGTCGCTGATCACGCGTCCGAGAAAGTCGCGCAGGTTCGGATTGTGCCCAACCAGCAACATCGAATCCTGGCGAGCGTACTTTTCCAGCATCTTCTGAAAATCCGAAAAGCCGGCCTGCGGACGCAGCGCATTCTCGGTTACCAGTTTGCCTTCGTGCCCCATTTCGTTCCCCACCAAAGCGGCGGTTTGCGTGGCGCGTTTTAACGGGCTGGACACGATGATTTCCACCTGCACTCCCAGTGCGGCCAAGGCGCGGCCGATATATCCGCATTGCTCGATGCCATCTTTGTCGAGCCCGCGCTTTTCGTCCTGCTTCGCCGTGCTCAACTGTTGCCCGGCACTGGCGTGACGCAAAAAATAGAGAAACATTTCGGAGTGACTATTCCTTTCCGATCATAGCTCGTCCGAACGAACCTCGTCCGAACGAGCCTCGATTGGATCGACGCGGGACGAAAACCGGAATCTCCTCGGGCGTCTTCGTGCCTTCCGCAAGTCCAATGAGAAAATCCTGGGCGCTGAAGGCAGCAGAGCCTCGCGGAGGCCTCTTACTGCGTCCGCAGGGCGACTGCCAGGGGCGAAGATAGCGGCCGTCCTTTTGCAGAAATCTGGCTTTCACATTGTCGGCTAGGTATGCGTCCAGAATCTCGTGCACGACCCGGTCGCGCAGCAGCGGGCTCTTGAGGGGGAACAAGACTTCTACGCGCTCGTGCAAATTGCGTGGCATCAAATCGGCGCTGCCGAGGTAGACTTCAGGCTCGCCGCCGTTTTCGAAATAGTAGATGCGGCTGTGCTCGAGGAACCGGCCCACGATGCTGCGCACGCGGATGCGGTCGCTGAGGCCTCGAATCCCCGGCCGCAATGAGCAAATGCCGCGGACGATCAACTCAATGTCCACGCCCGCCTGCGAAGCGCGGTAGAGAGCCTGGACGACATTCTCGTCGAGCAGCGAGTTGAACTTGGCAATAATGCGCGCCGGATGCCCCAGCTGCGCATGTTCGGCCTCGCGCTCAATCAGCCTCATGCACTTTTCCGCCAAATCCAGGGGCGCCACCAGCAGCGGCCCGTAGCCGGGGTTTTCAGCGTAAGCGGTCAGAAAACTGAAAACATCGTGAACCGCTTTGGTAATCTCCGGGTCGGCCGTGAGCAGGCTGAGATCGGTATAGATGCGCGCCGTGGTCGCGTTGTAATTTCCTGTGCCCAGGTGCGCGTATTGGCGGGTTACGCCATCGGGATCGCGCCGCACCAGCAGCGCAAGCTTGCAGTGTGTCTTCAGACCCACCAGCCCGTGGAATACCTGCACCCCGGCATCCTCCAGATCGCGCGCCCAGCGGATGTTTGACGCCTCATCGAAGCGCGCTTTCAATTCCACAACCGCGGTGACTTCCTTGTGTGCCGCGGCGGCCATCAGCGACGGAACAATCAGCGAATGCTCGCTGGTTCGGTAGAGGGTCTGCTTGATGGAGAGTACGCGCTCGTCTTCGGCGGCCGATTGAATAAACGATAGGACAGCCTCGTAAGAATCGTAAGGGTGGTGCAGCAGAACGTCGTGGCGCCGCAGCTCTTCAAAAAGATCGTGGGACTTCGCGGTCAGGCGCAACTCCCGCGGCACATAGGTGTGAAACTTCAAATCCGGCCGTGCCGCTTCGTCGTAAATATTGAACAACCGTGAGAGATTCACCGGACCGTTGACCGGGAAAATCTGCCAGCGGTCGAGTTCGAACACTGTACCCAGGCGTTCGATGATCTCGGGGTCGGCCTCAGACTCGATCTCCATCCGCACCGCGTCGCCCTTGCGGCGGTTGTGCAATTCAGCGCGCACCGATTCCAGCAGATTGCGCGATTCTTCTTCCTGCAGGTAGAGGTTGCTATTGCGCGTGACACGGAAGGCAGCGGAAGAAACGATGTCGTAGCCCTTATACATCCGCACGGCGTGATGGACGACTAAGTCTGCCAGAAAAATAAAATCAATCGTCCCCTGTGACGGCAAGCGAACCAGTCGCGGAAGCGCCCGCGGAACGGTTACAACTCCTGTATAGGTGAGTGAGGAGCGCCGCCGACGCCGCAGTAACAGCGCCACGCACAGCGCCTTGTTGATCACGCGAGGAAAGGGATGCGCTGGATCCACCGTGACCGGAGTGAGCAGCGGATCGAGTTCCCTTTCGCAATAGTCATCCACGAAGGCCAATGCCGCGTCATCCAGCTCGTCGATGCCAAGCACGCGAATTCCCTGCTCCGCCAGTTCCGGGCGCAGGCGATCATTCCAGCATGAATATTGTTCTTCGACGAATTCATGCGTCGCGTCTTTGATGAGTTCCCGCTCCTCTACCATGGTGAGCCCGTCCGGAGTAGTGGAGTTATGGCCGTCTTCGAGTTGCTGCAGCAGGCCGCCGACCCTCACCTCAAAAAATTCGTCGAGATTGCTGGCGGAGATGGCCAGAAATTTCACGCGTTCAAGCAGCGGATTGCGGAGATCCCCCGCTTCTTCAAGCACGCGCCAATTAAATTTCAGCCACGAGGCTTCGCGGTTCAGAAGGGTGGCGCGATTGCTCAGAGTTCGCCGAACCATATCGTCAAGATCTTCCAGATAGAATGTCTAGCACTCTGCGGACAAGACTCAACTTTCGCATCAGGCATCGCTTTTAGCGACGCCGCAAATTCCTCAAAACCAGATGCCCCTACTGCGGTTTCCAGCCGCCCGGACCGAAACTTCAAAGTACGGATCTTAGTGATAGATGGGGAGTGTTCTTAAGTAGTCGACGACCGGATCAAGCGTTTCCTGGTCGGTCCAAACTAGTATACCAAGTTGGCCGCGACGGGCTTTGAGTTGTAAGCGAACGTGTATTTTGGGTCCGCTCAGCTCGTGGCCCCAAGCTCATGGGAAAAAGACGCCGCCTTGCTGCCGGCGCTCCATGGTTGACGCCCGCTAACCGCATGTGGAGTGCAATTTAGAAAGTGCGGATCAAACCGAACTGCAAGTGGTTCAAGCAATCAAGCTTGACAACCCTCTCCTTACTTTCGGACTGCAAGTCGATGCACATTTGCGCTTATTCTGAACTTGCACTTATTCCCGTAAGCCATGACAAACACGATGTTTACTTGGATCTCGTGGAGCTGAACCGGATGGAACAGCGCGTGCTATCATGAATATTGTCAATTAAGTCTATCACTACGATGGACTTTATGGAATAATCGGCGACCATGGAGGTACTTCACCGGGGACTCTACGCTCCTGCCCCTGTGTCAGGCTATGGAGTCTCGCTTTAGCGGTTGCCACTGAAATCATCACCAAGCGAGGTGAGCCTCCGCACAGACGCGCTAATCGGGGGCAACCGAGAATTGCCGGCATGGTATTGGTGCCACGCAGTGGTCTTGCGCTCGGCAGGAGTTTAGAAGTGGAGAGCCTTCCCCCGGGTTTCTGCACTTTAACAATCCTTTAACAGAGCAAGGAGTAGATTATCGCTTCCAAATGTCTAGTGCGCCGATTCTGATAATGGCCGGCGCTGCTTTGTGGCGAGGTCTGATCGGGAAACGTCTGGGTAAGGCACCGGCCGCCACGCCCCGGCCTCAAATTGTACAAGGTTTTTACTGTTGTTTTTCGGGAAGTATTGTTCGACCAAAAAAACCAAAAAGGAGAGGATTGCATTCCATGAAATTAAGCAAACATCTGTTTCTCACGCTCCTGACGCTGGCCGCACTTTCAGTCGGCGCTTGGGCACAAACCTCGGACTCAACCGCACCGGCCCCAAAGAAGAAGCATAAGCCGGCAGCGGCGGCGCCGGAGCAGCCGGCGATAACTGCTGCCGACGTTCAGGCGTTGAAAGACGGTCTGGCCGCCCAGCAGCAGCAAATCCAGCAACTCACCCAGCAATTGCAGCAGGCACAGCAGAACTGGCAGCAGGCACAGTCCGCCGCGGCCGACGCGGCCAGCAAGGCCGCTGCCGCTCAGACCCAAGCCGCCCAACAGCAACAGACTGTGGGTGCGCTGCAAGGCGATGTGGCCGACCTCAAGACAACCACCAACAACACGGCAATGACGCTGCAACAGTCGCTGAAAGACGTCAAGAACGTCAGCTCGGAGTGGGAGACTCCCCTGTCGATTCACCTCAAGGGCGTTACCATCACACCGGGCGGCTTCGCGGCCGCCGAATTTGTGCATCGTTCGCGAGAGCTGGGGGCAGATGTTATAACTCCCTTCAATAACCTCACCATGCCCGGCGCTTCGCAGAGCAATCTGCCGGAGTTCTTCGGCACCGCCCGCCAGTCGCGGCCTACGGTTTTTGTCGGGGGCCGCTTAGCCAATGTGGAACTTTCCAGCTACGTATCGGGTGACTTTCTTTCCTCTGGAACCACGTCCAACAATAACCAGACCAATAGCTATACTTTCCGTCTCCGGCAGGCGTGGGGCCAAGCCAAGTTTAGCAATGGCTGGAAAATCCTCGGCGGCCAGGCGTGGAGTCTGCTGACCGAGATGAGGGCGGGAATCGCCCCGAGCGACGACATCGGCCGAGTCAACGATGCCCGGCCCATGACGATCGATGGCCAGTATAGCGTTGGGTTCACTTTCGCGCGCCAGTACGGGCTTCGCCTGACGAAAGACTTTGGCACTAAGGCGTCGGTGGCTTTTGCCGTGGAGAATGCGCAAGGCACGCTCACCACGCACGGCAACGTGGACAATTACCTGCTCGGCCAGGCAGGCGCTACCAATGAAGCCAACGCCTTTAATGGGACTTACACGGCCAATCCTTCGCCAGACCTCATCGCAAAAGTCGCCTTTGATCCAGGCTTTGGGCACTACGAGGTTTTCGGCTTGGCCGACCGCTTCGCTGACCGTATCTTCCCGTGCGTGGCGGGTGGTCCTGTTTCCACCACCTTGGCTGCGTGCACTGCCACTGGCGCCACCACTGCAGCGGGCGCCTACAATGCCTCGAAAGAAGGCGGAGGCTTTGGCGCCAACGCCCGCTGGACCTTCGCCAATAAACACGTCGTTTTCGGCCTGCATGGCTTCGGAGGCAGCGGAATCGGCCGTTACGGGGCCGCGGGGCTGTCCGATCTTGCCATTAATCCCGACGGATCGGTTCACCTGATCAAGGGCCTCCAGGGTTTAGAGACGCTGGAGTATCACGGCAAGAAGCTCGACATCTTCACCTATATCGGAGCGGAGTACGCCGGTCGGACTTGGGCCTCCTATACCAACCCAGTCACTCTGAAAACGGCGAACGTCGGCTACGGCTCGCCGTTCTTCTCTAACTACGGTTGCTATACCGAAACCGCCCCGGGTACGGGCAATACATACACTACGGGATTCAATCCAGGTGCTCTCGCGAATTGCACTTCGGACACGCGAGCGGATATCGAAGGCACGATTGGCTTCTGGTACCGCTTCTACAATGGGCCCAAGGGCAGAATGCAGTTCGGCACGCAGTACTCCTACGTGACGCGTCAGACCTGGTCAGGCGCTACCTCCGCCCCCACCGGAGGCGTTGCCACGCCAGGAGCACTCACGCCGCAAGGGATCGACAATATGATCTTTACCTCGTTCCGCTACTACTTGCCGTAAAACCGCAAGTGGTCCCGCGTCGAAGTTGACGCGGGACCACCAGGTTTAACGGACCAAGTTCAACTGCTATTCAAATTTCTGAGGGGGCGCTTTCCTGAGAGGCGCCTTCCCCTCAGAATCGCCGCCGGCCCGGTTGGGCTTACTCTCCTTTTCCGGGCCGGTGGTGCTAACTCAATTTACGGCAATAGCTTTTCCGTTCGCTTCCGGCACACTTATCCCCAGGAGGGGTGGGAAGCCACAGACGTTCCGGTGCTCTAGTGGATCTGTTTGATGGTCGCTTTGACTTTCTCCACCACGCTCGCGGGCAGTGGCGCGTAGCTGAGCTGGCTCGTCATCTTCTGGCCGTCGTTGACCATCCAGTCCAGGAAGTCCACGATGATCTTCCCTTTATTCGGATCCTTGGCCTGCGCCGGAATCAATAGCCAGGTAAAGCTCGAGATGGGGTATGCCGTTTTGCCGGGTGCATTCGTGATGGAAACGCGAAAATCGGCGGGCATGGTTTTCACCGACGCCGCCGCTTCTGTCACTCCATCCAGCGAAGCCTTCACAAAATTACCGGCGGCGTTCCGGACCGATCCGTAGGTAATTTTATTTTCCACCGCATAGATCAATTCGATATAGCCGATCGATCCTTGCAACTGCCGGATCTGTCCCGCAACACCTTCGTTGCCCTTTCCACCTAAACCGACCGGCCATTTCACCGAGGTTCCCTTCCCAGCCGCCGCCTCCCACTCCTTGCTGACCTTGGAGAGATAGTCGGTGAAGATGTACGTTGTGCCGCTGCCGTCCGAACGGTGAATGACAATAATTTGCTGGTTCGGGAAATTCACGCCCGGGTTGACTTTGGTGAGTGCCGGATCATTCCAGTTCTGAATCGTTCCAAGAAAAATGCCCGCCAGAGCCTCCGGAGTAAACTTGATTTCGCCGCTGATTCCAGGAACGTTGTATGCAGGAACGTCAGCCCCCAACACGGTGGGGATGTGCAGGATTTTCGTCTTCGCCTCTTTTAGCTGCTCATCGGTCATCGGACCGTCACTAGCGCCGAAATCAACCGTGCCGTTCAGCACTTGGCGGATGCCTCCGCCGCTCCCAATGGATTGGTAGTTGATCTGCACATCCGGGTGAAGCTTGTTGTATTCGCTGAACCATTTGGAATACATCGGATACGGAAAAGTAGCCCCTGCGCCGTTCAGTTGAGTCTGCCCCATAGCCGGCAGCGCCAGTGCAAGGCCTGCCAAGAGCAGCAATAAACGACATATCAGACGGATCACTCGACGAGTCCTCCTCGTGTTTGATTTAAGTGTGCAATCCTCTTTTTTTATGGGCATAATGTTAAGGGAAGGTTACAACGGAGTGAATTTCTGATGAACCCGCTTTGTTTTCCAAGTACTTAGCGGCTGCCATCCTTGTCGAGCCGCGACAGTTCCCGCCCAAAAAGAGCATTGTCGGGGAAGTCCCTTTGTAGCGCCAGCAGGAGTTCGCGAGCGCGCGGCAACTCTCTCTCGCGGACGTAGGCGATGGCCAGCAGGATGCGCGCAAATGGGGCGAGCAGATAGCCTTCCGCCGCGGTCGTCTGAAGTTCGGCGATGCCGCCAGCCTTGTCCCCGGCAACGCCTCCGAGGCGCAGGAACCAGCGCACCGGAGCGGCCATCGACCCGATGATGTAACGGCTGACGCCCCCGGCCAGATGAGCGTCGTAGCAAGTCGGGTCGGCGGCGAGCAGTTGCCCGGCCCAGGCCGTCGCTTCCTTGGTGTAATGCAGCGACGCCAGATTACGCTTTTCGATAAGCGCGGCGAAATCGGAGCGCAAGCCCGCGGCAAACGTCATTGCCAGAAGCGCGTCGCGGTCCCGCGCGTCGCGGCTCAGTCTCGACTTTGCCAGGTTTTCAGCACGGTCAAGTTCCTGCTCGAACCGCGCACGTTGTTGCGGGTTGGCGTCGTATTTCTTACGCGCGCCGAAGACCGAGTCGTCCTCGTAAAACTGCGCCTCCAGCACGCCCAGGCGGTTAAATTCTGAAAACAAGACGCCCGCCGCCTCGCTCGCCGGCCCCATGGGATTCTCAGGGTTTAGCTTTTCCCACGACTCGAATTCTTTTTGCGCGCCGGTAAAATCCAGATCGTAGAGCCGGAGGAATCCGCGAGCGAGCCCCGCTGAAGGCAGATCGGCAAACGCCCGGGGAACAGTCATCAGCACCAAAAGACAGGCTAAGCCTGCGACCTGGATCGCTTGCGTGCAACGCCTAAGCCGACGTGAAGCGCGAATGATGTGGCTTCCGCACATGTTCCAAATTAGATGCGCCTTTCCTGCGTTTTGGTGAAACTTCCAGCACAGATCCGCATCTTCTGGCAAACTGCTTGTCGGTGAGGATGACCCTCTGTGAGCGATGATCCCGTAAGGAACAGCGTTCGCTATGCGCCCGGCGCGCCGGGAATCGAACCCCGCTGGACGTCGAGCGCCAAGACGGGCGCAGGCACTGCGCTCAATCTCCACAGCAGAGTCTGGTTCACGCTGAGTCACGGCATTCTCAATGAGATTTATTTTCCCCGTGTAGACCAAGCCTGCACCCGCGACTTTGGCCTGATTGTCACCGACGGCCATCAATTCTTCTCCGAAGAGAAACGCCATTGTACCTTTGAAAACGTCCCGATCGAACCTGGAGTGCCGGCCTACGAACTGACCAACACTCACACGGAAGGCCGGTACCGGATCGAAAAGGAGGTGCTGACCGATCCGTGGCGAAGTGTGGTATTGCAGAGAATTCGCTTCGTGCCGCTCCAGGGCAGGCTAGGCGACTACCACCTCTACGCACTGTTGGCGTCGCACCTGGCGAATATGGGATACGGCAATACCGGCTGGGTGGGCGACTACAAGGGAAAACCGATGCTTTTTGCCCAGCGCGATTCCAGCGCACTCGCCCTGGCCTGTTCCGCGCCCTGGCTGAAACGTTCCGTCGGATTTGCCGGCACGTCAGACGGCTGGCAAGACCTGTCACAACATTTCCAGATGACATGGGAGTACGATCGCGCGGAAAACGGAAACGTCGCACTGACCGCTGAAATTGACTTGGCCGCCTGCAATGGCGAGTTTATCCTCGCCCTCGGCTTTGGCGGACTCTGGGCCGAAGCCGGTCAGCAAGCCGTCTCTTCCCTGCTTACTTCCTATGAAACAATCCGCAAGGATTACGCCTTTCACTGGCAGAACTGGCAGCGGACGCTCAAGAAGCTCGACGAGAAACCGCGGAAAAAAGACCTGTATCGCGCCAGCATGGCGGTTCTGCGTACCCACGAAGCCAAGGACTTTCTTGGCGGAATCATCGCCAGCCTCTCCATCCCTTGGGGCTTCAACAAGGGCGACGAAGATCTCGGCGGTTACCACCTTATCTGGCCGCGCGATCTGGTCGAGAGTGCTGGCGGACTGCTGGCCGCGGGTGCTCACGATGATGCCCTCCGCGTGTTGCATTACCTTGAGGCCACTCAGGAAGCCGACGGACACTGGGCGCAGAACATGTGGTTGGATGGGCGTCCCTACTGGAACGGACTGCAAATGGATGAGACTGCCTTTCCGATTCTCCTGGTCGATTTGCTGCGTCGCGAATCGCCCCGCTGCTTCGGTGAAACCGTTCACTGGTGGCCAATGGTCCGCAAGGCAGCCGCGTTTATTGTAGCCAACGGCCCAGTTACACAGCAGGACCGCTGGGAAGAGGACGGCGGTTATTCGCCGTTCACCATGGCCGCTGAAATCGCTGCCCTGCTCATTGCCGCCGATCTCGCCCAGTCGATGGGCCAGCCTGAGCCCGCCGAATTCCTGCGCCACATGGCCGATACATGGAACGACAACATGGAACGCCGGACGTATGCCGTAAACAGCGATCTTGCCCGGCAGATCGGAGTCGAAGGCTACTACGTCCGTATCACACCGCCTCCCACCGGTGACGGAGCCGCCTCACCCTTGCAGGGATTCGTTCCCATCAAGAATCGCGCCCCCGGCAGTTCGAACGCGCAGGCGATCGAGATTGTCAGCCCTGATGCCCTGGCTCTGGTGCGCTTCGGCCTGCGCGCGCCCGACGATCCCCGAATCCGGAACACGATCAAGGTCATCGATGAACTGCTTCGCGTAAAACTTCCCCAGGGTCCAGCCTGGTATCGCTACAACCACGACGGCTACGGCGAGCACGAGGACGGCTCTCCCTTCGACGGTACCGGCGTGGGGCGTCCATGGCCGCTGCTGGCGGGCGAGCGAGCCCACTACGAACTGGCCGCCGGTCACGCCGCGTCCGCCGAAGCCCTGTTGGGAGTGATGGAGAATTCGACAGGAGCAAGCCGCCTGATTCCCGAACAAGTTTGGGACACAGCCGACATCCCGGAGCGCGAGTTGTTCGCGGGGAAAGGGTCGGGATCGGCTTGTCCACTGGTGTGGGCCCACTCCGAATACATAAAGCTGCGGCGGTCTCTCGTCGACGGAAAGATTTTCGATCAGCCACCACAAACGCGAGAGCGCTATTTGGAGAAGAAAGTATCTGCCACATACTTCAACTGGCGTTTCAACAATAAGCCGCGCACGATGCCCTGCGGAAAGAAGCTGCGCATTCTGTTGCTGGACCCAGCCATGGTGCACTGGAGCTTTGACAACTGGCAGACCGCCCACGACAGCGACTCCGAAGAGAGTGGCTGGAACCTGCAACATCTGGATCTGCCAACCGAAACTCTGGCAGCAGGCCGCCAAATAGTTTTCACCTTCTATTGGAAAAACGCCGCGCGCTGGGAAGGCCGGGACTACCAGGTGACCGTCGAATAGCTGGAAGCCGTCTCAGTAGAGGGCTGGCCACGGCTTCCGTTGTCTGGCGATGTGGAAGTCTGGCAGGACCTTCTCGCCGGCTGGCCAAGGGCCATGGCTGGTCCGCTCCATTCGTTAATCTATATTCAATGATCTCCATTCAATGAGCGACAGCGAGATCGAAGGCGGCTTCTATGTGCAGGGCGGTGGAGTTCAGGTACAAGATGCCATCACACTCAAAGCTCGCGTGCATTTTCTGCTCCTGAAACGCGAGCGGTAACTCGGTACATGCTAAGCAAACTACCGGTCGAGTCCTCAACCGCTCCTTGAACGAGAGCCTCACGATCTTACCTAGCCGTGCGGCAGTGCCCTCTAGTTTGCCCAGTTGTAATTCAGCAATCAGTCCGGCGGTCATGGCCCTCGCAGCTTCGTCGCGCGGACCGCTCGCTTCAACTCCATACTTAGCAAACCCCTCGCGAAACTTTGCTGATCTCATGGTCACGGAAGTGCCAAGGATCAGGATCTCGCTGGCCCCGATTCGAGCGCTTTCTTTTGCCACCACATCAAGAATGCTTAAGACGGGAATCTCAATTCCGCGCACGATGGTCGAGAAGCGGTGGTGAGGAGTATTGCTTGCGATGAGTGCGAAATCAGTGCCACTCATTTCCAGGCGCTTCAAGGCCGATCGATGATAGTCGTCAAATTGCGTCCAGGAATCTTCGTCATCATCGATGCCGAGGAGGGAGATGGCTTTGTTGACGTCCAGCGATTCGATGCTCATCTCCGGTGTCGACGGTACAGACTGCGGGTTTCGCGCGAGGTGCCATTGTTCGCTTCGACGGCAGATCCCTGAATAGTAATCCGCCGTGGATGGCCATGCGATGCCTCCGACGATTCCAATTTTCTTCATTGGCTTCCTCAGTCTGATCTCATCCTGCGAGTGTTGAGGGAAGGCTGAACGTTCCATCGACTACTTCCACGAAGTTTCTCTCTTCGCGCAGAATCAGCCGCTTGTCTTGTGCCGTGGCGAAATTCTCACGGGCTTCCGAATCTGACTTCAGCCGTGCCCGGTAGGTTTCATATGAGGCGAGACTGTCGAATGCAATCAAACCCCATGCCACATCATTTGTGCCTTCGTGCGGAAGAAAATACCCGACCAGGTGGCCGCCGCATCGAGGAATGATTCGGCCCCAATTCTCGGCGTACTTCTTGAACGCATCTCGCTGGAAAGGATCGATCTGGTAGCGGATGATGCAGGTGATCGCCATTCGAGTCCTCCTGTGGCTCGGCGCAGCCGATGCATCGCGGCCAGTTTCCCGGCGCCGGATGCATATTCAGTTACTGTGTCATTTGCCTCACATCAACACTTCGTCTACTATCAAACTATGAATGTAGAGCATTATTCTGATCTCGCGGTCTCCAGCATTGCGGCGGCAATTGGCGAGCCTGCGCGAGCTCGCATACTCTACTGCCTGATGGACGGCCACGCACGAACCAGCACCGAGCTTGCGATGGTGGCTGAGGTTAGTCCGTCAACCGCGAGCGTACATCTGAATCGACTGAAGTCCGATCATCTGGTCAAAGTGCTGGTTCAGGGGAAGCATCACTACTACAGTCTCGAAGGACCCAACGTCGCGATTGTGCTTGAAGGACTGAGCGTCGTGGCCGGCGGATCTCACGGCCAGTTCGTGCCCACCACGCCGAGCCGACTGCGTGTCGCTCGGACTTGCTACGATCACTTGGCGGGCACAGTGGGCGTATCGCTGCACGACCGTTTCAGGGCACTCCAGTGGCTTTCGGCTAGTTCGAAGGTCGCCAGTTCCAAGATCAGCGGTTCGAAGGTCAATGACAACGCATACGATCTCACCCCCGGCGGAGCCAAGGCGTTTGCGGCTCTTGGCATTGATATCGAGACAACTCGCGCGCTGCGCCGCCACTTCGCGTGCGCGTGCCTCGATTGGAGTGAGCGGCGCCCTCATCTCGGCGGAGCGCTGGGGGCAGCAGTGCTGAAAGTCGCGCTGAAAAGAAAATGGGTGGTGCACGATCTCGACAGTAGGGCTTTAGGCGTCACGAGTTTTGGACGGCGTGAGATGCTGACTCGATTTGGCCTTCATGTTTGATAGTGAAGCCTCCTCCGTGCGACACTGCTAAACTTTCATACTCACGAATTGCATTCGAGACACTCTATCGAGGTACCATGCGCATTCTTACGCCGTTTGTTATGGTCGTACTGATATTGATAACGATGAGCACCGTCGCAACATCCCAAACTCTGCCAGCGCCCCAGGCCATCACCGACCCGAAGCAAATCACATCCAAGCCCGATGCCCGCGTGGAGAAGAATCTTTCCATCGAGAAGCTGTACATGACCCGCCAAGTGGGCGGCGCGACTTGGTCGCCGGATGGCAAGACCGTCGCCTTCGTTAGCAACCTGAGCGGCCGCAATAATCTTTGGCTGGTGCCCTCCGAAGGCGGATGGCCCATGCAACTCACAGTGAGCAATGAGCGCCAGACCAGCCCGGCCTGGTCACCCGACGGCAAGTGGATCGCCTACATGTCCGATTACGACGGCGACGAGCAGTGGGACATCTTTCTGGTGTCGCCGAAATCCGGACAGGTGGTCAACGTCACCAATACGCGCGAAATCGCAGAGCAGAGTCCCACCTGGTCGCCCGACGGGCGCTACCTGGCTTACATGGTCAAGCCGAGGACGTCGTCAGTGTTCGAGATTGATGTTTACGACACGGTCTTGCGCGACGTGAAGCACCTGACCACCGGAACCGCCAAAGACCGCATGAACGTCGCGCCAATCTGGTCGGCGGACGGTAAGTTCATCGTCTATACGCAAGTGCAAGCCAAGGGGACCGACTCCAATGTATTTGTGGTTGAGGTTGCGAGCGCGCAAAGCACGCTTCTTACGCCCCACGATGGCGAAAAGACCTTCGAAGCCAACGACGTCTCGCCGGATGGAAAGCACGTTCTGATCACCTCGAACGCCGCTAATGGATACGATAATGTCGGGCTGCTCGACATTGCAACCAGGAAGATCCACTGGCTCACCCAGGACAAATGGGAGATTTCCGCTCAGAACTTTTCTCCCGATGGCAAGTCGCTGATCTACACCGCGAACGTCGACGGCAACATGGATATCTACCTCTACGGCATAGCCACGGCGAAGGCCCGCGCGCTGCCGCTCCCCAAGGGGCTGAACTGGCCGTCTGGCAGGCCGTCGCCCTTTACTCGCGACAACACGCGTCTGCTCTACGCTCACACCGGTCCCACAGCACCGGGCGATTTGTGGGTTTATAACCTCACCGATGGCAAGTCGCGTCAGCTCACATATTCGCTCGTGGGCGGTGTGCGCGCCCAAGACATGGTCGAACCTTGCCTTGTTCACTATCCCAGCAAAGATGGCAAGTGGACGATCTCCGCGTTCGTTTATGTGCCTTACAACTTGCCGCGCAATGGCGAGCATCCTGCGATCGTCCTGGTTCACGGCGGTCCGACGGCGCAGACGATGAATACGTTCAGTCGCTTCGTCCAGTACATGGCCAATCAGGGCTACATTGTGATCGCGCCCAACTATCGCGGATCGACTGGCTACGGAAAAGAATTTCAGCAGGCAAATCTTTTCGACATGGGCGGCGGCGATTTGCAGGATGTGCTCGCGGCCGCCGACTGGATCAAACAGACCGGCTACGTCGATCCGAAGAAGCTCATTCTGATGGGCGGCAGCTACGGTGGCTACATGACCATGATGGGAGTCACCAAGGCTCCGGAACTGTGGGCGGCGGGCATTCCGATTGTGCCTTTTGTGAACTGGTTCACGGAGATCCAGAACGAAGATCCCGTGCTGCAGCAGTCCGATCTCGCAACCATGGGTGATCCCGTGAAAAACAAGGCGCTATTTGAAGATCGCTCGCCCATCAACTTCGTGGACCAGATCAAGGCGCCCCTGTACCTGTTGGCGGGCGGCAACGATCCGCGCTGCCCCAAAGAAGAAGCGCAGCAGGTAGTCGATGCAGTCAAGAAACGCGGCGGAGTGGTCGAATACAAAGTCTATGAGAACGAAGGCCACGGTTTCGCAAAAGTCGAAAATCAGATTGACGCTTATAAGCGCGTGGCTGACTTTTTGAAAGCGCACGTTCCGCCGGCGGATTGCAGTTGCACGCTGAACGAGTAGGCTGCCGCATCCTGCCCGGCGGCAGCGCGACAAGGGTATGGACTATCAGCACGCTCAGATCGCAGAGATTTACGACCTCACTAACCCATGCGCACAGGATACGGACTTCTACCTCTCCCTCGCCGGACTGCGCCCATGCAGTGTCCTCGACCTGGGTTGCGGTACGGGCATGCTCTGCTGCGCCCTCGCCGAACGTGGTCACCGGGTGACGGGTGTTGACCCAGCAGCGGCGATGCTGGCTGTGGCCAGAAGCAAACCTCACGCGGAACAGGTTGAGTGGGTCGAGTCCTCTGCGCAGAGCTACAAGGCGCACCGGCGCTTCGACCTGATCGTCATGACCGGACATGCTTTCCAAATCCTGCTTACTGACGCCGATGCGCTCGCGGTATTGGAGACCATGCGTGGCCATCTCAAGGAGCGCGGCCAGGTTGCATTTGAGACTCGCAATCCGCGCGTGGATTGGGCTGGCGAGTGGGCGTCGCGGCCGCCTTTGGTCCGCATGTTGCCCGGCGGACAACTTCTCGAGACGTTGGAGATCACTGGCGTGGACTTTGAATTCATCTCGTTCCAGACTTCCTACCGGTTACCACACAAAACGCTGACCACAAGCAGCACGCTGCGGTTTCCATCCCGAGAACATGTAGAGGCCCTGATCGCCCGTTCGGGACTGGTGGTCCGTGACGTGTTCGGAGACTGGGATGCCGGCCCGTTCGAGGCCGCACGCTCGCGAGAAATCATCTTTATCGCCGAGATCGCCGGGGGACTAGGTCGGGCTGTGTCACGTCCTGACTGAATCCGGATTTCCGTGCGGCGGGTTGAAGCCGCGTCCCTTCAAAACAATCCCGGCACAGACTTATGAAGTTCCGAATTCGCTATGGATGCACCCGTTCCGCGTGGCGCTTCTTGGCTGCTTCCAGGCGGAGCATCACCATGTAGAGGACGATCGCGACGTTGATGGCGAGAATCAGAAGGCGAATCCAGTCGGGGCGCCGCAATACATCGGCTACTTCGAACGGGATGTAGATTGAGCCCGAGGCGATGGCCATCCACTCCGCCCAGGAGCGGACGTACCACAATCCGTAGGCCTCGACGAAGCGAAGGATTACGTAGATTGTCGCCACCACGGCGATCTTCCACAGGCGCACGTCGCTGACCCGGTAGACCAGGTCAATAAAGACGCCAACGAAGTGGTGATGGGGATTGGCGTGAATAAACTCCAGGAAGCTCTCGGCGACTCCCCAGATATCTTTGTGGCGCATGCGGAAGATGCCGAGGCCGGCGAGAACGACGACGATCCCTTTCGCAAATTCAAAAGTGGCGACGGTGCGCACGCCTTTGATGTGTTCGGGATCGTCGATTCTGGGATGCGGGATTCTGGGATGCATTTGGTGAAAAACCGATTTCCGGTATCCGGCGCCTGATTGCGGATTCATTCTAAAGCGTGTCCCCTAAAGGGGCATTCGATTTCGAAGATCTGGCGGGATCGCTAAAGCGATACCCTGATACGAGGGTCCTGATTTTCAACTCTACTGGCGGACGCTGGCGCGTAACTCCTCGACTATCTCCAGCGCGGCTTTGTGGGCGGCTTCACTCTGGGTGACTTCGAATGAGATCGCCCCTACGCGGGCGTGGCCGCCGCCACCGTAGCGTTCGCAGACCTTGGCGAGATTGATAGTCGGCTCGCGTTTCGACCACGGGTTCGATCCCACCGAAACCTTTACGCGGAATGAACTCTTGCTCAGACCGACGCTGTAGATCGAGTCGGGATGCAGATAGTACGGAATGAACTTGTTGTAGCCTTCGAGGTCGAGGTCAGTGAGGTCGAAAACAATCGTGCCGTCTTTTTCTTTCGTGCGCTGCCGCAAAATCTCGATCGAACGCTGGTGGCGTTCGAGCAGCGGCGGGAGGACGGCAGTGACGAACGGCTCCTCCAGAATCTTGGCCAGAGGATGATAGGCGAGCAGTGGGATCATGGTCTTGACGAAATCGCGATCGGTGGAGGCTTCGATGGCCATGGTCAGCTTCATGGCCGGAGCCTTCATCTCGACCGCCGACTTCGCGTCTTCGTACATGGCACCGTCGACGATGTCGGTCCAGTGGACGAGTTCCGCCACCGGGTCTGGATCGAAGCCGAAGTGTTCTTTCGCGATCATCGCAATAAAACTTGTACAGGACTTGAAGGCCGGATCGTAGAACTTGCGGTCGCTCTGATCCTGCTCGAAGTGGGCGGCGTCGGCCGGGGAAAGAAAAGCGCTCTCGTGGTGATCGAACCACCAGGTGATTTTGGGCGAACTGGAATATTTGAAATCGACGATCGCGTTCTCGTCGCCGTCGAACTGCTTCTCGTCGAAAAGAGAGCCGGCGCGATGCAGCAGGCCGGAGTACACGAAGTCCACATCACCGCGGATTCGCTCGCGATAGAAACGGGAGAACAGGGCGGCCGAGGAAGCGCCGTCAAAACATTTATCGTGATAAAAGACGCGTATTCGCAAAATGGCTTCCCTTATCCCGCTTCTCCGGGCGTAGAGTGAAAAACAAATAGAGTTGCTGGTTTGGAGAGTTATGTCAAGGCGGAAGTTGGTGGGGTAGAGGGTAGCAGTCATACCGCCATAAGAACGTCCCGGTTTGTCCGCAATAGATTTGTCCCCACCTCCGCCCAGCTTAGCTCTTTCTTGCTCAATTCTATTTTCGCCAATTCGAGTCCCCCCTGACGGAGGCACTCCATGGGGACAGTTCTATTGTCGTTTCAGGGGGACGCAAGCCAGAACGACGTTGCCCGGATGCGACAAGCGCCGGAGCCCGCTTGAGGAGTAGGTTGCACAGATAAACAAAAAAGCCACGCGGATCTACCCGCGCGGCTCCGTAACTGCGAACGTCAGCCTGTGTGTCGGCCCTTAGTTCGGGAAGGTTCCACCGGGCGGGCATACTTCTGAAGGGCCGCCGAAGGTGCCATTCATGGAATACTTACCACCCGCTTCTATGTTCTGGAAATAAGGATCATGGTCCGCGGAATAGAACCATGACCAGAACACGGTCTCCTGTGGATTGTAAGTGACTCCGTTCGGCATCGTGATTGACGGAAAATCAGTACCGGTCAACGGGTCGCCGACCTCCCAGTTATTCTGGCAGCCGGGTTGTTGTCCAATGCCTCCCCATAGCGGAGTCGGATTGTTCCCGAGCGGATCGTCCCGCCATTCGCCAATTTCATGCGCCGCAACCGAAACATTTACGATCCCGGGACCGAAATCGCCGGTGGTGTCGTAATCGGTTGGGGAGTAGGTCTGCAGATTCGCGAGTGTGCCGTGATACCCCAGGATGCAGCAATTGTACGAAGCGGCCTCGTAGAACACGACGTCGTGCATCAGGAAGATCACGAAGGAGGTGGGATCGCCATGGACCGCGTTGAGAACGGTGGTGGCGAAATAATTGTCAAAGAAGAGAATGTCGAGGCCGCCCAGCAAGCTGCAATCGTTGAGGGTGGGGCCGTTGTTATAGACGATCGCACTGTGGCCGGCGGTGGTGTTGATGTCGATTGTCTGGGTGGGCGTAACGGTTACGGTGTAGTCCGTGTGGTAATGGCTGCTAGGGCCGCCGATTGCGTTCAAGAACTCGGCCCGGCGATGCGCGTCATTGTAGGTCAGCTTGCCTCCCACTTTAACGCCATTGATCAGAGCCGCATGTCCAGGGCTCGTACCGCCATCAAACGACACGGGGGTAAAGATTGGCGAGTTCAGGAAGTTTGCAAGGTCAGAGTTTCCCATCGACCCACCGCAGTGATTTGGAGCAGTCGAATCGAACACGTAGGCGCCGATGTCAATGATCATCGGAACCACGAGGACTTTGACTTTCGTCGAGCCGTAGGGCGGCTGAAACGGAGACTTTCCCACGATCACATCGGTGTAGGTTTGACCATCCTTGCTGGCGGTGAAGGTAAAGCTTGACAGCGGAATGGTTGTAGCTTTGCTAGACGCGGCGATCGCGTCATCGGCGGTTCCCCCCTTCCAAGGAATGACGATGGAGTAGCCCTTGAGAGGGGGCTTCCCCGCGCTTTGGGCAAGTATCTTAACCTTAGTCGCCGTCAGTGCGATCGCGACGAAGCATAAAATCAACAAAAGTGTACGCTTCACAGGATCCTCCACAGTTCTTTACCGCGAGTTTCCTTTCTGATCTCAAAAGCGTCCGCCAACGTTTTCTTTCGCCCACGGTTCCTAACAAGTTTTTGTCGATGCTGACTCTTCTTGTGGGCGGAGCAATAATCCGAGAGGAATGTGGGAACGCTACATCCGGGCTGAACCGCTGTCAAGATGAAGAATTTTGCACTGGCGGATGTTGATGGGCGCTCGGCCCTATTGCCAGAACGCGGCGACGATCACTTCCTTCGGCGTCGTAGTTTAAAGTCGAAACTGACCACGCCGTTCTGGTCGCGCAACGCCACGATCGAAATCGTCCGTGTTAGGTTGTACTCCACCTGGATGATCTGCTGGTTAGAAACGGAGACGTTGGTGCTGTAGGTCAAGGTCAGATTGCTAGCCACTTGCTGCTCGACGGTGACCTGCGGCCCCCGCACCACGGCGGTTTCACTGGTCAATCCTTGGGGATCAACCTTGACGCGGCTCGCTCCGAACAGACGTTGCAGCCGACTGTTGACGGTGCTGTTGAGAGCCTGATTGATCAGCAGGTTAGAGGCGTCTCCGCCAAACCCAAAGGATGATCCGCTCGACGCCGCGGCCGCCGATTCCTCCTGCGTGCGGCCCAGAGCTAACAGGGCGATAACGTCGGCTTGGGGAAGCTGAGGCTCGGACTGCCAAGTTACTTTCAAACCGTTGGCAACGCTGGCGTCGCCGCGAAATTGCACCGTTATGTCGTAATCGCGCACGCGCGTAGTCGCCTGCAGATCGATAATCGGCTGCGTCCTGGCCGGATTCGCGAAGCTAACATCGCCGCGCTCGAGGTTGTATTTGTTCCCGTTGAAGGCGATTTCTCCTTCCAGAACTTCCGCCCGTCCCAGAACTACCGGACGTTCGGCGGTGCCGCGGACCCTGAGATCCGCATTACCAGAGAGCCTGGCGGTGGCGGTTTGCATCTGCAGTTCCGGAGTGGTCACGACATGAACATCGAGCTTCAGCCGGCTCTGCAGACTATCGGTCTGCGTCAGGATCACCCCCTGCTTGCTCTTCTCGATGTACGCGCCGAAGTCGAACCCAGGGGTGACTGCTAACTTGGTTACCACCACATTTCCGCTCAGCAGAGCGGAATTCGCACTGCCGGTCAGCCGGAGATCCGCATCGGCCGTGGAACTTACGCCCGGGGGATAACGAAGGCGAACCCCATGCGCGGTTGCACCAAAATCGAGTTGGAGCACCCCACTCTGGTAGGACGCGGAGCCGGTCAACGCGACCGTGCCGCCGCCGGTCGTGCCACTCAGCTTCTCGATCTGAATGCGGCTGCGATCGAACAGCAAGACACCGTTCAGGTCGCTAAGGCCGCTGGGAAAATCGTTGTGACTGACGAATGTGTTCTTCACTTCCAGACGTCCTTGCAGCACGGGCTGCGCGATCGTACCGTTGGCGTTGAGATTTACGCTTAATGTGCCACGCGCCAGGATCTTGGGGTTGAGAGACTGCAAGAGCGTCAAATTGACCGAACCGTCCAGGCGGAGGTCAAGCTCTTGCGTGCCGGTCAGATGCGCGGTGCCGTGTGCGGTGAAATCCGTTCCGCTTCCTCTAAGGTGAAGGCTTTCCACCATCATGACTTGATCCGCGACCTCGACGCGAACGGGTTCGACACTTTGTATCTGCACCTGCTCGACCTCGGCGCTGAGACCTTGGAGCTCGGCGACCGCTTTCAAATCGCGCGGGGTGCGCAGCGGGCCACGAACGTGGAGCGTCCCTTCCACAGTCGAGTGTCCTGTGATCTTTCCTGGCAGGTAAGCGCGAAGAAGCGAATCGGCATCCAGACGATGGAAGGCGAGGTTGAGATCGGCATTAAAGTCGCGTTCTAGCGCAACCGTCCCCCCGATAGTTAAGTCGGCATTATCAAAGTCCGAGTGGGCGTTGATCTCAAGCTGCCGTCCATGCGTGACCGCGTCCACGTAGAAATCTCCGGCGCGCTCCTTGTCCAAGGCGAGGTTCTTGAGATGGACGTGCACTTCGAGCGTGGGCTGATCGAGGGTGCCGCTGGCGCGCACCGTGAAATCGGCAACGCCATCGGCCGTGAACCGGCTGGTCTGCAGGCGCGGGAAGCGGGCGAGGTCAAGCTTATGTCCGGAAAGATTCAGGCGAAACTCGTTTTTCGACAAATTGTGGTTCGGCGTAGTTAGATTTGGCTCAACCAGATTTGGCGTAACCAAGTTTTGCCCACTCAAGTTCGACAAGCCGACCGCCGCGCTGCCAGAAAGTGCGGCATCGTAGGCAGTGGTTTCGATGTTGTTGAACTGCAGCTCGCCATCCGCGAGGCGGAGATCGCTCTTCAATAAAGGAACGCCTACTCCGTAAGCCATGCCATTGCGAAGTTCGAGGTGTCCATCCCCGTGGGGATGGGCGCGCGTGCCCGAAACGCTGGCGGACATATCCACCGTGCCGGCAAAGGGCTGAGCAACTCCGGCCAATTGAGCAAGCTCCGACACGTCGGCACTGCGGACGTCAAAGTGCAATGTAAAAGGATCGCTCTCCTGCAATTCAGATTCGGTAAGCGCCGTGCTGGCATCGAAGTGCGCCGTGGTGTGGCCATGAATGAGCGATCCATTGCGTGCGGCGAAATGATTGCTGGAATACTGGACGGCGGTGGACAGTGCGTCCCAGTGAAGCGCTCGAGAGGAGACGCGTCGAATCGGTGGCAAGGGAGTGTCAAAATCGTAGACCTCGAGATTTCCACTGACCGAAGGCGCCGAGAGTGTGCCACTCGCGTTGCCGGTAAGACTCGCCCAGCCGTGAACCGTAAAGGGCAAATCCGGCGATCCGTAGGCCGCTTCGAGCAGCGGCGTCCACTCCTTCAGGTTGTGGCTGGTGAAGGAGAATCGCAACGTTGAGGTTGAGGTCGAGGTCGCGGCCAGATTGCCAATGGCGGTGATTTCAGAGCCAGTCGTCGTCAGGCGAAGTTGACTCACCTCCAGTTCGTCCCTCGATCCGCGATAGATGCCATCAATCTGTCCATGCACCGGGATCTCATTAGGGGCCGGCTTCAGCAGCGGCGCAATGCTCAGGTTCAGGCGAGTCTCCGCGTCCTGGATCGAGCCCACCCAGAGCATGTCGACGTTGCCGCTCGCATTTCCGGAAAGGGCGAGGCGATCCAGCGGGAGTTTTTTTGAGCTCAATATTTCCAGGCCTGGAAGCAGCGGAAAGCCCGACAATTGCAAGCGCACCGAGCCGTGCTGCAGACTTCCCGGTCGAACGCGGCCGATCACATGGCGACGCCTGGAGGACCGCAACGGTTCGAGAGAGCTTTGCCAGTTCGTCACATCGGCATCGCCCAGCAGGTCGCCACCGAGCAGGTTTGCCTTGATCGAGGAAACATGGAAACGGTCCGGAGTGACCGAGAACCCTGCGGCAAAGCGGCCATTCTGCATCGAGAGCTTCCCGTTCGACCATGCAATGTCGTTGGCCTGCACGGTTCCCTGGGTGGAAAAATCCTGCAGGCTCCACGAAACTTTGCCCTCGAACTGGGCCGTAGCTTTGCGAAGTTGCACCTGCCTTGCCAGGGACGCGAGTTCACCGAGATCCGCGAGGCCATGATAATCGCCGGTCACATGGGGGTCGTGAAAGTCCTGCAGGCGGCCCGCGAAATGAATTTCAGATTTTCCGGAGGTTAGCGTCAAACTGCTGATGTCGGCACGTCCGCGTGCCAGAACCAGCGAAGCATCCGCCCGCCACATGAACGATTGGTAGTCCTGAATGCGCGTGGCGACGCTTCCAGCAACGACATGGGCTTCGTATTGCCGCCGCAACAAGGAGTAGTTTAGGAGCAGAGCCAGGTCGCGGGCGGCAAATTCGAAGGGCACTTTCTTGTCTTCCCACAGGAGTTCGCCTTGCTGCACCTCTAGGTGCGAAACCGCCAGCGAGATGAGTTGCTCGACCGGCCCCTGGTTCAAGGAAAGGCTGGCCTGCGGCACGGGAGCGTTGGTGGTGCCGTCGGGATAGTCAATGATGTGGACGACGGGATGCTCAAGGACCAGAGAATGTAATCCGACGGTGGTGCTGAGGAGCGAAATGATTTTCATTTCCGCCTGCAGGCGGTCGACGCGCAGAAACGGGGCTTGGTCCGAAGCTTCGCGGCCGTGGATGGTCAGGTTGCGAGCGTCGACGCGCAGGCGGAACGGGATGGTGTGAAGTTCCCCGAGTTCGACGCGGCCGCCGGTGAGTTTTTCAGCCGACGCAATCACCCGGCGGCGGACCATCCGCTGAAAGGAATCGGTGGTGACGTACCAGCCAAGCAGGATGAAGCTAATCAGGCTGAAAACGCAGAACGAGAGAAAGAGTTTCCACAGAATGCGCCGGCGCTCTGGGGGGGACGGCTGGGCCGATTGCTCGGACGATGGCTCGCTCGGAGGCGCGATCGATTGTTCGGTCAACGGTTCTGCTCTCCGGCACTGGGCTCAGGAGCCAGGATGTGGCTCCCAGAGCGCAGATTTGCCAGCCACCCCGAGAGCAGCTCATTCATTTTCTGTTGAGCCAGCAAATCCTTAATTCGGCCAAAGACTTCGGTTAACGGTGCTGCGCGGCTGCCAGCCTTTTTCATCTCGGGCAGCAACCGATCGTGGTAGTAGGTCTCCACCGCCTGCTGATCAATGTGTATCGAGGGCCGCAGACGGTCTTCGACCAGCCTCATCAGTTGGATCTGGTCGCTTAGATGTTTCTCAAGTGAGCTTTGCGTTAGCCCGTATCGTTGCAAGATGGCACGCCATGCGTCGTCGGTAGCGCAATCTGGATGAAGGTTGCGGACTTCGGCGATGCGGGCGGCGACCTGTTCCGAGGGAGCGGGTTGCGCCGGCCGAACCTGTTCACGCAGCAGTTCCTGATCGATCAGTCGATCAAGGACCGCCTTGCGCTCGGCCGAGGTGAACGAGTCCGGATCGCGGCCATTTGACAGGGCTTCGAAGGCGACTTCCTGCTCCCAATCGCTCTGCAAAAGCACGTGGCCGTTAACGTTGCTGACCACACGATCGACCACCTGGCCGCCCGTCGCCATGGTCGCCAGCACCATGCTCAGGACCATCAAAACAGCACACTGTGTTCCGAATTTGATCCGTTTCATCAGAATGACTGCCCGACGCTAAACGAAAAGTTGAAATGGCCGGCGCGTTGATACCCAAACTGCCCGACAGCCTGCCCCGTCACCTTATTGGTGGTGATATTGGTATAGCTGGGAAAGTAGGGTGGATTCAAATTGTATCCGAAATCGAAACGCAATGGTCCGATGGGCGTCTGATAGCGCACCCCGAGGCCAACGGCGTGCGACGCGTAGTTGTATTTGCACAGCGAGTACTGCGGGGCCGGCGCCGCCTTAAAACAGAGCTGTTGGTCGGGCTGGTGAAAACGCGCCAAGCTGGGAAGCATTTCCTGAGGTCGCGCAAAAACGTTGCCCATATCTTCGAAAACCGTAAAGCCGATGTTGTCATTAAGGTAGGGGACCCGGACGTTTGGAAAACGCATCTCCAGATTGTTCAGGAACACGGCGCTGCCGCCAACAGGATATCCGGTGAAAGGGTCGCGTGGTCCTGCCTGATTTAACCCGAACCCGCGATTGGAGTTGCCCCCGCCGCTGAAGAAACGCTCCGGCAAAGGAATGAGAGTTCCGCCGGCGGGCACGGGTTGCGCCGGATCCAGTAGTACTGTGCTTCCGAAGCGGTTCTCAATCCCGACGGTGGTGGAACGGGCGAAAACGAATCCCTGGCCCGTGTAGTGATTACGAAACAATGTGTGGTAGGTGGAGTTCTTGACCAGCGCCCGGCTGAAGTCGGCCTCGGAACCAAAATAGCTCGCGGCAACGCCGCCTTCTACCGTGGTGTAACTGCCGCGAGTACTTTCCAAGTCGTTATCGCGCCGGTTGCGAATGTAAAGAAAATTAGGCGTTCCCACCTGGGTTGGCTGGGAAAGAAGCGGTATAAGGTTGCTGGTGACCTCAATATCGCTGGCCTCCACGCGGCGGTAGGTGAAACGGTAGGCGAACGTCGTCAGTTCGCGGTCCTGCACTTTGTACAGCACTTGCAAGAGCTGCAAAGTGCCCTCCAGACGTTTCGAGGTAAAGGTGGAGACGTCTACGGTGTCGTCGTAAAGCGCCGTGGCTGTGAAACGGAGGTTCTCCAGGTTCAGCAGGTTGGGGATGTCGTAACTGATAAGCGCTCTCTGCTGCAGGTAGCCGAGGTTGCCCTTCATGGTGATGGTTTGGTGGCGACCGCCCACGTTGATGCGGCTGACGCCGAGAGAGACCATGGGGCTGACGCCGGTTTGCCCGAGTGGCTGGTTGGTTCCGTATGCGGGCTGACCGGTCTGGAATTCGAAACCGACGCCGTAATCGAAGGTGTAGCGATCCGCTTCGTTCACCGTGACCAGCACGTTCTTACGCGACTCGGTGCCGTCCGGGTTCTGGATGGCCGTATCCACCTGCTTGAAAAGTCCGAGGTCGTACATGCGGCGCTGACTCTCCAGCATGTCCTGCTGACTCAAGGGTCCGCCCGGTTGCACCCTTATCGCCCGGCCGGCCACTCCGCGGCGGGTATGGTGCAGCCCATCGAGAAAAAGTTGATTGACAAAAAACTGCTCGCCTTCATGAATCGTGAAAGTTACACCCACGTGCGGTAAGTTGTCCGGTGATGAAACAGGAACATACGCGACGTCGACGGTAGCATTGGGAAAGCCGTTATCGAAATATTTTCCCAGTATCCTGTCGCGGTCATCCGCCAGACTCGATTCATCGAAGCCCTGTCCTTCGGCGGTGGAAGTTTCGGGAAGCTGTTCCTCCGGAACCATATAGCCGCCCTCGATGCGGACCCACGCCACGCGCGTCTGCGGGCCCTCCTTGATGGTGATCTCAATGGCAAGTTTCGACGGATCGCCCTGGTACCCGGTAACGAGTTTGCTGGTAACTTCGGCTTGCCGGAAACCACTCGCCCGATAGAGACTCTCGATACCTCGCGCATCCTCTTCCAGCAACACCTCGCTGTAGCGCCCGTGACTGAACAGGCGCCCGGCAGCTTGGTCCTGCATGCGCGAGCGAATCAGGTCGTCGGAGAAAAATCGATTGCCAGAAATACGAATCACAACGAGTTTGTGGCGGTCGCCGGGAATGACGACGTAAACCACTTGCACATTCTTGCCGTCCGGCGCGCTGTGCTGGTTCACACTAACGGTAGCCTGGAAGTATCCGAGAGTCTGAAGATGGTTCTGGATGTTCCGCCGGCCTTCGTTGAGCAGATCATCGTCAACCGCACCTTCTTCGTAGATTGGCACCAGCTTGTGCAGCACGCGCTGGCCGAGTTTGAAACCCTCGGCGGCAATCGTCACTACCGGGCCGCGATCCACTTTAAGGACATAATCCACGGCGTTGCGTTCGGAATGGTAGGTGCGGCTCGCCACTTCGACTTGGGCGAGCAGACGGTCTTGCTTCTGATAGCGACTGCGAATTCGTTGCAGAGCACGGGTGATTCGATTCGAGACGACCGGAACGCCGGAATGCAGCTTGGCGATTTCCTCGATCTGTTCCTTGGAATAACCGGCGTCGCCTTCCACCGCGATCTCTCCGACAAGGGCACGCGGTCCGCGGACGACATGGAACGTCAGGTTGACCTGGTGTTGCGGTTCGTCGCGCTGTTCGGAGATCGTCACCTTCGACCGGTGGAATCCATTTTCTTCCATCACTCGTTGGATGCCGGCCAGAGCGCGGTCGAGTTTCTCCCGGGCATAGAGTTCGCCTAGTTGCAGGCGGGTGGCGCTCGCCAGTTGGTTGGCGGACGGATTGGTAGAAACGCCTTCGATCGCCACCATGCCCACAAAAAAATTGGCGACCGTCAGGAAGCGCAGCCTGACGCCGGTGGTTTCGGTGCGATCCGCTTCGGCCTGAATGTCGGAGAACCGTCCGGTGGCAAAAAGAGCCTGCATCGCGTCGTGCAGCGTTTCGCGGCTTAGAGGTTCGCCGATCTTGAGTGGCGTGGCCGCAAGCAGCGCAGTGGCCTCTTCCGGGGGAACGCCCGGCAACTCAATCTGATCAATCGTCAATCCGAGATAGGGTGCGATGGTTCCGAACTGTGCTCCGGACTGCGAGGAGGATGCGGGTGGTTGCTGCCCGGCCGCAGGCGAACCAGTCGCCCAACTTACCCTGTGCGCCAGCATCAACAGAAGGACCAGCACAAATCGAGCGATGCTGCTTATAGCGAATCCGGAGTTGCTGTGGCCGCAGCAAGCTGCCGAGCTGCACTCGGCATGAAAGGGCGAGGGCGCCCGTCCCCACACGAACAAGTCATCCCGAAATTCAGGCTGCTTAACCATGAAACCCTTCGGGTTCGATGAATCGCCAAACGGCACACGTTGCTCGCAAGATAAAGTTTGATGACCGGCACCTATAATACTGGTTGGAAAGCCCGCAGAAGGTTAATCGCTAAGGTAAGCGCTTTGGAAATGGACGCTTTGCAGAACATCGCTTTGCAGAACAACGATCGTTACTCGCGGCAGGTGCTGTTTAAGGAGATCGGAGCGGATGGGCAGCGCAAGCTGTCGCAGTCCCGTGTGGTCATCGTGGGATGCGGCGCTACCGGTTCTGCCCTGGCTTCGCTGCTGGCGCGTTCGGGTATCGGGACGTTGCGGATCCTCGACCGCGACTACGTCGAGCCCAGCAATTTGCAGCGGCAGTCGCTTTTTGACGAGAACGATGCGCGCGAATCCGTCCCGAAAGCGATCGCGGCGGCGCGGCAAATCGCGCGCTTCAACTCCCAGATCGTGGTCGATCCCCATGTCGTCGACCTGGTCCCGGTGAATGTCGATTCCCTGCTCGGCGGTTGCGACCTGATCTTGGATGGCACGGACAATTTCGAAACCCGTTACCTGATCAACGACTATGCGGTGAAAAACTCGGTGGCTTGGATTTACACCGCAGCGGTCGGCAGTTATGGCGTGACCATGAACATCCTGCCCGGTGAAACAGCCTGCCTGGCTTGCATCTTCCCGGAATCTCCACGTGGGACCGTGGAGACCTGTGAGACCGCAGGCATTCTGAATTCCGCCGTGAATCTGGTGTCGTCGATTGCGGCCACGGAGGCGCTGAAATGTCTGGTAGGCGCCAGGTCGCAAATGCGGCGGACGCTGTTCTCATTCGATTGCTGGAGCAACGAGCGCGCGGAGATGGCGGCGATTCATCCCCGTGTAGGATGCCGCGCCTGCTCGGGAGACTTTGTCCATCTGGCAGGTGAAGGGCGGCCTCACATTACTCTCTGCGGCAGAAATTCGGTGCAGATCCACGAACGGCAGCGGCCGGTGGACTTTGTCGAGATGAGCACCCGCCTTCAGCCTCACGGCAACGTTCGCCACAACGAGTTCGTGTTGAAGTTCTGGCGTGAGCCCTACGAAATCACGCTGTTTCCCGACGGCCGGGCGATCATCAAGGGGACCACTGACGTTGCCATTGCGCGCAGTTTGTACGCCCGATATGTCGGGAGTTGAGATGGGCAGTTGAGGTCCGACCGCGCCAATTGATTGCAGGTTGTGCGCACCGCTTTTCACCAGCCTGGCGAATGTTCTCCGCCAGAATTTCAGTGTTTTAGCCGTAAGCACCGCGAATCACCCGAAATCCTGGATGGTTTGGCCGCAGCGGCAACTGGCCAGCAAACTGCACTTGGAGTAAGTAAGCGGTAGCTCCAGTGGAGGCAGTATGCGACCCTATTTGGTTCTGACCACCGTAGTTTTGCTGGCTGTGGCGGTTTTTGGGCAACAGCCCTTTCCTTATGCCGGCCCTTGCCTTTATGGATGTGGCCCGTATGTTCCGATGTTGACCACTCCTCAGGTTTCCCTGCAAACCTTTTCGCCGAATCCGGTGGGAGCAAGCAATGCCACCACGGGATTAATCGCCGGCGCGACCAACTCGACACTTTCGCAGATTGAGGGATCGACGAGTTCGGACCACCCTGTGGCCGTGTGGTATCAGGGCGGCGGCGCTCCGTTGACTACTTCGGCGGTCCACCTGTGGCCCCAGTCGATTGGACGCGAAGGTCACGTCCTGCGCGAACCGATGCAGGAACCGATGCGCGAAGCACGTCCACTTCAAGAACGTGCACGCGAAGCTCGTGCAGGCGAAGAGCATATGCACAAGGACCGTGGGCGTGAAGAACATGGCGCCGAAGAAGCGCGCGGCAACTGGACTTACTTCACTGGACGGGAGAACACCACTGAGTCTACGAGCGTAGTGAAGGACTTCAAGAAGGCTGCTCACGCTTACAACAACGACGACGTCACGCGCCAGAATGACAAGAACGGTACCGTGAAATACGACAGCAAGACGGAGAAGATGTAGAGCGTAGCTCTCAGCTTTCAGTTTTTCGGCTCTTGGCCGCCACGTTTCCGTGAAGGCCAGGAGCCTTTCATTTCTTGAAGGGGATCTCATTCTTCGATCCGAACAACCTGCCGCGGGCTAATTCTCTGTCTCCGCATTATTGCTCCCGTCGGTTGAGGAGCCATTCCCTTCCCCAATCTGTTATCTTCGTGCGGTTGCTCTTCTTCACCAATGAACCTCGCAAATAAAAGACAGGCGCCGCCGCGCCGAGGATGAGTGTCTTCATGCCTGAGTCTGCTCGACCGGAACCCTCCCGTCTTTACCGCTGGATCGTGCTTCTGTTCGTCAGCGTGGCGATGGGTGGTAACTACTATATCTATGACAGCATCAACCCGCTGGAACGCATTTTTATCGACAAGCTCGGATTTTCCGCTACGGCGTTCGGGTGGTTGAATTCGTCCTACAGCGTGGCTGCGGTCTTAACCCTGCTGATCGGCGGCATCGTCATTGACCGGATTGGCACGAAGAAGGCGATCACGTTCTTTGCCGCCCTTTGCCTGTTGGGAGCCGCGCTCACCGCCGCCCGCGGACGACCTGGTGTTATGATCGCCGGCCGCGCCGTGCTTGGACTCGGCGCCGAGTCCATGATCGTTGCGGTCACCACCGTGCTTGCCAAGTGGTTTAAGGGCAAAGAGCTGAGCTTCGCCTTTGGTATCAATCTTCTGATTGCCCGTCTGGCCTCGGTGGCGGCAGACAACTCTCCGACCTGGGCTAACAAGGTGTTTTATCCCCAAGGTCCGGCGGGCGAACCCAGTTGGCAGGGCCCGTTATTGATAGCCGTCGGTGCTGGAGTTCTCGCGGTCGTGTGTTCCGGGGTTTACTGGCTGCTCGAGAGTCGCGCGGAACGCCGCTACGAACTAGGGCAGGCCGGCTCCATCGACAAGTTGGAGTTCGGGCAGATTTTTCGATTTAACGCGTCATACTGGTTCGTAGTCGGGCTCTGTTTCACCTTTTACTCCGCGATCTTTCCCTTCCGCACATTTGCCATCGACCTTTTCACCAACAAGATTCTGGCAGCCCACGGCGGCGTAAGCGCTCCGGAGGCGATGCGGATCCTGGCGCACGAGCGGGCGGGATTCTTCAACAGCCTGCTTCCCCTTTCGGCGATGGTGGCTACTCCCCTTTTCGGATTGCTCGCCGACAAAATCGGCAAGCGCGCCTTGCTCATGATGTTTGGTTCAATCCTACTGATGCCGGTTTACCTGTTGATCGGATACACCAATGTTTCGCTGTACGTTCCTGTCTGCATGATGGGAGTGGCTTTCTCTTTGATTCCAGCGGTCATGTGGCCTTCGGTTGCCTATATCGTAGACCAGAACCGGCTGGGTACCGCTTACGCGCTGATGACCCTGATTCAACAGATCGGCTTCTTCATCCTGAACCTGCTGATTGGCAAGGCCAACGACTACTCTCATGCCGGACTGGATAACCCCGGAGGATACGGGCTGGGCATGTGGATCTTCTCGGTCCTTGGCTTTGTCGGACTGACCTTCGCGATTCTGTTGCGGATTCGGGAAACTGGTCCGCATGGGCACGGGCTGGAGACGATCACGGCTAAGGGTTAGCGGGGTTGGTATCCGATTTTCCGTAGAGGCGCCGGTTGCCGCGTCCACTGTCGCCAGCAGGATGGCGTACACAAGACGCGGCGAGCCCGTCTCCAAAGAAGGGTTGATAGGCTCGCGACGTTACGAAAGTGATCTATGGGCCGAGCCGGGCTGGCATTTTGGTCGGATAGATCAGTTCGCAAGCTACGGTTTTTGGTATTCTGACGACTAGAAACGGTCGAGAGCGCTTCCGCGAACACCTCGGCAAATTTGTACAACGAAAAGAGTTCGAAGCCGCATCTGAAGCAGTAGCGGCCGGAAAAGGCGTACTTGACCGACCCGAAGCAAGGCATCACTGAAGCAGAAGCTATTGAGCAGGCTAAGCAGGGCCACGAAGCTGCGTTCGAAGTCCTGTACCACCTGCACAAACGCCGCGTGTACTCGCTATGTTTGCGCATGGTCTCCAATCCCGCGCAGGCCGAAGATCTGGCTCAGGAAGCATTCCTCCAGCTCTTTCGCAAGATCGGCACCTTTCGCGGCGAATCTGCCTTCTCCACCTGGCTGCACCGTATGACGGTGAACGTGGTGCTCATGCAACTGCGCAAGAAGGGCTTGCCGGTGGTGTCGCTCGAGGAGACTCTGGAGGCCGACGACGAAGCTCCCAGAAAAGAATTCGGTACCAAGGACGTGAAGCTGACGGGCTCCGTCGATCGCCTGCAATTGCAGCGGGCGATCGACCGGCTGCCGCCCGGCTATCGAACGGTTTTTGTGTTGCACGATATTGAAGGCTTCGAGCATAACGAGATTGCCGAAATTGTGGGATGCTCGATTGGCAACAGCAAGTCGCAGCTCCATAAGGCACGCTTGAAGCTGCGGGATTATCTGAAGTTTATGAGAGCCGAAAAGGCCAAGACGGGATAACGGAAAGTTGCGGTATTTGGGGAGAGGGTTGCTATGACGTGTTCCGATGTACAGCGCGCGCTGCCGGAAATTCTCGAAGGCGCTCCAGACAGTGCGTTCGCGACTGAATTTGAGACTCACGTAAAGTCCTGTGCAGATTGCTCGGATCTAGTGTCGGATGTGAGGTTGATCACGAGCGATGCTCGGCAACTGGCGGCAAGCGAAGAACCGTCGCCCAGGGTGTGGCTGCGGATTGCCGCTGAATTACGCGCCGAAGGGCTAATCTCTGACCCGGCGATCCGCCCCGAGTTCGCGGGAACGTCCGCGGCACCCCGGCCTATCCTTGTCCCAGATTCTCCCCGACGGCGCTGGAGCGCGTGGTGGCTGGCACCAGTTGCGGCTGGGTTGGTGGCGGCAGGCTCTTACGTGGTCAGCCACAAGCCAGCGCCGCAAGTAGCGAGGCAGCAAGCTCCGGCAACGTCTGGGACATCTTCGGCTCCAGCTACGACCCCAGTTGCAGAAACCCCTGCCGTTGCCGCGGCTTCCGTGCCGGCCCCGGCTCCTCAGCGAATGGCGCGTAAGTCAGCTTCGCCAACGGACGTTGTCGGATCCGCTGTCCGGCCTGCGGTAGAACCCGCGCCGAGCGCGGAAGATCAACAGTTCCTGAGTGTGGTTTCCACGCGGGCCCCTTCGATGCGGGCAGCGTATGAAAATCAGCTGCAAGCGGTGAATGCCGACATCCGGGAAACGCAGGCCTACGTGAATCGGAATCCGGGGGATATGGACGCCCGGCAGCATCTGATGGATGCTTATCAACAGAAGGCACTTCTTTACCAGATGGCGTTGGATCGTATTCAATAGTCTTCACTAGTCGAAGGGGCGGACCGGCGTTCCCGGCCGCAGGGGCGGCGTTTTTATGGCGAGTCTTCAGCAAGCGCGTTTTGACTACACCATGGTCGAAACTCTGGCCGCAACTCTGGTTCTGGCCACCTGTCTGTCGTCGGCGGTCGTCGCCGAGACCAAGAAGGAATACCGTTACACGGTGGGTCCCAACGCGAATATTTCCGTGGATACGCAATACGGAGCGATCTCGGTAAAGCCTGGAAGCGATAATGAAGTCGTAGTCTCGGCCACGCTCAAGTCCGATGACGTGGAAGTCGACCAGCAGCAGAATGGCAACCGGATTGGAATCGCCTCCCATCTGCTTCGGGGTACCGACCAGCCAACCGGCCAGGTTGACTACGAACTACTGGTTCCGCCCGACGCTACCATCAATCTCCGTTCTTCGAGCGGTCCGCTGTCGGTGGAGCACTTGCGGGGAGACTTAACCCTGGAAGGCGCGGATGCGGTGGTGAATGTTCGCAACGTGGAGAACGGCCATGTGCATGTCTGGACGATGCGCGGGCCGGTCACGCTTACCGATGTCCGCAACGGCCACATTGAAATCAATTCCATCAGCGGCGACGTGCATTTGAAGTCGGTCACTGGAACATTGGTGCAGGCCACTTCCAGCCGGGGAAAGATCTTCTACGATGGCGATTTCGGTTCTGCCGGCGACTACAAGTTCACCACCCACAGCGGCGATATCGAGGCCCTGGTGCCCGCGGACGTCTCGGCCGGTTTCCGGGCGCACTCCTTGCTGGGCCGGGTGCAACACGACTTTCCTCTCCAACCCAAGCATTCCCGATTTTCCGAGGAAGTGGGGCGTTCCTTTGTAGGCACGTCCGGCCAGGCCGCATCGGAGGTCGTGCTGCGCTCTTTCAGTGGTAAAATCCGCCTCAAGCAGCGCTGAAACATAGAAAATCAATCGGAGCAGATGGGCGCGGATCTTGGGCCGACAACACGCCTGACAACATTGGCTGACGACGCCCCTTACGTGCTTGGGAGCGCCATGGGAGTGCGCGCAGTGTTTCTTGTGGGATTCATGGCTTCCGGCAAGAGCAGTGTCGGGCACGAACTTGCCCGGAGGCTGGGCTGGGATTTCGTGGATCTGGATACCCGAATCGAGTCCCGCGAGCGGCAAACCGTTCCCGAGATTTTTCGGGACAGTGCCGAGTCCGGTTTTCGGCGTGCCGAAACCAACGCGCTTTGCGATCTACTCACCGAGGCGCTGCAACGCAATAGCGTAGTTGCTCTGGGTGGCGGGGCTTTCGTACAGGAAAGGAACCGCGAATTGCTTCGTCGGTGGCCATCGGTTTTCCTGGAAGCGCCCGTGACCGAACTTTGGCGGCGGAGCCTGGCGGATGGCATCGAACGGCCGCTGCGCGGAGATCCGCAACAGTTCGCTCAACTGTACGAGCAACGCCTTCCCTTTTATCGTCAGGCGACCATCGTCGTAGAGACCACGGGTAAGCCGTTGGCCTCCATTTGCGTCCAGATCGAAGAGGCACTGCAACTTAGAGAAACTCCCGAAGACGAGGGTCCTACAGTAACCTGACAAGTTTCGGAACAGGAGAATCAACAGTGAAGTTGTCTTATCGGTTGCTCGCTTTCATGATGGCGCTGGTCTGGTCCATGGCAGCATGTGCTTCGTTGGCGTCGGCCGCTCCTATGCCTAAAGAGAAGGAGAAGGAACACGAGGGAAAGCAGGTTGACTCCGGTTCGTTCGGCGTGTTCCAGAGTGGCCATCGTGTAGGAACCGAGACGTTCTCGATTTATCAGACCGGCAGCGGCAGTGTCATCCAGTCTGAGTTCAAGACCGAGAATACCCCTCCGGACGTGCAAAGTTCCGAGATGCACCTTACAACCGCTGGGGAAATTCGGCGTTACGAGTGGAAGGAGCTGAGCCCGGAGAAGGCACAATCGGTGATAGTTCCCAATGAAGATTTCTTGAATCAGAAGTGGAGCACTGGAGAGGAGAAGGAACACGAGCAGCCCTACCTGCTCCCGACATCGACCAGCATCCTGGACGACTACTTCTTCATCCAGCGCGAGGTGCTGGCCTGGAAGTTTCTAGCCGCATCTTGCAAGCAGGAAAAAGGGCAAGTGCAGTGCCCGCTGAAGCAGCGCTCTCAGTTTGGAATCTTGAATCCGCACGAACATTCTTCGGGGCAGCTCAGCGCGGAATTCCTCGGCCGGGAGAAGCTGACGCTGAAGAGCGGGCAGCAGGATCTGATCAAACTGGAACTCAAGGATGACGCTGGCACGTGGCAACTCTGGCTCGACGATCAATTCAAAGTGATGCGGCTGTCCGTTGTCGGAGAAAATACCGTGGTGGACCGCGATTAGCCCGGGACGAGCCCGAGCTTGCTGAAGGTCAGCCCCTTTCGGCATTGGATGCCTCTCTGTTTCAGGCGATACGATAGGGTTGGCGTTTGAGAAGACTGCTGTTCGCAGGCGGGACCGGACCGGCGGGGATAACTCTTGACGATTCTCGATTCACGCACATCGCGCGTTCTGTTCACGGGTTTGCTGTTCGCCGTGGGCTTGGGCTTTCTCTACGCGGCGCGGCGAACCCTGATTCTTTTCCTCTTCGCCATTTTCTTTGCCTACCTCATTAATCCTGCCGTGGGGCGACTGGAAAAACTGGTCCGCAGCCGTGTCTGGGCGATCACCATCATTTACCTTCTGCTTCTCGTTGGTCTGGGGGTGTTCGGCTTTCTTGTGGGCCCGAGAATTGCCCGGCAAAGCGAGCGCCTGGGAGCGTCGCTGCCCGGACTGATGGATCAGGCCAGCACCGGCCAGCTCTCTGGCCAGATCGGCCAGCTTGCCGCCAAAATCGGGAACGAACGTGGCTGGAGCGCTGCGACCCAGAAACGCGTTCAGGGCTTTTTGATAAGTCGCCGGGAAGCCTTATCCAGCCTGGCGCAGCGCATCGGCTTTCGGGCGGCCGAAGCGGCGCAGGAAGTTTGGGTTCTGTTTCTGGTGCCGATCCTGGCCATTTTTTTTCTGCGCGATGGTGGCAGCTTTCATGAAGTGCTGGTTGCGCTGGTACAGTCCCGCTCGCAGCGCGAGTTTTTGCAGGATGTGCTCCAGGACCTAAACCAGATGCTCGCCCAATTCATTCGCGCTCAGTTGACCCTGGCGGCATTTTCGCTGCTGGCGTACGCCGCAATTTTGGGTGCGATGCGCGTTCCCTACGCGCTGATGCTCGGTACCGCCGGCGGCGCGCTCGAGTTCATCCCCCTGGCAGGACCGCTGCTGGCAGGCACTGCCATGATGCTCGTCGCCGTTCTGGCAGGATACCCGCACTGGGTCTTTCTGCTGTTTTTTTTGTTGGTCTGGCGGATGGTTCTGGACTATGTCATCTCTCCCCGCGTCATGGGAGTCAGTGTGGAATTACACCCGCTGGCGGCTCTATTCGGAATTCTCGCCGGCGGCGAAATCGCCGGCATACTAGGCGTCTATCTCTCCATCCCGGTGATGGCCAGTTTGCGCATTGTCTGGCGTCGTTGGCGTATCTACGCAGAAAAACGCAAGTTTGGCCCGCTCAACGAGTATTCGTTTCCCCAAGAGTTGGGACAAGGGAGAACTTAGAGTCTTCGCCACTCGCTCCGTTTGGCGTCATCCCGGCATCTGAATTCGGCGTGACCGCTGCCATCCCGGCCTGCGGAGCCTCTACGACGTCGCTGCCGTGGCTGTGTTGTTCACGGCTTCCCCATCGACCTTGCGCAGAAACTCGGCTGCTGCTTCCGGCAGCACCGTGTTGATGAACATTCCCGAGCCCAATTCAAATCCAGCCACTCGCGTTAGCCGCGGGATCACACTCAGATACCAGTGAAAGTACTTGACGCCGACGCTGTCCGCGGGAGCGCTTCGAATTGTAAAGTTGAAATCGGGGTCCGCCAGCCCGTGGTAGAGCTTGGCCAGCGTCGAGCGCAACATGCGCGCCAGGTCGTTCACTTCCGCAGCGCTCACATCTCCGAAGCTGGCCATGTGCCGCCGCGGATAAATATGGGTACAGAACGGAGCCGGTGAGGCATACACTTCAAGCGCAACGAAGTGTTCGGAAACCGCGACGATGCGCGTTTGTTCTTCTAATTCCTCGTCGAGCATCTGGCAGAACATGCACTCGCCGAAGTCGTCGAAGTGCCGCAAAGCTTGTTGAAAACGCTCGCGCACCTGCAGCGATGTCACCGGAGTTGCAATCATCTGGGAGTGCGGGTGTTCGAGGCTGGTGCCGGCGTCGATGCCGTGATTCTTGAAGATCGTAATCAGCGCGATGCGCGGATCGAGGCTGAGTTCGTCGTAGCGGGTCTTATAGATGTGGAGGATTTCCGCGACATAAGAATCGGGCATCAGGGCCATAACCTGAGAGTGGTCGGGCGTCTCCACAATCACATCGTGAACTCCGAAGCCGTTTACCGACCGGCGTAAACGGTGCATAGTGCGGGTCGGCTGCGCTTCGCGGGAAAGTGCCGCAAACTTATTCGGTACCACTCGCGCGTGCCACGGAACATCCATTGAGGTAGGGACGCGCAGAACCTCCGGCGGAGTCAGCTTCTCGTTTCCCGGGCAAAAAGGGCAGCTCGCGACAAACGATGCCACCGGCTTCCGCTCGCGGCGGCTGGCCATTTCCTCGGGACGACGGGCTCGATCGGTTGCGATCACAACCCATTCCTTGGTCGCAAAATTCTGGCGCAGTTCAGACATTTGCAGCTCCTGCATAAAGCGTACATCACCGCCCGAACCACGACTAAGCACCTAGGGGCATGCTTTGCAAACGCACAATGTCACAGTACTAGTGGGTCACGATTCTCGACGGTCGCGCGAATAAGTTCAACCAGTTCCGCAGTGACTGCGTCGGGGAGCTGTTCGTGGGTGAGGCTCTCGCATAAGGCGGTCATGTCGACTAATCTCGCAAGGCGCCGCCACTCCTGTGGCAGCGTGCCACCGGAGTGCAAATATCCGTCGGAGAAATGCGGCTCGGCGACAGCGCTAGCGGCGCGCTCATAACGGAGGAAATGGCCAATGTCAGTCAAGGGAGAGCAGGAAATAGCGAACTCCCAGTCGAGAACAGCCGCCACCGCCCACCGCCCGCCCTTGCGCCGCACCAGCACATTGCGTTTGCCGAAATCGCCGTGGACAAGGCATGCCTGACAGTCCAGTTCCGCGAGTTGTGACACCGATGACCACACTAGGGCGTGAGTACGATCGCGCAACTCCGCCGGCATGCGCAACCTCAAGTTCGTCGATGCAAGACACAAGTCAACAAAGCGCGGTGTCGGGTCCGGTCCTTCCAAAAGTGCCGCGGTGACAGTTGGTCCCGGAGCGAGCCATCCTGGCCTCGGAAAGGTGACACGGCCGACCGCTGCTAGCGTTTCTCCGGCAGAGTATGCTGCCTGAGCGATTGCGTTGGCATCGCCGCAGCGCTTTAGCTCATGGAAGCTAATGCCTTCGACAAAGCGCATCAAGGCAAATGGTGGGAGATCGTCCAACCCCGCTGGCTCGGCGTGGATTACATCGGGAACGGGAACCGAGTCACCGATTAGCCGAATCAGGTCAACTTCCTTTTGGCAAAGCGACACATCGTGCTCGTAGATGCGGGCTACGATCCACTCTCCTGTGTCAAGTTGAACTTTGAAATTCGCGTTCCTTAACCCGTCAGTCAGCGGCTCCGTCTCCAGGACGCGACGGCGCGGAAAGGCGATGCGAACCAGCCGCTCCAAGAACGGCGCGGCCAAATCACGCCGCGGCGCCGACCGAATCCAACGAGCTTCGTCGGGAGCGCCGGGAATCACGACCCTCATTATCGCTGATCGACGGCCTGCCAGAGGGAACCGGCTATGCTGGCGTCTGTCGTGGTTTGTTTTTCTGAGAATGATGCCCACGAGCAAGGAACGCGTCGCGGTTTTGCTTCGGCTCGCTTCGCTGCCTGCGACTCCTTCGCTAGAGAACGAAGGCACAATCGAAGCCCGAAACCAAGAACCTTTCGCTTGCGGATCAGCAGCGGCATACCCCCCGAAATTTCACTGGTATAAAATCGAAACTTACCTGTTTGTCTAGACTCGTTTATCAAAACTTGTTTGCCAAAAATATGTCGAACAAACTTCCTGTAGGAATTCTCGGTGCCACCGGCATCGTCGGCCAGCGATTCATTCAAATGCTGGAGCATCATCCGTGGTTCGAAGTCGCATGGCTTGCCGCTTCCGATCGTTCAGAAGGCCGGCCCTATGCAGAAGCTGCACGCTGGCGTTTGAAAACTGCCATACCCGCTGACGTCGCTAAGATGACAGTATCGCCCGCCGAGCCCAAAGGAGCGCCAAAAATTATCTTCGCCGCGCTGGATGCCTCGATCGCTCGCGAACTGGAACCGCAATTCGCCGACGCCGGCTGCGCGGTCGTGTCCAATTCGAGCGCGTTGCGCATGCAGTCCGACGTTCCCCTGTTGATTCCGGAAGTCAACGGCGACCACATTCGGCTGATCGATAAACAATCGTGGCGCAGCAAATCGAGTGGTTATGTCGTTACCAATCCCAACTGCTCGGCGATTGGCTTGGTACTGGCCCTCGCTCCGTTACATCGCGCATTTACTCTAGAGACCGTGATGGTGGTCACCATGCAAGCAGTCAGCGGTGCCGGCTATCCCGGCGTGGCTTCGCTGGATATTCTTGGCAACGTCATCCCTTACATCGCGAAAGAAGAAGAAAAGATGGAAGAGGAGACGCAAAAGTTGCTGGGAACGCTGAACGGTTCGCGCGTCGATCCCGCTCCCTTTGCGATGAGCGCGCAATGCAATCGCGTTGCTGTCGAAGATGGCCATACCGAGTCGGTTGCGGTTCGGCTCAAGCGGAAAGCGAAGCCGGAGGAGATCATCGCCACCTGGAACGATTTCCGCGCTGAACCGCAGCAACTGCGCCTCCCGAGCGCGCCCGATCAACCTGTCGTGTATATGACTGCGACGGATCGCCCGCAGCCGCGTTTTGACGTTGACCTCGGCGCGGGGATGACTACGGCGGTTGGTCGCTTGCGCAAGTGTAACGTCCTCGACTGGAAATTTACCGTGCTGTCCCACAATACGATTCGCGGCGCTGCCGGAGCGGCATTGCTCAACGCCGAACTTCTGAAGGCGAAGGGATACCTCGGGTGACGAGAACAGCTACCACGGAGACACGGAGACACGGAGAAAATCGGACCCAAAGAATTGTGTTCGCGAAGATTGCCGCCCCATCGAATCATCCACGGTCTCAGTCGTCTTCACGGCTCGCTGGCAACACTCGGAACCTGGCAGACATGATTCTGTCTTTCTCCGTGACTCCGTGCCTCCGTGGTAACCGTTCTGCTGACCTCAAGGAGCACCCCCGCCCATGATTGTCATGAAGTTCGGCGGGACTTCCGTGCAGGACGCGAAAGCGATTGAGCGCGTCGCCCACATCGTTCAGGGACGCTTGGCGGACCGTCCCGTGGTGGTGGTCAGTGCCATGGCCAAGGTCACCGATTCTCTGCTCGCCATGGGAAAGGCTGCCGGTGGCGGCGATCGCAAGACCGCCCTCAAAATGGCGCGCGCCTTGCGCGAACGCCACTACGACACTGCCGGAGAATTGCTCGGCACGGCCCTGTTCACGGAATTTCACGGCGACTTGGGCGCCGACTTCGAAGATCTGGACGAGTTGTTGCGCGGCATTGGCGCGGTCGGCGAGATTACTCCGCGCACCTACGATTACGTGGCCTCATTCGGCGAGGTTCTTTCGAGCAAAATCGTGGCCGCCGCCTTCGTCGCCCGCGGATTGCCGGGTGCCCACGTGGATTCGCGCCAATGTCTGCTGACCGATAGCAGCTATACCCGTGCGGTGCCTCACTTCGAAGAGACCAACCAACGCCTGCGTAAGCGGGTTCAGCCCCTGGTCGAAGCCGGCAAGGTTCCGGTGATGGGCGGATTCATTGGTTCGAATCACTCCGGCATCACCACGACCATCGGCCGCGGAGGATCGGATTTTTCCGCCGCGATTTTTGGCGCAGGCCTTAAGGCCCAGCGCATCGAGATCTGGACCGACGTCGACGGTATGATGACCACCGACCCCCGCCTTACTCCCGAGGCGCGGCGCATTAAAGTCATCAGTTTTGACGAGGCCGCCGAACTTGCCTACTTCGGCGCCAAGGTTCTGCACCCGGCAACCGTACTGCCCGCGATTCAGCAAAACATTCCGGTCTATGTTCTGAACTCGCTGAACCCGACCTGCGAAGGGACGAAGGTCACGGCGCGCGCTCCGCGTTGCGCGAATATTTTCAAAGCGATCGCTCTCAAGAAAAAGATCACGTTGGTAGAGGTTGCTTCGCCTCGGCGCCTGCTGGTGCACGGATATTTGGCGTCCATCTTTGAGGCCTTCGATCAGCACAAGGTCGCGGTGGACGTGGTTTCCACTTCCGAAGTCAGCGTCTCGGTGACGGCTGAGACCAACGAAGCCATCCCGGCGCTGGCCGCCGATCTGGCGAAAATCGCGGACGTGAAATACGAGGGGAAGAAGGCGATTGTCTGTCTGGTGGGCGAGAATCTGCGTGAAACTCCCGGAATCGCCGCCAAAGTCTTCGGCATCCTTGAGGATGTAAAGATCCGCATGATTTCGCAGGGCGCCTCCGAAATTAATCTGACTTTCGTGATTGAAGAAGACGACGCGGCGGAGGTAGTCCGACGACTGCACCACGCATTTTTTGCTGAAGTGGATCCGGAAGTGTTTGCCTAGCATCATTTAACCGCGGAGGGCGCAGAGCTCGCAGAGAAAACCGGGGGCTGTAAGAGCAAAGGTTTTTGCAGGATTCTCTCTGCGCGCTCGGCGTACTCCGCGGTTCAGGATTTCAGCATGAATCTCCTGATTCTCGGCCGAGGCAAGACAGGCGCGCTGGTGGCGGAGGTTGCCCGTGCGCGACGGCATCATGTGCGAGTTCTCTCCGCCGCTGAAAACGCGGGCGCCAGCGCTCTTACGCCTGATTCGCTCACAGCTATCGACGTGGTGATTGACTTCACCACGCCCGCGGCGGCCGTCGCCAATGCCGAGGCCTGCATCCGCGCGAAGAAACACCTCGTCGTCGGAACCACCGGCTGGTACGACCAACTGCCGCGCCTGCGCGAAATGGTGCTCTCCGCTAAGACCGGCTTCCTCTACGGATCGAATTTTTCCATCGGCGTAAACCTTTTTTTCGAGATTGCGGCAACCGCCGCATGCGCTCTGAAATTCGATTACTCGGGTCAGATTTTCGAGCGGCATCATGCGCAAAAAAAAGACGCTCCTTCGGGAACCGCGGTCACGCTACAGAAGATCGTGCGCGACTCCGGAGCTCAGGAAGTCGAGATCGTGTCTTTTCGCGAAGGGGATGCCGTCGGCATGCATGAACTGGTATTCAATTCTGCCGGCGATCGAATCTACTTGTGCCACGATGCCAAGTCCCGCCAGGGATTCGCCGAAGGCGCTGTGCGCGCAGCCGAGTGGCTGGCCGCGAAAACGGGGTTCTACGAGTTTCGCCACGTCTGGCGCGAGCTTTAGACAATGCTGGTCCGGGTTGCATACCGATTAGTGAAACTCCGCACAAAATCAGTTCGCAATCTTGCGAACGGGCGAGATGGGTGTAGACTGGGTGCCATTTTTGAAGTCAAAAAGGAGATTCCGAATATGAAGAGCAGCAAGATTTTCGCCGTTGTGGCGGGGGCTCTCGTCAGCGTTGCCCTGTGCACCGTCGCCGTAGGGCAGGACCACGCAACCGCTCAGGAGGTGGTCGCCAAGGTGAGGGAAGCGGCCAGCACCCTATCGAAGACGGGTGACTTGTCACAGTTTAACCAGAAGAGCGGTCCGTGGCTGTGGAAAGACACTTATATTTTCATCCAGGACTGCAGTAAAAAGGTCATGGCGGCTCACCCCATCAAGCCGGAAATGATAGGCCAAGACCTCTCGTCCGTTAAGGATGCAAAAACCGGAAAAAGCATCTACCCGGACTCAGCCGCTTACTGCAAGACGGTTCAGGATTCGCCTTCTGGCGTCTGGGGCGACTATTGGTGGCCGAAGCCCGGCGCGACGGAGCCGTCACGCAAGATCACGTATCACCTGGCCGCTAAAGGGACACCGTACATTGTGAACGCTGGAATCTACAGCGACACGGCAACCGTCAAGGACCTGTCAAAGCTGAGCAGCATGAAGTAAAAAAGGAGATTGCCAATGAAAAGCAGCAAGATGTTCGCCATTGTGACGGTGGCTCTCGTCAGCCTTGCCCTGTGCACTGTCGCCGTTGGGCAGGACCACGCAACCGCTCAGGAGGTCGTCGCCAAGGTAAGGGAAGCGGCCAGCACCCTATCGAAGACGGGTGACCTGGCACCGTTTCAGCAGAAGCAGGCTCCGTGGGTGTGGAAAGACACATACATCTTTGTCGCGGACTGCGATAAGAAGGTCCAAGCGGCTCACCCCATCAAGCCAGAGCTGGTAGGCACAGATTTCGTGTCGCTGAAGGACACCAAGGGAGGAACTGTCTTCCCGGCAGATTTTTGCGACGCGGCGAAGAAGCCTTCCGGCGTCTGGTTCGAGTATTGGTGGCCGAAACCCGGCGAGAAGGAGGGCTCCCGCAAGCTCGCTTATGGCTTGAGTGCTAAAGGAACCAAGTATGTGGTGGCCGCCGGGGTCTACGACGACAAGGCAACCATCAAGGAAGTGTCAAAGCTGAGCAGCATGAAGTGACCGTCAGCGCTCACCCAACCCACGCCCACTAACCTCGCAAGAATGCCCTTCCTCCCGCAAAGGAGGAAGGGCGGCAGCCACTCCGGAAATTGGAAATGGGGAATGCTTGATGAAAACGCCTGGATTATTTGACTTAACCGGTCGGGTGGCTGTCGTGACTGGTGGTAATGGCGGAATTGGTCGTGGCATTGCCCTCGGACTGGCCGAAGCCGGGGCTGCCGTCGCGGTGTTTGGACGAAACGACGAAAAGAACCAGCGCGTGCTTTCCGAATTGAAAGCAATCGGTGTTCCAGCGGTTGCCGTGAGGCTTGATGTGACCAACCGCGCCGCTTTGGAGCCGGCGCTTAATAGGGTCGAGAGCGAGCTCGGAGGCATAGACGTCCTGGTTAATAATGCCGGCAACGTGTCGCTGAGCGGCGGCGTGTTGAACGAAAAATCTGAAGATTGGGACAACGTCATCGAGACGCAACTCAATGCGGTTTTCCTGCTGTCGAAGCTCGCCGCCAAATCGATGGTCAGTCGTAAGGGTGGAAAGATTATTAACATTGGCAGTATGTACTCGTTCTTTGGATCTGGGCTCATCCCCTCTTACAGCGCAGCGAAAGGAGCGATAGTCCAACTGACCAAGTCGATGGCCATTGAACTCGCCCCGCACAACATTCAAGTCAATGCGATCGCGCCAGGGTGGATTGAAACGGACATGACGGCGCCTGTGCGTACGATGCCCTTGAATGACGAAATTCTTGCGCGGACCCCCGCCGGTCGATGGGGTCAACCGGAGGAACTTGCTGGAACGGCTGTGTACCTGGCCTCGCGGGCTTCGGACTTCGTTACCGGTACTACGATTCGTGTCGATGGCGGTTATGCGATCCGCTGATATTCCGAAGGCAACTAGGCCGAAACATCCCCACACGAACACACCCTGCTCATGCAAGCACGTGCGAGAAGAGTTATCCTTTAGCCATGCAACTGCGAGGCTGTGGTACGGCTCTGGTCACGCCGTTCTCTCAGGACGGCGCTGTCGATGAAAATGCACTGCGGAATCTGGTGGCCTGGCAGGTCGAATCAGGCATCGATTTCCTGATTCCATGCGGCACTACGGGAGAAACTCCCACGCTCAATCATGACGAGTGGCTGCGCGTCATCAATGTGACCATCGAAGTCGTTGCCGGACGCGTGCCGATTATCGCCGGCGCCACTTCCAACTCTACGCAAGACGCTGTAACCAAAGCGAAAGAAGTGGCGGCGCTGCCGGGTGTCAATGCCATCCTCACCGCGTCGCCGTACTATAACAAGCCGACGCAAGAGGGCCAATACCGGCACTTCCGCGCCATCGCCGAAGCGGTCGACAAACCGATTATTCTTTACAACGTTCCGGGCCGAACGAGCGCCAATCTCGAACCCGCAACTCTGACTCGCCTGTGCGAAGTTCCAAATATCGCCGGCGTGAAGGAAGCCAGCGGCAACATGACGCAGATCGCGGAGGTGCTGAACTCGGTGCCGGAGAACTTTCTTGTCCTCTCTGGCGATGATGCCGTCACTTTGCCCGTGATCGCGCTCGGCGGCGTAGGTGTAATTTCGGTTGCGTCCAACGAAATTCCCCGCGAAATGTCGGAGATGACGCGAGCCGCCTTAAACAACGACTGGCAAACGGCGCGCACCATCCACCGTAAGTATCTGCCCTTGATGCTGGCCAACTTTATCGAGTCGAGTCCGCTGCCGGTTAAGGCCGTGCTCGCGATGATGGGCAAGATCGAAGAAGTCTATCGCCTGCCCTTGCTTCCCATGCGCCGCGACACCCGCTCGAAGCTGCAAAAGGTCGCAACCGATGCCGGATTGATTGCTCGCCCGGCGACTCCGCCGGCCGCAGCTGTCGAATTTTATATTTACGAAAATTGGGCAGCGGGCCCGCACAAAGCGATGCTGCATCGCGCATCCTGCGGACAGTGCAGTTCCGGCAAAGGACGCCCCGCCGGGCACGATCCCAATCATTCGCGCTGGCACGGACCGTACGGCAATCTGGCCGAGGCGCGCGAAGCGACGCATCAGATGCCGGGTGTGCTGATCCGCAGCGAATGTAAGTGCGTGGGGTAAGAGCAGCTCTCAAGCATTTAGCCGTTAGCACTTTGCCTTGTGTTTTCCAACCTTCCTATGTCAGATTTTCTATCCACCTTGAAGTCGGCCATTGAACGCTTATCTACGCGCGAAACGATCAGCAATCCTGATGAAGCCCGTCCCACTTTTTTCGACTTCCGCGCCGCTCTGACTCGCGGCGACATTCGCGCCGCTGAGAAAACCGGCGGACGCTGGATCGTCAATGCCTGGGTCAAGCAAGGCATCCTGCTCGGCTTCCGTCTCGGCGAGCTACAGGCGATGTCGGACGGCGATGTACTCTCTTTTGTCGACAAGGACACTTTCCCCGCCCGCCGTCTGACTCTTGCCGATCGAATTCGCCTTGTGCCAGGCGGTTCCTCCATCCGCGAAGGGGCCTACGTTGCGCCGTCGGTTGTCTGCATGCCTCCCATGTTCATTAACGTCGGGGCCTACGTGGGTGAAGGTTCGATGATCGATTCCCACGCCCTGGTCGGCTCGTGCGCCCAGATCGGCAAGCGCGTGCACCTGAGCGCCGCTGCGCAGATCGGAGGCGTGCTCGAACCCATCAATGCCGCTCCGGTAATCATCGAAGACGATGTGCTGGTCGGCGGCAATTGCGGGGTGTACGAAGGCACGCTGGTCCGTGCCCGCGCGGTCTTGGGAGCGGGAACGATCCTGACCCGATCCACGCCACTCTACGATCTGGTGCGTGGCGAGATCTACCGCGCGACCCCAGAGCAGTCGCTGGAAGTCCCGGAGAACGCCGTAGTCGTTCCAGGCTCGCGCGCCGTGAAAAAAGGCGAAGGGGCGGACTGGAACCTCTCGCTTTACACGCCCGTGATCGTCAAGTATCGCGACGAGAAGACCGAGCGCGGGATTGAGTTGGAGGACTGGCTAAGATAGAAACGCACCGACGTAAATCTCTACGGGTGATGGAGCGATTCACGGTAGCTGCCTAAGTCACGACGGCAACGTCTGCGAAGGTCCCACTGGAAGTTGCATTTGCTCTGCCGCAAACTTTTGCCTCACTTCGAGATGCTTCCCGCGGAAATGCGCCCGCGCCCGTTCGCCCCACGCTCGCACGAAGTAATAGTTCAGCGCGCATCCGATGGCCGAACTGGTAAGCGGAATCAGGCGTCCTGCCCACTTCTCCGCCACCTCGGCGCCGGCTTTGACTGCGATCCGCTGGATTACGCGCGGCACAAAACGGTTGACCACTTCTTTTTCCAGCAGTTCGCGGCTGATGTCGACTCCGGCGGCGCTGGCCGCTGCAATCCAAAGCTCGGCGATCTCGTCGTCGGTGTTCAACTCGAACCCATAAATCAGGCTGAGCTTCTGGATGGTGCGCATGGTGATGGTGGAAAGAATGCCGAGGTCGGGGACGATCGTGAGGATTCCGCCCAGGCCAAATCCGGCTCCCTCCGCCGCTGCCAGCTTCATCCCGCCGCGGATTACCGAGTCCGCCACGTCGTCGAGGCGTTCCACCGGCAGCGTGTACACGCCGTGAAAGGTGGCCAGCGGCAGTCCGTGCGCTACGCGTAGCTGCATCAGGAAGCGTCCGGGATCAACCCTGATCGTGTCGTAGGTGCGAGTCAGACCGCCGCGGATGGCGCCTTCGACACGCCGCCGCATCCACGATTTCTTGTCGTCGGACATCTTCGAGTATGAGTTTATCAGCCAGGCTAACGCGCCTCGGACTTACCGTAGAGACGTGGCTTACTGTGTCTCCCGCCCCTCAAAGCAGACGGGGCAAGCCCGTCCCTACACGAGCCGCCCGTGTGCTAGCATCGACTTTACTAATGCCAACAGGAAAACTGCACATAGTTCCGCTAGGCGGGATGGGCGAGTTCGGTATGAACTGCATGGCCATCCGCTATGGTGATGACATCATTGTTGTCGACGCCGGCCTCATGTTCCCCGAAGCCGAGTTGCTGGGCGTCGATATCGTTGTCCCCGACATTTCTTACCTGCTTGAAAATCGCAAGTATGTGCGTGGCATCGTCCTTACTCATGGCCACGAAGACCACATCGGCGCACTGCCTTGGATTCTCAGCGAACTGAATGTTCCCGTCTGGGGCACCGAGTTCACGCTGGCATATGTTGAAGATAAGCTCGACGAACACCAACTCCTCGACGACTCCGACCTCCGCGAAATCCGTCCCGGAGTGCGTTTCAAGGTTGGACCTTTCACCATTCATCCGCTGCAGGTAACGCACAGCCTGGTCGATTGTGTCGCGCTCGCTATTCACACGCCGCTCGGCGTCGTACTGCATACCGGCGATTTCAAGGTCGATCCAACACCCACCGACAACCGCCTTTTCGATCTGCACGGTTTCGCGGAGTATGGCAAAGAGGGAGTGCTGCTGCTGCTGCAGGATTCCACCAACGTCGAACGCAAGGGCTACACGCCGAGCGAGCGCGCTGTCCGCCGCAAATTCGAGGAAGTGTTTGCGCGCACCCAGCGGCGCCTATTCATCTCTTGCTTCTCGTCTTCGATTCATCGCATCAAGCTGACCGTCGACATGGCGCGCGAGCACGGCCGCAAAATCTGCTTCATCGGCCGCTCCATGAATAGTTCCTCCGAGATCGCCGAAGACTTGGGTTATGTCCAGATCCCCGAGGGCATGCTGATCCATCCCGGCGATATGAAGAACTACGCTCCGGAGAAAGTGTGCGTCCTGATCAGCGGCACGCAGGGCGAACCAATGTCGGCGCTATCAAGGGCCGCAGTGGATAACCACAAGCACGCCAAAATCGAAAAGGGAGATACCGTCGTCCTGTCGTCACGCATCATCCCCGGCAACGAAAAAGCCATTTTCCGCATGGTCGATCACCTGTTCCGCCGCGAAGCCTTCGTCATCTATGACGACGGCTCTTACCCTCCGATCCACGTCAGCGGACACGCCAGCCAGGAAGAATTGAAGCTCATCATCAACCTGGTGCGGCCGAAGTATTTCGTTCCGATCCATGGCGAATTCCGGCAACTCAAGTTACATGCGGATTTGGCCGCGTCCATGACTGGGGCCGTTGGGAACGTGATGCTGATCGAAAGTGGAGACGTTCTCGAAATCGATGAGCTCGGCGCGCGCAAGGCCGGACGCGTCAACGTAGGCCGCGTCTGCATCGATTCCGGCTCGCGCACAGATGTAGTGGAAGATTTAGTGATAAAAGACCGCCGCCACCTCAGCGAAGACGGCTTCGTGATGCCTGTCATCGCCATCAACAAGCTCACCGGTCGAGTCGAAACTTCACCCGAGATTGTGACACGCGGATTCGCACCCGGCGAAAACGGTTTGATCGAACGCGCCCGGGAAATCGTTATGGAGACCCTCGATGCCTCCAGCGCGGAAGAGAAAGCTGATTATGGCGTGATCAAGGAGAAAATCCGCACCGACCTGAAGCGCTACATCTCGCGCCAGACGCAGCGGCGGCCGCTGATCATGCCGGTGATACTGGAAATCTGAAGGTTTTTCACCGCCCAGATGCCTAAAGCGCGGAGGAGACTCGGCATCGTAACCCTAGCTGACATTCACCAAGCACAAGCGCTCCTCCGCGGCATCGCCATCCGCACTCCCCTGTTCGAATGGACGAGTGCGTCTGATCAGCGCAAGCTTTTCCTTAAGCTTGAAAACCTGCAGCCGATTGGCGCTTTCAAGCTGCGGGGGGCTTATAACAAGGTCGCATCTCTTAGCGACGATGAGCGCCGCCGCGGCGTCATCTCCTATTCCAGTGGCAATCACGCGCAAGGCGTGGCTTACGCGGCGCGGGCGCTGGGTGTAAAGGCGATCATCGTTATGCCGAACAACGCTCCGCGGAACAAACTCGAGGCCACCGCCGCCCTAGGAGCGGAGATCGTCACCGTCGGCCCCAGCAGTGAAGAACGCCGGCTGCGCGCCGAACAACTGGCCGCCGAGCACGGCTACGCGATCGTGCCTCCATACAACGACGAAAAGATCATCGCCGGACAAGGAACGGTCGGTCTTGAAATTCTCGAAGACCTGCCCCATGTTGAAACCGTACTGGTGCCCGTTGGCGGAGGCGGGTTGATCAGCGGCATCTCAGCTGCCATCAAGCTCAGTAATTCCACCTTGAACGTGATCGGCGTTGAGCCCGAGCTTGCCGCCGACGCGCAAGCCAGCCTGCGCGCCGGCCGCATCGTCTCTTTCCCCGCAGAGCAAGTGTCGCAGACGCTGGCCGACGGTCTCCGAACGCAGAGCATCGGCGCGATCAATTTCGAACACATCCGCGCCTATGTGGACGACGTCGTCACTGTGACGGAGGACGAGATGCGCGAGGCCACGCGCGTTCTAAACGCGAACCCGAAAACGGTGGCTGAACCGAGTGGCGCTGTGGCTCCGGCCGCATTTCTTTTTCACGCTGATGAGTTGCCCAACACAAAGATCAACGTCGCCGTGATCAGCGGCGGGAACATCGATCCTAAACTGCTTGCCGAGTTGCGTAGTCGCTGATCACTGATCTTGATTGTTCGAGAACGCGGTCAAAGTCGCCTCCGGCTCGACTCGTCCTTCGAGCACAGTGAATGTACAATCCTGAGTTTCCACCCGAGGGCACTTTGAACCGCTGGCTCGATCAGTTCTTTGAACTCTCTCGCCACCGGACAACCATCCGCCGCGAAGTCGTCGCCGGACTCACCACGTTCTTTACGATGGCCTATATCGTGGCCGTCAACCCCGCCATCCTGACAGCCGCCGGCATGCCGGCCGGTGCCTCACTTACGGCTACCATTCTAGCCGCGATCTTCGGAACACTGCTGATGGGCTTCTATGCTAACCGTCCTTTCGCCATCGCCCCTTATATGGGCGAAAATGCTTTCATCGCGTTCACGGTTGTTCACGTGCTCGGCTACTCGTGGCAAAGCGCTCTGGGCGCCGTGTTCTTGGCTGGAGTTCTCTTTGTTCTGATGACCCTTTTTCGCCTCCGCCAGTGGATGGTCGACGCCATTCCTACCACGCTCCGTTACAGCTACGCCGTGGGCATCGGATTGTTCCTCACTTTCATCGGACTGAATCAGACCGGCATCGTAACCATGGGAGCGCCGGGAGCGCCGGTTCGGCCCGGCCATCTGACTTCGCTTTCCGTCTTGCTTTCTATCTTCGGGTTCCTGCTGATCACGGTGCTAACGATTCGTCGTTTCCCAGCCGCGATTCTTAGCGGCGTTCTCGTCACCGCCCTCATCAGTTTTGTGACCCGGGTCGCTCCCGCGCCGACCGGTTGGATCAGCCGCCCGCCCAGCCTCCAGCCGGTATTTTTTCAGCTTGATCTGCACAGTCTATTCACTTGGGGATTTTTCCCGGTTGTCCTGACGATTTTTGTCATGGCTTTTGTGGACACTATGGGCACGCTAATTGGGGTATCGGCGCGCGCCGGCTTCCTCGATAAAGACGGTAATCTGCCGCAGATCGAGCGCCCGATGATGGCCGACGCGCTGGCTACAACTTTCGCCGCCGTGATTGGAACCACCACATCGGGGGCTTACATTGAGTCCGCCACTGGAGTAGAGGCGGGTGGCCGCACCGGTCTGACCGCGGTCGTCACGGCTGTATGTTTTGCCGGGACTTTATTTTTCGCGCCCTTCATCTCCGCCATCCCGCCGCAGGCCTACGGGCCGGCGCTCATCTTCGTTGGATTGTTGATGCTGACGCCGATCACTCGTATTCCCTTCGACGACCTTACTGAACTGGTCCCAGCCTTCGGGGTCATCGTGCTGATGGCCTTCACTTACAACGTGGGAATCGGCATGACGGCGGGCTTCATCTTGTATCCCTTTTGCAAGCTGATTTCCGGACGCTTACAGGATGTCCGCCCAGCGCTCTGGGCGTTGACCGTTCTGTCGCTGCTGTTTTTCGTCTTTTATCCGTACACGTAACGAATGGCAAAACCGGGCGATGAACCTGGAATGCTCGAAATTGAAAATCAGACGACGCGGGCAGCTGATCCGGAAGGACGACGTGGGAAGTTGGCGGCTGCCATAGGAACTGCTCACAAATAAGAAGCGCCCCGGATCCAAAGGATCACAGGACGCCCGAACAGCCCTCCCCCAGAACTGCTCGCCCCCAAGATATGGCAGTCTGGCTGGGGAGCGGAATTGCACTAACGAGTGATTCGATAGCACTATCGGGCCACTTGCGAAGAACCGGGACCGTGCTAGCATGGGTAACCTTGCGATTGGTTACGTTACCATCGGTCGCACCAGGGTTCTGGAAGCGGATCTCCCCAGGTTAGGGTCTCGTTTTTCGTGGCGAAATTTCCCTGCCGATGCCGAACCCACAGTTGCTCCGTTTCATTTCGTTGCGGTGAAAACGACCGTCGGAATTGAGCACTTGGGGATTTAGGGAAAGCGAACTGATGCTAGTGTGCAGCAGATTGCATTCCGAGACTTCGAGGAATCCACGATAAAAGGCTGTAAGTTATTGATAAGACATAACAACAGGGCTGTGCTTGTATTGGAATGGCAAGTGCACTGGACGTAATAGGCGACCTATACCTTGACCGCAGAGTTCAAGGTGAAATCTGGGAAAAGAAGCAAACTTTTGGGAGGAAATTAAAATGAGGCGAGTGTTGGTTCTGGCGTTGCTGGCGTTGGCGTTGCCGATCGCCGCTTGGGCGGACGGCATTGATATCACGAACGAGTTTGGCACGGTTGCAATTTCGGCGATAAACGGGGGATTGGGGACGATCGGCGTAACCACAATCACTTCAAAGGGATCCCAACTGACTCAATGGAACTCCACCACAGGTCATCTTGGCACTCTCAGCTTCGCGACGGGCGCTCTGACGAGCGGCACAGTCTCGGGTGGCGGGACGTTTGCTGGGGGCGGCTACTTTGACATAGTTGGCGTCGGCACATGGGCAAACCAATTAACGGGCGGGAAGTGCGGCCACGGTTGCTCGCTCTTCACCGGCAGCTTCGTCGGTCCAGTTACTTGGACCCTGCTTAGCTCGACTAAACAGGAGTCGTCTTTTGAACTGAGCGGTACGATCACGGGCACGCTGTGGAACGAACGTATGGTGTCTGGAACCACGAACCAGTACATAAACATCCTCTCCAGGGGACAGCTTACCCAGGGTATCGGACACGTCGAAATGGGCAATTCGCATCTCAACGTCCCGGAACCCGGAACTTTGGGCCTCTTGGGAACAGGGCTTGTGGGTATCGCGGGAATGTTCCGCCGCAAGATGACGAGGGCTTAACTGAAATTTGTTGGTTCGCCTAGAACACTCAACTCATGGCCCCGCCGCAAGGCGGGGCTTTTGATTTGGCTACAAGCTACCCCATAGGCTTGATAACCTTCTAGCTCACACCCCGTAGAAGACGGTCCCACCCTGGTTCGCTTTCCTGGAACCGAGCCGGATTAGAATGCCATTTTGCCGCCTGTATTCTCTGCTTCCGTTACTGCAGTAACCGCCCGCGATGGCTTTGCCGTTGACCTTAGTTTTCTCTAAACCTACAGTCAGGCGCAGGGGGTGGTATGAAGGATATCCATGAGGTTTTGCGCCGCAAGCAGGCCCAGTACGCGCAACTGGCCAAGCAGATCGAGCTGCTACAGGAGGCTGCCGAAAAACTGCGCGAAGTCGCGCCCTTGCTAGCCGAAAGTGAAGGCGAAGACGAGAGCGCAGTGCTGACGGAAGTGGACGACGAAAACTCCAATGCGATGGCTGCCAAAGCCAGCGCTCAATCCTCGTCGGCCGTGTCGAAACCCGTGCGCAGCTCAACTCCACGCTGGCCGTAGCAGCCAGATTGTAGAACCAAAGCGCGAGGCGCGAGGCTCGGTTTCATGATTTTGCAGGCATTGCTGGTATCCAAAGATGACGTGACGGCGGAAACGCTGATTCAGGTCCTGCTGCAGTTCGGCGTTGCGGTTGATCGGTCTAGCGCGGCCGATGTCGCCGTGACCCGCCTGTCGGAGGAGCGATTCGATCAGGTCATCGTAGACTTCGATGACCCCGAAGCCGCATCTCTGATGCTCGAAGCTTGCCGCCACGTCGTCGGCCCTGACCAGAATCCGCCCGTCACCGTTGCCTTGCTACAAGATACCTCGCAGATCCGCTCCATTCTCGGCGCAGGCGCTCATTTCATACTCGTCAAGCCGGTCGCACACGAACAGGCTCATAACACCTTACGCGCCGCCGCCGCGCTGCTGAAGCGCGAAAGGCGGCAATCGCCCCGCGTCGCTGTCCAGGCGGCGGTTTCGATTCGTATCGACGACAGCAATATCGTGGAAGGCATTATGCTCGACCTGAGCGCCGGCGGCATGGATCTGCTGGCGGCCAAGCCACTTCCATCCGCAGCCAAGGTTCGCGTCTCCTTTGGGCTTCCCGACGGCGGCGCCGGCATTGAAGCTGATGCGGAAGTTGCCTGGAGCACCGCCAACGGTCAAACCGGACTGCGCTTTCTCGATATGGATGCCAAGATGCGCCAGGAACTGGGCGAGTGGCTGGCTGCCCGTTCGCACGATGCTTTGCCCGAGGAGGCCGACGGGGTCAGCCAATGTAAACTGACGGACCTTAGTCTGGGCGGATGCTACGTGCAGACGGAATCTCCCTTTCCTCAGTCCTCGGCCGTCGACCTGTGCCTGCGTGCCGCCGGGATGGAGATTCACACTGAAGGTCTGGTCCGGGTCATGCATCCCGGACATGGCATGGGCATTGAATTTCCCGCCCGTACCGAAGAGCAGCGCAAAAGCGTAGGTGAGTTCATCGACTTCCTTACCGGCCAGCCCGGCGCTACGCCACAACTGGAAACCTCTCCCCGCTCTCTCGTCGCCAGCGCGATCGCGGAAAGCGAATCCAGCAACGGAACCGACGGCTCGGATCCACTCTTGGAATTGCTGCGAACGGGCAATGCCCTGGAGGAAGAGACGTTTCTCGAGGAACTGCGGCGCCAGCGAACTCCGGCGGCTCTTAGCCAATAAATAGGCCAACCGGCAGACATCCGCCCGACCGCGCTCTGATACCGCAAGAAAACCGGGAACCAGATCGGCACCCCGTCTTTAGTGTCGGCCCAGTCCCCGGTGGTCTGTTCCACCTCGTTAGATCGCAGACTACCTCGACACCCCCCTCCCAATGGTTTCTGGAGAGTTAATTTTCCGAGAATTTTCGGATGCAATAGAATTGCTCTTCCTGTAGAGACACGGCAAGCCGTTCTCTACGGGAAATCAAGGGCCGTTTATGCGGCTGGACAGCAAATTACGGTAAAACCCAAATTGCTGAGAGGTCCGATCTCGCGCGCATTGGTGCTGGCTGGCGCCTGCCTGCTGGCCATCGTTCCGTTTTTCTGGTGGGGCAGTCCCTCCGGACATGATTTCGAGTTCCACATATTTTCGTGGATGGAAGTCCTCGGCCAATGGAAACACGGCGTCGCCTACCCGCGCTGGGCGGCGCTAGCGCATTGGGGATACGGCGAGGCTCGCTTCCTGTTTTATCCGCCTGCTTCCTGGACGCTAGGCGGCGCGCTCGGCGCTGTACTGCCGTGGAAGATGGTACCGGGAGCTTATTGCTGGATCGTGCTCACACTTGCCGGAGCGGCCATGTACCGCCTCGCGCGCGAGTGGCTCCCGGCCCCAGACGCCCTGTTTGCGGCTTTGTTCTATGCCCTGAATCCGTACCACTTGTTGATCGTCTACTGGCGGAGCGCATACGCCGAACTGCTGGCCGCGACCCTGCTGCCACTTCTGCTGCTCTGTCTTTTGCGGCTCTTTTCGCGGGAATCCGAGCCCAGCCTTCGCCCGACGCTGTGGTTGAGTCTCATACTGGCCGCAGCCTGGCTTACGAACGCACCCGCAGCCGTGATGATCCACTACTCAACGGCCGGACTGGCATTGATCTTCATCGCCTTTGGGGCCGGACGGGAACGATCATGGAATCCAGAGGTTTGGCATCCCGCAATTCGGACCTTGGTCCGGACCGCGCTGGCCATGCTCCTGGGAGCCGGCCTGGCCTCGTTTTATCTGCTTCCCGCAATCTACGAACAACGCTGGATCAACCTCAGCGAGGTGCTCTCGCCGGGCGTCCGGCCGCAGGACAATTTCATTTTCACGACCATTGCCGATCCCGATCACAACCGCTTCAATCTTCTGGTCTCAACCGTGGCGCTCGCCGAAATCGGCGTCCTCGCTTTTGCCATCTGGTTCTCCAGGAAGAAGCAACGCGTAGGGACAGCCGCTCCCGGCTGTCCAATCGCGCGCAGCGCGAACGTCCTCTCCGCTGATCGAGGCCGCTGGGTGCTGCTCTCCGCTTGGGGCGCCGCCACTGCAATCCTGATGCTTTCGGTCAGCAATTTCTTCTGGCAGCATTTGCCCAAGCTCCGCTTCGTGCAACATCCCTTCCGCTGGCTGTTGTGCATGAACGTCGCCTTGGCCATGCTTCTGCCCATGGCCGCCAAGCGCTGGACCACGCGTTTGCTGACGTGTGCTCTTTTGCTGGCAACGCTCATCCTCGCCGGCCGTCGTTTCCAGCCACCTTGGTGGGACATGGCCAGCGATATCCGCCAGATGAGCAATGCCATCGCCGACGGCACCGGCTACGAGGGCAGCGACGAATACGTCCCTGCAGCAGACGACGCTTACGAATTGGACAAGAGCCTGCCCCTCGTCGTCGTCGGCGGCACGGGAGCACTGCCTCGCATCCAGATTCTGGTGTGGGGACCGGCCGAAAAACGCTTCACGGTCCGCGCCACCGCACCACAGAATCTAACCGTGCGCCTTTTCAACTACCCGGCGTGGGCCGTCGTGGTGAACGGCAAGCCCACCGCAACACAGAAGACCGATGTCACCGGCCTGATCGTCATTCCTATTGGCGCCGGAGACAACGATATCCACATTCATTTCCGCCGGACGATTGATCGCTTGATCGGAAACGTCGTCTCGCTGATCAGCTTGGTTTTGCTCGTTGTCGTCTGGATGAGGGCACGACGAGAAGCCTTCCGACCGGCGAACCCAGAGGGCTCCGGCGTATGACCTCGCGCATGGTTCTAGTGGCTACCTCGAACGCCGGCAAGCTTCGCGATTTCGCAGGCGCTGCAGCGCCTTACGGCATCACGATCGCAAACGTCCCTCACTTTTCTTCTTTGCCCCAGGTTGTCGAAGATGGCGCCACGTTCGAGGTGAACGCGCGCAAGAAAGCGGAGTCCTACAGTCTGGCCGCTCCCGGCGAACTGGTTCTGGCGGACGACTCGGGCCTGGAGATCGACGCGCTTGGTGGAGCACCCGGCGTTCATTCCGCGCGCTACGCTGCCCGTGATCTGCAAAATAACGAAACCCACACAGCAGATTGCAACACCGGCGACGAAGCCAACAATGCGAGAGTCCTGCGCGAAATAAACGGCGTTCCAGAAGAAAAGCGTAGCGCGCGTTTTGTCTGCGTCCTCGCCGTGGCCCGTGACGGCCAAACTCTTCGCACTTTCCGCGGCACCGCCGAAGGTGTCATTCTGGAGGCGCCCCGAGGCCAGAACGGATTCGGATACGATCCGCTCTTCTACTTCCCACAAATCGGCAAGACATTTGCCGAACTGAGTGCGAAAGAGAAAGCGCAGCACAGCCATCGTGGCGCGGCATTCCGAAGATTTCTGCAATGGATGGATCGCGAGCAGAGCCTATCCTAGCACGGCCGGGCAAACTTACCGCTTCGCCTGACGCCCCAACCTCGGAACCCTACTTACTTTGGATCGAGGCTCTGACTGGTAACGGTCAGCCTATGGTCCTTCAGAGCGAATTGTATGCGGACGCTTCCGCCCGAGGGACAGCAATGCGCATCGCCGGCCTGCCAAACTGGCGTGGAATAACGGAGAGTTTCAATATTGAATGCGCTGCCGTTCATGATAGTTCGCCCCGGCGGCAAAAGCCTTTGCGTAATCTCGTTGATCTTGGCACTTGCGTCCAGCGGAATCGGCCCGTCCTTGTCGAATGTCCAGTATTCTTCTATGAGAAACGCGCCGGTCCCCGTCACACGGTCAGAGGTAGCTAAGGTTGTCTCCGAGTTGACATTCACAAAATAGGGTGGCTCCACGATGACGTTGACCGCATCAAATTGCTGCTGGAAAATTTCACAAAACTCGCCATCCTTTCGTTCCACCAGAATCATTTTTATAACGAGATCGCCGTCATTGATGTTGTAGACAATCTCATAGACGGTATATCCCGCAATTCTGCCGACGCGTTGCGACTCAACTTTATCTTTGAGGTCGGCAGGTTGCTTCACCAGCAAGTCCTCGCCATAGTCGAAGCGCTTGGGATCGCTTGAAAAATAGTTAAGCGGATGGCAACTGGGCTGGTCGATGTAGAAGTCTCTTTTGCCGGAATAGGAATGCAAGGCCCATCGTGGATGAGAAGTCACAGCCGACGCGGCTGCCGCAAAAATCAATACGAACATTGAAATCGTTTTCATTACATGCGCGCTGGCCAAGTGACGACACATTGGATTTTAGTCGTGCGTCGGCTCCCTAACCAAGCAAAATGACTCATCTCGAAGCCTGGCACCGAAGCTGAATCTGCGTAAACACATCCTTTGCCGCAAGCTCTCCTTGACTTCCGTTCGCGCGGAAAACGATAATAACCAGTTTGCACTTTGGACCACGTAAGGAGCAGTCATCGTGGCATCAACTGCCAATCCCGTCGTTCCTCAAATCAAACCGGGCGTCGCTCCACTGCGCGCTGGCGAGGGCACCTCGTTCCTGCTGCGCCGTCTGCATTCTCTCAGCGGCGTCGTACCCATTGGAGCCTTCCTTCTTGAACACTTCATCTCCAACGCCGAAGCCTTCAAGGGCCCAATAGCATACGGAAAGCAAGTCGAGTTTCTGAACAGTCTGCCTTTTGTTTTTCTGCTTGAGCTGTGCTTCATCTGGATTCCGATCGCCTACCACGGACTTTACGGCATGTACATCTGGTATCAAGGCGATACCAATGTCGCCGATTATCCCTGGACTGGCAATTGGCTCTACACCTTGCATCGCTGGACTGGCATCGTCTCGCTCGTCTTTATCGTGCAGCACACCTACTTCCTGCGCTTCACCGGCGTGCATCTGCCGACGCATCCCATGCAGTCTTTCGCTAAGGTCCAAGCCGAATTTCAGAATCCATGGATGATCGCCTTCTACGCCGTCGGCATCGTCGCCGCTTGCTGGCATTTCAGCTATGGCATCTGGCTGTTCGCCGCCAAGTGGGGCATTACCACCGGGGAATCGGCGCGCCGTGGTTTTCTCCTTATCTGCCTCGCGCTCGCTATCGCACTGGTTGCGATAGCCGGGGCCAGCATGTACGGATTCCTGAATACGCCGCTACAGCCCTTGGATTCAAGTTCGAATTCGGACAATATCGCGATGCGATAGAGATTGATGCGATACAGATTGTGCGGGATTATGCTTGCAGGCCCGGGCCCGGCCCGGCAGATCGGACTCATACAGCATGGCAGCTCCTAGGATCATCGTAGTGGGCGGCGGCCTAGCCGGCCTAGCCGCCGTCATCAAGATCGCCGAGATGGGCGGTGAAGTTGACCTGTTCTCCATCGTCCCGGTAAAGCGCTCGCATTCGGTGTGCGCGCAGGGAGGCATCAACGCCGCCAAGAACCTGAAGGGCGAAGGCGATTCCACCTGGCAGCACTTCGACGACACCATCTACGGCGGCGACTTCCTCGCCAACCAGCCGCCGGTTAAGGCCATGTGCGAGGCGGCGCCCGGCATTATCGATTTGCTCGACCGCATGGGCGTTCCCTTCAATCGCACGCCCGAAGGTCTGCTCGATTTCCGCCGCTTCGGCGGCACGCTCTATAACCGCACCGCCTTTGCCGGAGCAACCACCGGCCAGCAACTCCTCTACGCTCTGGACGAGCAGGTCCGTCGCTATGAGTCCGAAGGCAAAGTAAAAAAATTCGAACACTGGGAATTTCTTTCGGCCGTACTTGACGGCAAGCGCGTCTGCCGCGGCATCTGTGCGATGGATTTGCGCACGATGGAAGTCCGCACCTTCCCTGCCGACGCCATCATCATTGCCACGGGCGGCTGTGGCGCCATCTTTGGCAAATCCACCAACTCGGTGGTGTGCACGGGGTCGGCACAGTCTGCGCTCTATCAACAAGGTTGCTACTACGCGAATGGCGAGTTCATACAAGTGCATCCCACGTGCATCCCTGGCGAAGACAAGCTGCGCCTCATGTCCGAATCGGCGCGCGGCGAAGGTGGACGCGTCTGGGTTCCCAAGACGGCGGGGGACAAGCGCGATCCGAAGTCCATTCCTGAGAGCGAGCGCTGGTATTTTCTTGAAGAGTGGTATCCGAAATACGGCAACCTGGTTCCCCGCGACGTGGCTACCCGCGCGATTTTCAAAGTGGTGTTCGAGCACAATCTCGGCATCGACGGCAAACCGATGGTTTACCTCGACCTCACCCACATCGACGCCAAGACTCTCGACCGCAAGCTGGAAGGCATTCTCGAAATCTACGAGAAGTTTGTCGGCGACGACCCGCGCGTCACCCCCATGAAGATTTTCCCAGGCATGCACTACACCATGGGCGGCCTGTGGGTCGATTACAAACAGGGCACGAACATTCCCGGCATCTTTGCCGCTGGCGAAGCCGAATACCAATACCACGGCGCCAACCGGCTGGGGGCAAATTCGCTGATGTCGTGCATCTACGGAGGCTTTGTCTCTGGCCCGAACGCCGTGCAGTACGCGAAGAATCTGCAAGCCGCGCCCGGCAACGGCCACTTCGACGCCGAGCGCAAGCGCCAGCAGGAAATTAATGCGGGGCTGATGAAAGCCGACGGCAGTGAAAATCCGTTCCTGATCTGGCGCGAGCTCGGAGCACTGATGACCGAGAACTGCACCGTCATCCGCTACAACAAGAAGTGTCAGGCAGCAGATGCCAAGCTGGTTGACCTTTTGCATCGCTTCCAGAAGATCAACCTGAGCGACCGCTCGCAGTGGGCCAACACGACCATCGCCTTCGCGCGCCAGATTTACAACATGTTGCAATTGTCGCGAGTAATCGCGCAAGGCGCGGCCATGCGCGACGAGTCTCGCGGCTCGCACTACAAGCCGGATTTTCCCGACCGCGACGACAAGAACTGGATGAAGACCACGAAAGCAACCTTCGCGCCCGATCTGGACGAGCCGAAGTTCGAGTTCGAACCGGTGGATGCGTCGCTGATTCCGCCCCGGCCGCGGAAGTACTGATGAGAGAAGTGAGAGAGTCGCTTTCGGAGATGCCTGTGTTCGATCGAATAGAAGCTGCCCCTCGAAAGTGGAGGCTCCCTGCGGTCTGGGTTCTCACTTCACTTATTGGGATCACACTCGGCATGCAAGGGGCCTCGCAACGTAAAAGCCTTGTTCGCGGATGGCTGGTTGTAGCCCTTTGGGTATTTGTGCTGATCGTGTGGCTTCGCCAGCTTTACCGGGCATATAAGCTAGAAGCTAAAGGCTAAGAGCTAAATGGCAAACAATAAATCCGTGATCATCAAGATCAAACGCCAACTCACCCCCGACGCCAAGCCGTTGTGGGAGGAGTTCGAGATTCCCTACAAGCCGAACATGAACGTCACGTCGGCGCTGATGGAGATCGCGGCCAACCCCGTGACCCGCGACGGCAAGCAGACCACGCCCGTCACCTACGACTCCAATTGTCTCGAAGAGATCTGCGGCTCCTGCGCCATGCTGATCAATGGACGCGCCCGCATGGCCTGCTCTTCCCTGCTCGATAATCTCGATCAGCCGATCAAGCTCGAACCGCTCTCGAAATTTCCCATCGTGCGTGACCTTGCCGTCGATCGCAGCGTGCTCTTCGAGAACCTGAAAAAAGTCAAAGCCTGGATACCCGTCGATGGCAGCTACGACCTCGGTCCGGGGCCGCGCATGACCATGGAGGAGCAGGAAAAAACCTATCCGCTATCGAACTGCATTTCGTGTTGCTGCTGCATGGAGGCCTGCCCGCAGTTCAACGAAGACACAGGATTCGTCGGCGCAGCCACCATCTCGCAAGTACGCCTGTTCAACACCCATCCCACCGGAAAGTCTCTGAAGCGCGAGCGTCTGTCCGCACTGATGGGCGATGGCGGTATCCAGGAATGCGGCTACTCCCAAAACTGCGTCGAGATTTGCCCGAAGGCAATCCCGCTGACCACATCGATTGCAGAAGTCGGTGGCCAAGTCATGATACAAGCACTCACCGACCTGCTGCGGAAGTGAAGCCGCGGGGAAGATTACCTTTTCCCAAATGGCGCTTTTTCCAGTATTTGCACTCGAAAGCAGCAGATTACCCTCCGGTAACCACCCGTAACTCCCTTAAGTAATGGGGTTTAGCTCGAATTGCTTCACAAGACTGTTCCTCTGTGGTTTACAATTACCAATCCGCTAGGTAAATGGACGGTTTTCCACAGCCTCCGGGGATGTTTCGAGTGGCGCAATATAGGCATCGCATAATGCCATCTTAATGACGCTGAGATTGACAACGCGAAACCTGAAAATGCTCAAACCAACGATGGCGCTCGGGACTGCGCTCATCACGCTGGCAATCTTCATTATGGCGGCTGCGCCAGGGACTGCATTTGCCGTGCGCCGCGTCAGCCGTCGCCACCGGGTCCTGCATCACCTTCGTGGCGTGCTCTGGAACCCGCTGTTCCGTCCGTCGCACGATTCCCTGCTGCGGCAAAACGAAGAAATCGACCGCCTCGATCTACCCCGCATCCAGGACGATGAAGAACTCCAAGCGCTCAAAGCCTCGGGCGATCTGGTGCCCATCGAGGAGAGCGAGTCTTTGAAGATTGAGCGCAGTCTCGATCCCTCGCGCCGCTATTGCCGGCCCTGGACCCGCGATTTCGTAGAGGATCTTTCCGAAGTTTATTACCGCCAGTTCCACGATCAGATCCAGGTAAATTCCGCCGTCCGCACCGTCATGGTGCAGAAGAAGCTTCGCCGCCACAATCGCAATGCCGCTCCGGTGGATGGCGACACCGCGTCTTCTCATCTCGCCGGCATCACCGTCGATCTGCAGCGCCGCGGTTTGACGAAAGATGAGATCCGGTTTGTTGAGCACTACTTGTTCTATCTGAACGCGCTCGGCCTGGTCGAACCCGAAGAGGAGCGCCGCCACTGGTGCTTCCACGTGATGGTCTCCGAGCGCTACAGTGATTGGCGGCAGACGCAAACCATGTTCCCGCATCCGCCGGTGGAAGAGCCGGTGGCCGCACCAGTCGCCTCAGTCACCGCGGCCGGTGCCTCCAACTAAACGCTGCCTCCACCACACTCTCCACAGAATGAGTTCTCAGGGCAGGTCTTCCCGGAAGCGGAGCACCTGGTTTAATCACACGGCGCGAAGTTTCCAAGTTCGTGGTAGCATCGATCGCGATCACGGTGCAGAAGCCAACACTCGTGGTCGTACCATCCTTTTGTCGTACAATCAAACGTTGCCAAAACACCCTATAGGAGCACCCATGCGAACTCGAATCCATACGCTTGTCCTGATCGTCTCCGCGTCCCTGCTCGGCATTGCGCAGGCAGCTTCAACTCCACAGACGGAGACCATGCCGCCCGTCCACAAGCCCGCTGCTACCGCATCCGAGCCCACCGCTGTCATCCACACCTCGGCGGGCGACCTCCATTGCACGCTGTTTCCAAAAGTCGCGCCGATCGGAGTAGAGAATTTCATCGGCCTGGC
>Ga0181523_10000070_pt1 | contig 99118 bp, 94 predicted proteins | sample PEATcosm2014_Bin_43_FD_119752 | JGI IMG/M metagenome (GOLD analysis project Ga0181523, IMG submission 119752) | Peatland microbial communities from MTU Mesocosm Facility, Houghton, MI, USA - PEATcosm2014_Bin05_30_metaG | ecosystem: Environmental > Terrestrial > Soil > Wetlands > Peat | place...
GCCGACCGGTTCCTCCCTGTGCTCGAGGACTTCCTCAAGTCGACCACGCCGGCCAACGTGCCCGAAGAGCAGTGGCGGAAGCTCCTGACCAGCGCGCCACCCGACGACGAGTTGGAATAGCGGCATACCGCCGAACGCAGTCGCACCGCGTGCGGCCGGCCCGCGGACACCTCGGCCCCGAGCCGGTGGACGAGGGCACTCTGCTTCCACTGGTCGGCGGCCCCGTCGTGTGTCTTCCTGCGAGCCGAACCCCTGGCCGCCCACGGTAAGGACGTGCAGGCGGAAGGGGACCCTCGGTGACCGTCCAGGGCGTCGCGGACATCGTCGTCACCATCGCTGTCGAACGGATCGATGGCCATGTTGCCAACGCCGAGCAGGGTGTGCAGTGAATCGGGGAACCTCGCCGAGCTGCTCGATCCGGACACCGCGGCCTCGTGCACGTTCGGTACGTGGGCCTCGTGCAGGGTGGGACAGAACCTCCGGGACGAGGATCTGCCCGAGTGACTGCACGACCGAGTGGTCCTCGACGACGGCATCATGGGGGCGGTGCACGAGGCCGACGAAGGTCATGGATGGGAACACGTCGCCCACGCATTCGACCGAGTCACGCCCGATCCGCTCGCGCACGCGTGCTCCAGGTCACCGACGAGCTCAAACAGGCATAGGGGATGACCACGCCGCAGGTCCCTTCGCCGGCGCTTCGCTCTGGGGGCCGTGGCCCGCCGCAACCACGCCAGGGGGCGGGCGGATCCCGCTGCTTCGGAAGGCGGCTTCCGGTGTCACCCTGAGCGGCTTTCCAAGGCCTCGGCTACCGTGGTGGTCGCATGCGGGGAGGTGATGCATGACCACCGAACACGTGGCGATCCTCTTCACCGACGTGGTGGGCTCGACGGAGTTGTCGCAGCGCCTGTCGCCCGAGGGTGCCGACGTGGTCCGCCGGGGGCACTTCTCGATCCTGCGCCAGACCCTGGACGACGCGGGTGGCACCGAGGTGAAGAACCTGGGTGACGGCCTCATGGCGGTCTTCGGCTCGGCGTCGGCCGCCCTGGACTGTGCGGTGGCCATGCAACGAGCCGTCGAACGCGACAACCGCGACCATGAGCATACGGTGGGCCTGCGGGTCGGGCTCAGCGGAGGGGAGGTGACCCGCGAAGAAGACGACTACTTCGGTGACCCGGTCATCGAAGCGGCCCGGCTCTGTGCCGCCTGCGGGAGCGGGGAGATCCTTGCCGCCGACGTGGTGCGATTGATGGCCGGTCGGCGCAGCCGCCACAGCTGCCGGCCGGTCGGGGAACTCACCCTGAAGGGACTTCCCGACCCGGTCCCCACCGTCGGCGTGTTCTGGGAGCCCATCCCCATCGGAGAGACCGACTCCGGGACGACCGTCCCGCTCCCGGGCCGCCTGACCGTTCGCCCAGGGGTGGGCGTGCTCGGACGGGAGGCCGAACTGTCCGTGTTGACCGGCGCCGTCAAGCGGGTCGCCGCGGGCGATGGGCGCGAGGTGCTGCTGGTCTCGGGCGAGGCCGGCCAGGGCAAGACGACCCTGGTGGCCGAGGCGGCCCGGTGGGCGTTCGACAGCGGGGCCTGTGTGCTGTTCGGGCACTGCGAGGAGGACCTCGCCACGCCTTATCAGCTCTTTGCCGAGGCGATCGGTCACTATCTCGCCCACGCCACCGAGGGCCGGCTCCCGGATCTGCTCGAGGCCCAAGGGTCCGAACTGGCCCGGCTCGTCCCGGATCTGGTCGGAAGAGTTCCGGACCTTCCGCCGTCCAAGGCCACCGACTCCGACTCGGAGCGCTACCTTCTCTTCGCCGCCGTGGTCGGCTTGTTGGCCAGGGTATCGAAGGACCAGCATCTGGTCCTCGTCCTCGATGACCTCCAGTGGGCGGACACGGGGAGCATGATGCTTCTCCGCCACCTCGCGGCGGCCGACCCCTCCGTGCGGATCCTCGTCCTGGGGACCTATCGCGACAGCGAGTTGTCGCATGCCCATGAGCTCCGAGAGACACTGGGGGTGCTCCGGCGACACGGTGGCGTCTCCCGCATCGTGCTGGCCGGACTGGATGACCACGGGGTCGTGTCGTTCATGGAGGCTGCCGCCGGTCACCGTCTCGACGACGCCGGCGTGCACCTCGCCCACGCGGTCTACCGCGAGACCGACGGCAACCCGTTCTTCGTGAGTGAAGTCCTGCGTCATCTCTCGGAGACCGGGGCCATCCGTCAGGACGCGACGGGCCGGTGGGTGTCGGAAGGCGGCCTCGAGCAGATGGCCCTGCCCGACAGCGTGCGCGAGGTGATCGGCGGCCGGGTCGTGCGACTCGGTCAGCACGCCGAGCGCACGCTGGCGATCGCCTCGGTCATCGGTCGGGACTTCGACCTCGACGTCCTGGCGAGAGCCACCCTGACCTCGGAAGACGCACTGCTCGACATCCTGGACGCTGCCGGCGCCGCATCCCTGGTGCGGGAGGTGACCGGCGCCCCCGGGCACTACAGCTTCGCTCACGCCCTCATCCAACACACCCTGTACGAGGATCTGGGACTGACCCGCCGGGCCCGGGCACACCGGCTGGTGGCCGAAGCGTTGGAGGACCTCTGCGGCGACCACTCCGAGAGAAGAGTGCGCGAACTCGCTCATCACTGGGTCAATGCCGGCCATCCCATCGACCTGGCCAAGGCCATCGGGTACTCCCGCCAGGCGGCCGACGTCGCGCTGGACGCCCTCGCCCCGGACGACGCCCTTCGGTACTACACCCAGGCCCTCGACCTCTGTGCCGAAGACGACGACCCGGATTCCGTTCTGTTGCTCGACCTCGCCATCGGGCGCGGCGCGGCCCAGCGCCAGACGGGCGACCCGGCCTTCCGCGACACACTCCTCGACGCAGCACGCGGTGCGGCCGCGGTCGGCGACACCCGGCGACTCGTTGCTGCGGCACTGGCCAACGACCGCGGCTTCTACAGCGCGATCGGCGCCATCGATGCCGAGAAGGTCGAGATCCTGGAGATGGCTGCCGATCTGCTCTCCACGGACACCTCCGATCGGGCGCTGGTGCTCGCGACCCTGTGCTCGGAGCTCGCCCACGGCAGCCCACTCGACCGACGGCAGGCCCTGGCCGACGAGGCCGTTGCCATCGCTGAGTCGTCGGGTGCCGATGCCGTCATCGTGCGTGTCCTCAACCACCTGCACGTCCCGCTCCAGGTGCCGTCCCTGCTCGAGCTGTCGCTGAACCGGACGGCCGACGCCCTGTTTCGAGCCGAGCGGATCGGTGACCCCGTGCAGGTGTTCTGGGCCGCGCAGTGGCGCGCAGAGGCTGCCGCCCGCGCCGGGGACATCGACGAGATGGACCGCTGCATTGCCATCCACGGGTCGATGACCGAGCAGCTCGACCAGCCGATCTTCAACTGGGGGCACACCTTCGTGCGTGCGCTGCAGGCGCAGATCGCCGGAGACACCGACCGGGCGGAAGAGCTGGCGACCGAGGCACTCCGGATCGGCACCGAGTGTGGTCAACCCGACGCCGCCGTCATCTTCGGCGCACAGCTCATCGTCGTGAGCGGCCAACGCGGGACCATGAGCGATCTCGCGCCACTCATCGAGCAGATGGCCGCCGAGGCTCCCGACATCTCCCGATGGTTGTTCGCTTCACTGCTGGCCAAGGCCCATGTGGAGGGAGACCGCACCGACGATGCCAGTCGCCTGCTGGAGGAGTTCGCGGCCGCAGACTTCGACCTGCCCCAGGACCAGATCTGGATGACCGGCATGGTCGATTTCGCCGAGGCCGCCATCGAGTGCCGGGACCCGAAGTACGCCGCGCCGTTGTTCGACCGGCTCGCCCCGTGGGCCGATCAGTTGCCCGCCACCGGCGCCTCAGCCCTCGGCCCGGTCAGTCACTATCTCGGCGGACTCGCCACTGTCCTCGGCCACTACGACGAGGCGGACGCCTACTTCGCCCAATCGGCAGCGATGAGCGACCGGATGGCTGCGACGTTCTTCGCCGCCCGGACAGAACTCCTGTGGGGAAGGATGCTCGCTGAGCGCGGGGCCCCCGGTGACACGGACAAGGCTCGGGACCTTCTCACCCGGGCGCATGCCACTGCAGCGGCCCACGGGTACGGGACCGTCGAGCGACGTGCGGCCGCTGCCCTTCAGAGTCTGCACTGAGCGCTGCATGGAGGGCAGGGCCGGCACGTGCGGAAGCTGCTGGCCAGCGCGGCCACGCTGATCCCAGCGACCCGTCCGCGAGCGCTTCGGAAGCCACGGCTCCCTCGGCGACAGCGTGGCGCCGTGAAGCACTCCAAGCGACTGTGTGGCGTCGGACTCGTGCTGGTGCCGTCGATCCACTCCGGCCATCGCCCTGTAGACGTTGGGCGAGCGGTGGGCGCAGGTGGGACGTGGGCGGTAGCGAATCTGCAAGATCCTCCGTCCCGACGGGCATCCACCTGCTCTATTGGCATCCCGATCACAATATGGGCGTCCGCTCGGGCGTACGAAGTCAAGGAGAAAGCAATGTTCGATCCACGGAAGTTGATCGCAGAGTTCATCGGAACCGCGATCCTGGTGTTCGCGGCGGTGGGTACTGCGACGCTGTCCTTCGGGTTCAAGCTGTTCGGGACGAGCTACTCGGCAGGGGTGGTCACCACTGCGTTGGCGTTCGGCCTGGTACTGATGGCCCTCGTCTATGCGATCGGACCGATCTCGGGCTGCCACGTCAACCCAGCGGTCTCCCTCGGGTTCGTCGTTTCGGGACGGATGAAGGTGACGGAGGCGCTCGGCTTCTGGGTCGCCCAGATTGCCGGCGGCATCGCCGGCGCTTACGGTCTGTGGGCCGTGTTCAACGGTTCGCCGATCTATTCGAAGAGCGTCCAGGGTCTGGGTGCCGACGGGTACGGCAGTGCCTCGAAGATCCAGCTGGGTGCCGGGGGGGCATTTGCCGCCGAGACGGTGCTGACCTTCATCTTCGTCATGGTGATTCTCTTCGCAACCTCCAAGGTTGCCCGCGAGGGCATGGCCGGTCTGGCCATCGGGGTGACTCTCGTCTTCGTCCACCTGGTCGGCATCCCGCTGACCGGGACCTCGGTCAACCCGGCCCGAAGTATCGGTCCGGCCCTGGTGGTCGGCGGCACCGCTCTCCATCAGCTCTGGCTGTTCATCGTCGCCCCACTGGTCGGCGGGATCATTGCCGCCCTTGTCTACGGACTCATGACCAACCAATCGACAATGGATGTCCCAGCCGATGCAGTACCCCCCGACACGGAGCTGGCCTGATTGGCAGAGGCAGCCCCGCCTCGAGGCTGATGCAACGGCCAGCGCCTCGAACCCCAACGTTCCTGGGTGCACCCGGAAGCACCACCCAACCGGCGCTGGGGGTACCCGTTCCCTCCGATCCATGGGACGTCGATGAGCGCAGGTGTTCAGGGTTGAGCGGCGCCCCCGAGTCTTCCCACCGGCTATTGGCGGTTCGGGCGTCCGATCACCATCTCTTCGACGCACTGCTCATTCGAGTGAAGGATAGAGGTGGTAATTGGGTGCCGACCCGACGCGACGGAAGAGTTCAACCATCGACATCGACGGTTTGAGCGTCTACTACGACGTGCAGGGTGAGGGCGACCCTCTGGTGCTCCTGCACGGAGGGATGGCCACCAACGCCACCTGGAATGCGCAACTGGACGGTTTGGCCCACCACCACCACGTATTCGCCCCGGAACGTCAGGCACACGGGCACACCCCGGACCGAGAGGGACCGCTCACCTACCAGGCGATGGCACAACAGACTGTCGTGTTCATCCAACTGCTCGATCTTGCACCTTGCGACCTCCTCGGATGGAGCGACGGTGGAATGATCGGGCTTCTGATTGCGGCCCAGCACCCTGAGCTCGTGCGCTCGCTCACCATGGTGGGAAGCGGTTACGCCAGCTACGGGTACGTCGCTGGGGCAATCGAAGCACTCATCGCGCTACCGGCCGACGACCCTGAGATGGCAATGTTCGCCGCCATGTATGCCGAGGTCTCCCCGGACGGGGCGGAACATTTCCCCGCCGTCTGGGACAAGGTGCGCAAGATGTGGGGTGAACCGTTCGACTGGTCGAGCGACCTCGAAAGGATCGCTGCACCTGTGCTGGTCATCGTCGGCGATGACGACTTCATCACCGTTCCGCACGCCGACGAACTGGCCCGCCGGGTGCCAAACGGCCAACTCGCCGTGATCCCCGGGGCATCTCATGTCGTACCGATGGAGAAGCCAGACCTGTTCAACCACCTTGTGCTCGACTTCTTGGACCATCCCGAGGTCGAGACGTGGCTCCCGCTCCGGCGCAGTCCGGTCGACTGACCCTTCGGATCTCCGGCGACACCCGAACCACCGGTGCCGGACGGGGCGTGGTCCGGGGCTCGCGTCTCCATCCGTGGCGCGCCTGCAGGAGGCTGCTCACCCGATCGCGGAGTTCGTCATCGCCTGCAGCCAAATGCCCTCCCGCCGGCCGGTCGATCGCCGGTTCCCACCGTGGGCCCAACCACGCGATGACATCGACGCCAACTTGGCCTGCCCTCCGGGACGCGGCACCGGGTACTGGGCCGTCCCCCTGCTTCCGGCGTCCCGTGCGGCCCGTGCGGCCCGTGCGGTCCGGGAACACGGGGCCGGCATCCGGGGTTGGACGAGGTGACCGCCACTTCGAGGAGCAGCAATGACCGACGCAGGTAGGATCGCACCGACCACCGAGCGGACGGTCGCCGAATTCTGGTTCGACCCCCTCTGCCCGTGGGCGTGGATCACGTCGCGGTGGATCCTGCACGCGTCCGAGGCCCGCCCGATCGACGTCCAGTGGCACGTGATGTCGCTGGCCCACCTCAACGCGGACAAAGAGGACCTGCCCGAGGAGTACCGCGAACTGACGGCCGAGGCGTGGGGGCCGGTCCGAGTCTGCATCGCCGCCGAGCAGGAGTTCGGGCCCGAGGTCCTGCTGCCTCTCTACACGGCCCTGGGCAACCGGTTCCACCTCGAGGGCAAGCCCAAGGATCGGGCGACCATCGAAGAGGCCCTCACCGAGGCCGGGCTGCCGACATCGCTGGCCGATGCCGCCGACACCGAGGAGTTCGACGATGCCCTGAAGAAGTCGCATCACGCCGGCATGGACCAGGTCGGCAACGAGGTGGGCACCCCGGTGATCAGTGTGAAGGGCGTGGCAATCTTCGGCCCCGTCGTCTCCCCGGCACCCAAGGGTGAAGCGGCCGGGGTGCTCTGGGACGGCGTGCTGGCGGTGGCCGGTACCGAGGGCTTCTTCGAGCTCAAGCGCAGCCGGACCGCCCCGCCGATCTTCGACTGACCACCCCGACGTCGAGGTCGCTTCCCGGCGGGAGGTGAGGCCGTCAGCGGAGCAGGGAGAGCACCAGCAGCCCCTGGGCGAGGTGGTAGGTGACGTGGACGGCGAGTGGTCCCCGGCGGATGGGCCGTACGAATCGGTCGAGGGCCAGCAGGGTGTCCGACAGCAGGAACAGGCCGGCCCCGAACGCGGCGAGCAGGATGCCGACGTTGGTGGCGAGGATGACCATGACGGCGATGGCGAGGATATAGAGGCAGACCGGCGCAATCAGGGCGTGCCGGCCATGGGCGGCGAGCGACCGGATCAGGACGGTGCACGGCGCGGCCTCGACGACGGCGACCACCGTTGCTGCCACCAGGAGCCCGAGCGCCGAGAAGGAGAACGGCGGCGTGCCCGCCGGTGAAGGCGGCTGCAGCAGGCCCACGATGAAGAAGACGTGGCCGACCAGGAACGCGGCCAGTCCGGGGACGAACAGGTCGCGGGGGAGCATCAACAACACGTCGCCCAGCAGGCAGCATGCGAGAGCCGCCACGAACCACCACCGTCGGTCGACCAGATCGATCCGGTCGCTCGGCAGCACTGCGGCGGCGGCGGTCAACGCGGCCAGCACCGTCGGTTTGGCGGCGTACATGAGCCGCCGGTCGGTGGTCGCCATGGCGAACCAGTCGGCCACCGCCGCCGCCGCGGCGATCCCGACGAGCGTCCAGAACAGCGTCACACGCCAGACCCTATCGGCCGGTCGACGGTGTGGCCTGGGCCGACGTGGAGCAGACGAGCACCACGGGGCGGACGGCGTACAACAAGGGGCGACAACGCCGGGGAGGGTCGTTGCGAAGGCGGGACGCGGACGAAGTCGGCGCTGTCATTCCCGACCATCCACCACTACGGAATTGCCTGTGGTTAGGGTTTTTCTGCAAGGAAGGTAGGTCGAGGAGTTGATGCCTGTGGTCCTTGTGGTCATCATCGCGGCGGGATGGATCGTCATATTGGGCCCCAGCATGCTCAAGCGACGGGCACACAGTGGTGCCGGCATCAATTCGATCTCTCATTTCCACCGCCAGTTGCGGGTCCTCGAGAACTCCGGACCGAAGCCGATCGTGGCGCCGGCGTACCGGCTCCACACCGTCCCCGGCGAGCGCGCCGCGAGCAGCGGCACCCGCTTCCCCGAGGGAAGTGCGATCCCCGTCCTGACCGTGGTCGGAGCCAAGGAGCTGCCGCGGCCCGCCTTGGCCTTCCTGGGTGAACCGCCCGAAGATCCGGCGGACGGCCGCCGTTCCGCCGTCACGCCCCCGCATGCCGGAACCGTGGCGACCCAGGGCGCCATCGACGACCTCGACCGGGGGGCGGGACGGTTGGGCGCCGAGCTCCCGGCCCGGTCACCCGACATCCAGGCGCGTCACCTCGCCCGCCGACGCCGACGCGACACCCTGGGCGTGCTGGCCATGGTCTTCCTCCTGACCTTCGTGGTCGGTTTCGTCCCCGGTGCCACCGTGGTCTGGGCGGTGACGGCGCTGTCCGGTGTGGCACTCGTCTCCTACGTGGCCCTGCTGGTGCACATGCGGAGGTTGGCCGAGGAGCGCGAGCGGAAGCTCCACTACCTGCGGCCGCCGGCGGGCGACGGGACGGATCCGCGCCGTTCGCCCGGGTTGCCCGTCTACAGCAGCGGGCGGTACGCTCACCCGTCGAACGGAGCGGCAGCGGTCCGCTGAGCCGAGCGCCGCCGTCAGCCGAGCTCGGTGCCGACCACGGACACGAAGGACACCATCTCACCCGGGTAGCCGCCCAGGTTGTGGGTGAGGGCGAGGGTGCGGTCGGTGTCGATCTGCCGCTCGGGGGTGGCTTCCCCGCGCAGCTGCAGCCATGTCTCGAAGAACATCCGCAGGCCCGACGCGCCCACCGGGTGGCCGAAGCTCTTGAGGCCCCCGTCGGGATTGACGGGTAGTTGGCCGGTGCGATCGAAGGTGCCGGCCAGCACCTCCTTGCATGCCGTGCCGCGCTCGGCGAACCCGAGGTCCTCCATCAGGACCAGCTCGGTGGGCGTGAAGCAGTCGTGCACCTCGGCCATGGCCAGCTGGTGGCGCGGATCGGTGATGCCGGCCTGGCGGTAGGCGTCCTCGGCGGTGAGGGCGCACTCGGGAAACCACGTGTAGTCGTACTCGGGATCGATGAGGCCCGCGCCGCTGCCGGCGGCGAACGACAGCGCCTTGATGTAGAGCGGCTTGTCGGTATAGCGGTGGGCGTCCTCGGCCCGGACGACGATGGCGGCAGCGGCCCCGTCGGCCACGCCCGCGCAGTCGAACACCCCGAGGCGGCCGGCTACCCGCGGGGAGGCGCAGATGGTCTCCGTCGACACCTCCTTGCGGAACTGGGCGCGGGGATTGCGGGCCCCGTTCTGGTGGTTCTTCCACGAGATGCGGGCCAGTACTTCGGTCATCTCGTCCTCGCCGACTCCGTACTTCTTGCCGTAGGCCGGAGCCACCATCGAGAACATGGCCGCGGCGGTGAGGGTGCGGGCGGTGCCGTCGTTGGGGATGGGGAAGGCGTTGAGGCCCTGGTACCCGGAGTCCTTGACCTTCTCGGCCCCCACGGCCATGGCCACGTCGTAGGCCCCGGAGGCCACGGCGTAGGCGGCGGCCCGCAGCGCTTCGGAGCCGGTGGTGCAGTAGTTCTCGACCCGGGTGACCGGCTTGCCCTCCAGCTGCAGGGGCCGGGCCAGGGTGATGCCGCTCATGCCCGATTGGGCAGTGCCGAACCAGTAGGCGTCGACGTCGTCCTTGGTCACCCCGGCAGAGGCGAAGGTGTCCTCGGAGGCCTCGACGATCAGGTCGTCGAGGCCTTTGTCCCAGTGCTCGGCGAATCGGGTGCAGCCCATCCCGACGATTGCCACCCGGTCCTTGATCCCGTGCGATGCCATCGTGTCTCTCCTCGTTCCTCGGGCGATCCGGTGCGATGTCCCGCGCTGCCGGGCGATGCGATGTGGTTGCCGCTCAGGCGCCGGCGGGCGCGGATCCGCCCGTGCCCGCGGCCCGGGACGGCTTGGCCTTCCAGAAGTAGTCGTGGATGCCGTCGGCGGTGAACAGCTTCCGGAACGTCATGGTCACCCGGTCGCCGGTGTCGACCGTGTCCGGGTCGACGTCGGTCAGCTCCACAGGGAACCGCCCCCCGCCGTCGAAGTCCAGCACGGCGAAGACGATGGGGGGGCTCGGCGAGTAGGCCAGCCGGTCGATGGTGTAGGTGGCGATGCTGGCCTCGGTGTCGGCCCGCTCGACGGGCTCCATGTCGTCGACGGCCCCGCCCTTCATCGACACCCGGGAGGGCGGCAGGTGGATGGCGTCCGAGGAGCGGTCGCGTGATCCGACGAAGCCGAACTTCCAGTCCTCGTTGCGCCACGCCGCGGTGGAGGAGACCCTCTGGGGCTCGGGGCGACGGGGGGGCTCGGGGGTGACCATGCCCCGCCAGGCCAGGAACTTGCCATAGGGGAGTTCGGCCCCGCCGGCGATCTGATCGGCCACGGACTCGGCCGGCACCCACGAGGCCAGGGCGTCGGTGGTCCGGAACAACAGGGCATCGGCGCCGTCGGCCAGGGCCACCACGGCGATCACCTGACCGGGTCGGGCTGCCTCCAGCATCGAGGCCAGCACCAGTCCCGGATGGGCGGCCCCGGTCTGGCCCACGGTGGCGGAGAGGTCGTCGGACAGCGCACCGTCCCGCACCGCCAGCTTGCGGGCGAGGGTCCTGGCGGCTCGGCCGTGCATCCCGGTGACCACCACCTGATCGACCTCGTCGGCGGTGAGCCCGGAGGCTTTCAACGCGGACTCCCAGGCCTGGGCGCCGAGCGGGACGTACCGGGTCTCGCCGAACCGCTCCTCCCACACCCTCGACCGGCGGTCGCCTGCGGTCCGCCAGCGGTCGAGGAACTCGTCGGTCGCCGATGCGCCGCCCAGGTACTCGGCGACCACCGGAGTACCGGGGGTTTCGTCCCCGATGAGCACCGCGGCCGCCCCGTCACCCCCGGCCGACTCGTCGGCCGAGGTGGGAAGGCCATCGCGCAGATCGGACAGCACCACCAGGGTGGTCCCCGACCCGTTGGCCGCCAGCGCGGTGCGCAGCGCGCCGGTCCCGGATCGGAGCGCGCCCCCGAAGTCGAAGGCAGCCACATGGGCCGGCTGCCGCAGGGCGGCGTGGATTGTGGTGGCGTTGGTCTTGTCCAGATAGGCGGGCGTGGCCGTGGCGAACCAGATGGCGTCCGGGCCGGCGCCCGGCACCGGCCGCAGGGCCAGGCGGGCCGCCTCGACCCCCATGGTGGTGGTGTCCTCGTCATGGGAGGCCACCGACCGGCTGCCCTTCCCGCCGCCGGTGCCGAAGACCTGGGCCACCGCCGAGCGCTGGAGGCGCCGGTACGGCACGTACCCGGCAATGCTGACGATGCCTCTCATGGTGGTGGCGTTCCCTTCGTCGTGACGGCACTGGCTGCACCCGGGCAGATCGACCGGGACGCGGTCGGGCGCTCCCCCCGGCTGCCCGGGAGGCATGCGGCCGGGACGGTGCCCGGATGACCTGGTTGGATGACCGACGCTGGCCTCGACTGCTTCCTCATCCTATGATGCACACAGTATCTGACGGTCAGTCAGGAAACCACTGCGGCAGCTGCCGCGCCCGCACGATGGAGGCCGGACCATGGACTTCGAGTTCACCCCCGAGCAGCTCGAATTCGTCAAGGAGGTCGAAGCGTTCCTCGACGACAACGACGATCCCGAGGTCTTCGACGTCACCCGCGAGAACATGGCACAGATCGTGGACACCCCACTTCGCCGCCAGTTCATGGCCAAGGTCGGCGAGCAGGGGTGGCTCGGCATCACCTGGCCGGAGGAGTACGGCGGATCGAACGGTGACGGGATCTTCGAGTACCTCTTGAACGAGGCGTTGGCCGCCCGGGGAGGGCCCCAGATCGGCAAGGGCGTGGGCATCATCGGCAAGACCATCATCAGCCACGGGAGCGAGAGGCTGAAGCAGGAGTTCCTGCCCAAGATCCTGCGCAACGAAGTCGAGTTCGCGGTTGGCTATTCCGAGCCCAATGCCGGCTCGGATGCCGCCTCCATGCAGCTGAAGGCCACCCGCGACGGGGACGGGTGGCTCCTCAACGGGCAGAAGACGTGGACCACGTCCGCCCACTTCGCCGACTGGTACTGGGTCGGGGCCCGCACCGACCCCGACGCCCCCAAGCACCACGGGATCAGCCTGTTCCTCGTGCCGATGGACCATCCGGGGATCACGGTCAAGGGCATCTGGACCATGGGGGACGAGCGCACCAACGAGGTCTACCTCGACGACGTGTGGGTCTCGGACGACTATGTGGTCGGCGAGCTCAACAAGGGGTTCCAGTACATCTCGGAGGCCCTCGACCTCGAGCGATTCACCCTGTTCACCTACTCGCCGACCGCCCAGCGACTCGACCTGCTGACCGAGTACGTCAAGACGGCGAACCGGGACGGCGTGCCCCTGAAGGACGACGCAGTGGTCCGGTCGCGGATCGCCGAGCTCCACACCGAGGCCGAGGTGGCCAGGGTCCTCGGCCTCAAGTTCGTGTTCGCCTCGTCCGAGGGCGGCGCCCCCCCGACCTCGCAGGCATCCGAGTACAAGCTGTTCACCACCGAGTTCTCGCGTCGACTGGCCGATGCCTCCATGGACATCGCCGGGCCCGGGTCCCAGCTGCGGGTCCGCGACGAGGATGCCCCGATGAAGGGCCGGTCCGAGTCGACGTACCGCTACACGGTGATCGACACCATCGGCGGCGGGTCCTCGGAGATCCAGAAGAACATCATCGCCCGTCGCAAGCTCGGCCTCCCGAAGAACTTCTGAGCTTCTCTACGCCTGTGACCGGACAGTCCACCACCTCTGCCGTCGCGCCGTCCGTGGCCCGGTCGGAGCCGGGCGCGGTGGATACCCGCACCGGGCCTGGCGGGCCGCTGCGCGGCATCACCGTCCTGGACCTGTCCACCGTGGGCCCAGCGGCGCGTGCCACGCGCCTGCTGGCCGACTACGGGGCAGTGGTCATCAAGGTGGGGGCGGTGCCGGGGCGCGGCACCGCCCCGATCCAGCCCCCGTTCTACGCCTACAGCGGCTCGCGCCACCTGCGGCACACGTCCATCGACTTGAAGGACACCGACGGCCGCCAGGCCTTCCTCTCGCTGGTGGCGACGGCCGACGTGGTGGTGGAGAGCTTCCGCCCGGGGGTCGTCGAGCGCCTGCGCATCGGCTTCGACGAGCTGCGTGCCGTCAACCCGGGGATCATCCTGTGCTCCACCACCGGCTACGGGCAGAGCGGGCCCCGCTCGGCATGGGCGGGGCACGACATCAACTATCTGGCCGTCGGCGGGTACCTGGCCACCACCGAGCCCCGCGCCGACGGTGGCCCGCCGGTACCGGGCGCGACCATCGCCGATGCCGCCGGCGGGGGCATGCATGCGGCCATGGCGATCATGGCCGCACTGATCGGTCGCGCCGGCGGCGGCCCGGGCGTGCACCTCGACGTGTCCATCGCCGACGGCGTGCTGTGGCTCACCTCCCTGGCGGTCGACGAGCACCTGGCCACGGGGGCGCCGGTCGGTCCGGGCCACAACATCATCACCGGACGGTACGCCTGCTACGACACCTACCGGGCCGCCGACGGCAGGTGGCTGGCGGTGGGCGCCATCGAGCCCAGGTTCTACGCCAACCTGTGCCGGCTCCTCGGGTGTGAGCAGTGGTCGGACCACCAACTCGACGACCGGGCCCAGGACCGTATCCGGGCCGACTTCCGGTCGGCCTTCGCCACCAAGGACCGGGATGCCTGGGTCGCCGAGCTGGCCGGCGCCGACACCTGCGTTACCCCCGTACTGTCGGTGGCCGAGGTGGTCGGGGACGACCAGTACGCGGCGCGTCACGCATTCGTCGACGCCGAGGAGGCGTCACCGGGCGGCCGCGATGGCGTGCCGACCCGGTTCCGCCAGGTGGGGCCGGTGCTGGCCGGCATGGAGGGGGTGGGTGCCCCGGTGCAGATCGGGGACCCGGCCCATTCGGACACCGACGAGCTGCTGGCGTCCGCCGGCGTGCGCCCGGAGCGACTCGCGGAGCTGCGGACGAAAGGGGTGGTGGCATGAGCGCCATCGGCGTGGCCGACATCGAACGCCTCATCGGGGTGGGGCAGTACGAGGAGGAGGGGGAGTTCCCCGTGGAGCAGGGCTATGTGTGGACGACCTGCGCCTCGGTGGAGAACGGCAACCCCCTGTTCTGGGACGAGCAGGTGGCCGAGGAGGTGACCGGGGGGCCCATCGCCCCGCCGACCATGGTCTCGGTGTGGTTCCGCCCCCACCACTGGGCACCGGGGCGCACCGCCCAGGCCCTGCCCCTGCAGATCCACTTCGATCTCAAGGAGGGTCTCGGGCTGCCCGAGGCCGTCATGAGCGACAACACCATCGTCTTCCACGAGCCGGTGCGGCTGGGTGACCGGCTGCGGACCCGCCAGATCCTGCGCTCGGTCAGCGACGAGAAGACCACCAGGCTCGGCACCGGCCGCTTCTGGGTCATCGACGTGGAGTACCACAACCAGCGCGGGGACCTGGTGGCCGTCGAGAGCTATACCGGCTTCGGCTACCGGCGCACCGAGGCCGCCGGTCCGGCGGGGGGTCGATCATGACCACCACCACCCGGCTCCTGCACGGCGACGTCTCCGTCGGCGACCACCTTCCCGAGCTGGCCTATCCGGTCACTGCCACCACCGTGGTGCTCGGTGCCATGGCTGCCCGCGACTGGCGCCCGATGCACCACGACAAGGACTTCGCCGTCGACCGCAACGGCACCCGTGACATCTTCCTCAACACGCCGAACCAGGCGGCATGGTTCGAGCGGTTCGTCACCGACTGGACCGGGCCGTACGGCCGCCTCCAGCGGATGAACTTCCGGATGCTGGGTTCGATCTTCCCCGGCGACACCATGGTGTTCCGGGGCGAGGTGACAGACGCCGGCGTCGACGAGACCGGATGCGGTTGGGTGGTCGTCGACATCTCGGTGTCGGTCGACGACGACCCCAAGACCACCTGCAAGGCGCGGGTGGCACTGCCGGTCTCCGACGACGACAACCCCTGGAAGCGCACGGGCGATCGGTGGCTGCCGTGATGCCCGCCTCCGCTCCGTGCGGCGTCGCCGGCCTGGCGCCCACCGCATCACCGGACGACGCATCACCACACGAGGAGAGCCGACCATGTTGGACCTGAGATTCAGCCCCGAACAAGAGATGCTGCGCGAGACGGTGCGCGGTGTGTGCGCCACCAACAGCCCGCTTAGCGTGGTCCGCGAGCTCGAGGACGACCCGATCGGCTACTCGCCCGGCCTGTGGAAGCAGCTGGGCCACCTGGACCTGATCGGCCTGCAACTGCCCGAGGAGTACGGCGGTTCGGGCATGACCGCGGTGGAGGGAGTGGTCGTATACGAGGAGTTCGGTCGCTCCCTGGCACCGTCCCCCCACTTCGTCAGTTCCGTCCTGTGCGGTGGAGTCCTGGCCCGGTCGGGCAGCCAGGGCCAAAAGCAGCGATGGCTGCCGCCCATCGTGACCGGTGAGGCCATCCTCACTCCGGCGTGGCTCGAGCCCGAGAGCGGCTTCGGACCCACGGGCGTGCAGATCCGGGCGGTGCCCGACGGCGACGGCTTCGTGCTCTCGGGTACCAAGCGCCACGTGGCGTTCGCCCGTGCTGCCGCCTGCCTCGTGGTGCTGGCCCGCACCGGGGATTCCCCGACCGATGTCGACCTCTTCCTCGTCGACCCGTCGGCCGAGGGCGTCACCCTCACCCAGCAGCTGACCATCGCGTCGGACACCCAGTACCGGGTCGACTTCGACCGGGTGCGAGTCGACCCGGCGGACCGCATCGGGGGAGCGGGGAGCGGGTGGGCCACCTGGGACACGGTGATGCACGACGGGATCATCCTGGCCGGTGCCCAGGCCGTCGGCGGCGCACAGTACGCGTTGGAGATCACCGTGCAGTACGCCAAGGACCGCCAACAGTTCGACAAGCCACTCGGCGCCTTCCAGGCCATCGCCCACTACCTGGCCGACGGGTCCACCAGCGTCGACGGGTCCGAGGTGCTCGTCCACGAGGCCGCCTGGGCGCGGTCCGAGGGACGCAGCGTCGCCAAGCTGGCCCCGATGGCCAAGCTGTACGCGTGCCGAACGTTCCGGGATGTGACCGCCACCGCCCAGCAGATCTTCGGGGGGATCGGGTTCACCGTCGAGTTCGACATCCAGCTGTACTTCCGGCGGGCCAAGCAACTCCAGATCTCGTGGTGGGACACCCGGTACCTCGAGGAGTTGGTGGCCGTCGCGGTGCTCGACGACTGACGGCGCAACTCTAGCGGCGGGGATCCCGCCCGGCGGAAGGCGCGGCGAGCCCGGGACGTCGGTCCGGCGACTTGACCCGGGAATCCAGTACTCCACAAGCGCCCTCCGGTTGCGCTACGGTCAGTGCTGCGACCGGCGAGAGTCGCAATCCGAGATCCAGGGGGAGACGGTATGGCAGCGCAGACGTTGGACGCGAACGCCGGGACGACATCGGGACACGGAGCCCTGTTCCGGTTCTTGTTCGTCCACGAGATCGACGAGTACCCGGACAACAGGAAGCGCACCGCCTACCTGGGACTGGCCGTGTTGGCCACCATCGTCCTCTACTACACGTACTTCACCCAGACCGGGGTGACCCCCAACATCCTGCAGTACTTCCACATGTCCTTCGCCTTCTACGTGTACATCGTGGTCGTCTCGAACCTCATCGGGGCCTTCGCCTCGCTTCCGGCCAGCAAGACCGACAAGTTCGGCCGGTCCAACGTGATCATCTACGGGCTGCTCATCGTCGGGCTCCTGGTGGCCGTCGGCGTCCCCCTCTGCAAGACCGAGTGGCAGTTCGCCATCGTCATCTGCGTCCTCGGCCTGGTCGAAGGCGCCATCCTGGTGGCGACGCCGTCGCTGGTGCGCGACTTCAGCCCGCAGCTGGGCCGGGCCTCGGCCATGGGGTTCTGGACGGTGGGCCCGGTGGCCGGCAGCCTGCTCACCAGCATCGTGGCCACCCACACGCTCGACCACTTCATAAGCCACAACGGCGCCAGCGGATTCAAGAGCCAGTTCATCATCTCCGGCGCGTCCGCCCTGGTCGTCTTCGTCCTCGCCATGTTCTTCATGAAGGACCTGTCCTCCCGGCTCCGCGACCAGTTGATGGTGTCCCAACGGGACCGGGCGCTGATCGAGGCCCGGGCCCTGGGCCTCACCGACCAGGAGGTGTTCGCGGCCACCACCCATCCTTGGCGCCAGATCCTCAAGTGGGACCTGGTCGGCTCGGCCATCGGCATCTCGCTCTTCCTGCTCGTCTACTACGCGGCCTCGGCCTTCTTCACCATCTACTGGGCGACCGTCTTCAAGAACCCGAACGGCCTCAACCTCACCACCGGCCAGGCCAACGGGTTGAACGCCTGGTTCTGGTGGGCCGACCTCGTCGCCCTGATCATCTTCGGTGTGCTCTCCGACAAGTTCCGGGTCCGCAAGCCGTTCATGCTCATCGGCTCCATCGGCGCGATCGTCATGCTCATCGTCTTCCTGCATCAGGCCGACAACGCGCACACCGGGCACAACCAGCTCGTCCTCATCGAGGTGCTCCTGGCCGCCTTCATCTCGTTGTGCTACGCGCCGTGGATGGCCGCCTACACCGAGATGGTCGAGGCGAAGAACCCGGCTCTGGTCGGTACCGGCCTGGCCCTGTGGGGGTGGATCCTGCGCCTCACCGTGGGGCTCTCGTTCCTCTTCCTGCCCCTGGTGATCAACTCGGTGAACCCGGTGGTCGACAACACGCCCTATGCCACGCCCGCGATCCAGTCGTTCATCGTGGAGCACCCGGCGTCGGTGTCCTTCGCACAAGAGCACGCTGCGTTCCTCGGCGTCCTCAACACGCCGACCAACAAGCCGATCGTCGCCGCCCTGTCGGCCAACCCGTCCATCCCGAACATCGTCGCCGCCACCAAGGCACTCGGGGCGGCGAACTTCGCCCTGGTCGTCAAGTACCAGACGCAGTTGAAGACGCTGGTCGTCCCCTACGAGACGCAGCTCAACTACCTGGCGGCCCACCAGAGCCAACTACTGGCGCTGCAGAACGGCGTGGCCAAGTCGCCCAAGCAGTGGCAGCACTGGTTCTGGGTCTGCGTCGGGGGCATGGTCCTGTTCATCCCGACCATCTTCTTGAACCACGGCCGCTGGAGCCCGGCCAAGGCCCGTGAGGACGAGGAGCAGCACGAAGCCGACGTGGCCGAGGAGCTGCGCGAGCTTCAGGGGGCCAACGCCTAGGACCTGTCGGCCCCGTCCTCTGTGCGCTGCGGAGCGTGTGGAGGATGCGGGTCGGGTCCGGTCCCGGCGACCTCGACCCCGAGCGGGGGGACGGCCCAATCCGGGGCGGCGGGGGAGCCGAAGCCGAGAGGGACGGTGCTGCTCGTAGAGTTCCTCCGCCGGTAACCGACGTGGTCCGTCGAGCGTGCGACACCGTGTTGCACCGGCGATCTACGGTGGGGACCGTGGAGACCGCTGGGGAGCACCCGCCGGGTTTCGCCGTCGTCGACGTCGAGACCACCGGCTTCTCGCCCGAACAGGAGCGGATCGTCGAGGTGGCCGTGGTGATCCTCTCGCCCGCCGGCGAGGAGGTCGACACCTTCTGCACGCTCGTCGACCCGGGGCGAGACCCGGGGCCGACCCACGTCCACGGCATCTCCGAGGAGATGCTGGTCGGAGCGCCCAGCTTCGCCGAGATCCACCCCTATCTGGCCGACCGGCTCTCGGGCAGGGTCATCGTGGGTCACAACGTCGACCGGTTCGACCTGGCCTTCCTGTGGTCCGAGTGCCGGAGGGCCGGAGGCGAGGCCCTGGTCCCCGGCAACGTGGCGACCGTGGACACCCTCCGGGTGGCTCAGCTCCACCTGGGACTGCGGGGCAAGGCCCGGCTGGTCGACTGTTGCGACCACTTCGGTCTCAGCTGGGACGACCACCACAGTGCCCTGGGCGACACCCGGGTGACCGCGTCGCTGTTCCGATCGATGAGGGAGCACCTGGGCGATGGTCCCCTCGGCATCGCCGAGCTGCTGCTCGCCGCCCGGGCCTGCACGTGGCCCGGGGCCTCGGGACAGCGATCGATGACCCGTGGACGGACCGGGTCGCTGACCGGCTGAGGCGTCGGCGCAGGCCCCGAGCTCGGTGAGTCACACCTCGACGATCTCGACCAGGCCTTCGAGGCCCCGGAAGTCCTCTTCGTCGCGGGTGTGGAGCGGGAGCCCGGTCGAGCAGGCGGTTGCGGCGATGAGGAGATCCAGAGCGCGAGGCCCCGTCGGCTTGCGCCCTGAGGACGCCGAAGCTGCGTGGAAGCTGGGTGGGCCCGAGCCGTCCGAGGTCGATCACGTTCGCCGCTGTCGTTTCGCAGCTGGCGCTGGGTGCGCCTACGGCATCGCCTCCATGGGGGGCGCCATCATCTCCCGGTGGCGGGCGCCGGCCAGCATCTCGCCGGGCTCGCCATCCGCCGGGGTGCCTGCCACCAGGGGCGAGCGGGCCAGGATCACCGTTCCGGTGACCAGCACCGCCAGGGCGGCCACTTCCAAGGTCACCCACAGGGGCCCGGCGCGGAGCCGGTCGGCGAAGAGGGTGATCCCTAGCACGATGCTGACCAGCGGGTTGAGGGTCACCAGCGTCGTGCGCGACGCGGTGATCGGCCCGGCGTGTAGGGCATTCTGGAGAAGGAAGACCGTACCCAGCCCGGTCACGGCGAGCATGTATGGCTGGGCATGGGTGAGCACGTGCCCCCACCCCTCGGAGATGTAGGTCGTGGTGGCCTTGGTCAGTGCGGCCCCGAACGCGGCGGTCACCGCGGTGGCCGCCCCGAAGGAGGCCGCCCGCCACCATCGCGGGCCGCGCAGGGCGGCGACGATGAAGCCGGTGATGACGGCGATCAGCACGACCGAGGCCTCCACCCACGAGCGGGTGTCGGGGATGGCATGGCCGCCGGCGGGCGCCGCGGCCAGGAAGAACCCGCCGAGCCCCACCACGATGATCGCCGAGCCCATCCACTCCTGAGGACCCAGTCGGTAGCGAAACCAGACGCCGAGGATGAGCATGAGGAAGAGGAGCTCGGTGGTGAGCACGGGCTGGACCACGCTGAGCTCACCGAAGCGCAGGGCGGTGGCCTGAAGGGCGAACTCCACCAGCATGAGGCCGAAGCCGATGAGCCAGATGCCCCGTCGGATGGCGTGGGCCATGAGGCTCATCCTCAGGGTGGTCGACGCCGGGGCCGACTCGACCCCGATCCGCTGGAGAACCGATGTCAAGGCGTTGACAAAGGCGGCAGTCACTGCCAGGAGGTAGGCCACGACCCCCGTTGTACTCGCTACCGGGCACCCCTGGCGACCGCCGGGGACCGGGGCGATCGGCGGCCGGGAGCGCCCCGGTGATCGTGGGGAGAAGGACCCGCCCCATCGTGAGAGCTTCGACCCCCGTCCATGACGGCACGTCGATGACATCGGAACGTGTCGGGCCGAAGTTGCCGCCATGCCCTGGCTCTGGGAGTGATTCCCAGCACATGATCGCTCACGCCTCGCAGCTCCTCCAGCCAGAACAAATCCGATCTCCGCTTGTGATGAGAACGATTCTCATTTATAGTGCGCCATCAGACGGCTCTCCACCCGTCGCATGGGAAGTGGACCGCACCAACCGAGGAGCCGATCACCGATGAACGTTGCCATCAACGCATCCGCCGCCCACCGTTCCGCCAACCACTCCGGTCGGTTTGTCGGCCTGATCCTCACCGCAGTCGCTGTGCTGTCGACTGCCTGTGCCACCTCCACGTCCGGCAGTCAGCCGTCCGGCGCCGGCACCAAGAGCGAGGGCAAGGTCATCCGAGTGGTGGCGGCAGAGAACTTCTGGGGCAGCATCGCCAGCCAGTTGGGCGGGACGCATGTCCGGGTGGTGAGCATCATCACCAACCCGAACACCGACCCTCACAGCTACGAGCCGACCGCCGGCGATGCCAGGGAGATCGCCGGGGCCCAGTTCGTGATGGAGAACGGAATCGGATACGACCCTTGGGTGAACCAGCTACTGGGTGCCGATCAGACCCATCCGACGGTGCTGGATGTCGGCACCGTCGTCGGCGTGGCCGACGGTGGAAATCCGCACCTGTGGTACAACCCGACCGATGTCCAAGAGGTGATCCGTCGGATCGTGACCGACTATCAGGCACTCGATCCAGCCGACAGCACGTACTTCAACGAGCAGGAGACCTACTTCGACACTGTGGCCCTGAAGCAATACAACGCCACCATCGCCGCCATCAAGGCTCGGTACTCCGGCACCCCCGTAGGAGCGTCCGAGTCGATCTTCGCCATGATCGCCCCGGCTCTGGGCCTCAACCTCGTCACCCCCTACGCGTTCCTGAAGGCCATCAGCGAGGGAACCGACGTCTCGGCAGGCGACAAGGAGATCATCGACAATCAGATCAAGAACCACCTCATCAAGGTCTACGTCTACAACAGCCAGAACGTCACACCCGATGTGCAGGCCCAGTTGGCCGAGGTCAGGGCGGAGCACATCCCGTATGCCACGATCACCGAAACCCTCGCACCAGCGAGCTCCACGTATCAGGCGTGGCAGACCAGGCAGCTGCTGGGCATCGAAGCGGCGTTGGCTGAGGCAAGGCGACGTTCCTGACGCGGTGATCGCCCCACCTACGACTGGGGAACAGCCGCCTCCGACGTCGGCTGGCCGGCGTTCGCCCACGCCGACCATGCCTGGTACCCACCGATCAGGTCGGTGACGTTCCGGAACCCGAGGGCGAGCAGCGACTCGGCCGCGAGTGACGACGCGTACCCCTGCGAGCACGCCACCACCACCGGTTGGTCGACTCCCGTGACGTCGGGCAGTCGGTGGGCGCCGTTGGGGTCGAGGCGCCACTCGAGTACGTTGCGCTCGACGACCAGGGCATCGGGGAGGGGGCCTTCCTCCTCACGCTGGGCGGCGGGCCGGATGTCGATGATCAGCCCGCCCGCAGCGGTCACGTCGGCCAGGTCCTCTGGCGCGGTCCGGCCGATCCGGCGGCGGGCGCTGGCCACCAGGTCGTCGGCGGAGGGACTCACGCGGGGTCGTGGACGCCGGTGGTGTCGAAGGGCCCGACCGGCTCGATCTCCTCGGTGCGCACGGCTTCCGGCCGGCCGCCCCGGTCCAGCTCGTAGTAGGTCATGGTGGTCAGGCGCGGCCCGTACACGTGCACACTGACGGCATCCACCATACCGTCGTTGTTGACGTCGTGAACGTAGTGGGACCCGAACTGGCGGTGGTCCCCCGGTCGTAGGTAACGGGTGGTCCTGGTGGCAGCGCCACGGCGGTCGGCCTCCACCGCGACCTCTGTCAGCACTCCCTCGACCACCACCAGCGCGCCGTGGGACGGTCCGTGGTCGTGCAGGTCGATGCGCCCTCCGGGCGACCAACCGATGGCCCAGGCCTCGAAGAGATCGGTGATGGCCAACAGGATCCAGGCGCGCTCATCGAGGCCGCGTAGACCGGTGATGCCGCCGGCCGAGACGGCGAAGCCCTCGGCGATGGCCAGGAGATCGACCTGCCTCCCGGCCCGGGGGGACTGGTCGTGGAGCACGGTTGGCTCCCGGGGGCGAGGGACCCTCGATCCGGTATGCGGCCTCCGGGGACGACGGGGGGACCGGTCATCGGTGAGAACCGCTGCCGGATCGAGGTAGGCGAATGCCATACGGTCACTGTAGTGAGTGAAAGACGACTAATCAAGTCAACTTTCTAGATTTAGGGCGGAGCGGCCGCTCAGGAGCCCGCCGCACCGTCGATGACGTCGTCGTCGAATCCCTCACCGGGTGATGCCGCTCCGGGCGTGCCCGCCGACATGTGCAACCCGAGGGTGTAGCCCTCCAGGAAGACGTCCGCCTCCCGGTGCCGGGGGTAGCGGCTCTCCAACTCGCGGAAGCGCGGCGAATGGTTCGCCTCGATGAGGTGGGCCAGCTCGTGGACGATCACCGCGTCGAGCACCCAGGCCGGAGCGACCCGCAGCCGCTCCGAGACCCGGACCTCTCGGGTCCCGATGGTGCACGACCCCCACCGCTTGTTCTGTGTGGTGGACCATCGGATCGACGATGGCTCCACCCCGTCGAGGTAGCGCCGGCCGAGCGCGCCGGCCCTCTCCGCGAGGTGCGCGTCCGAGGCGTGCAGGTGCGGCCGGTGCCGCGCCAGCCGGCCGGCCAGGCTCTCGACCATCCGGTCGCGATCGGCGCCGCGCAGGTGGGCGGGAACCACCACCACGATGCGGTCGCCCTCCCAGTGGGCGCCGGCGGTCTTCTTGCGCCGCCTGCTGACCCTCACCTCGATGTGGGGGTCGAACAGCGTGGGATGCTCCGTCGCGTAGTTCACGGTCGAAACGGTAGGGGCGGGGTGTGACCGCTCTGTTGGCATCGGTGCGCCTTCTCCTTGTCGAGTTCTGTCCTGCGGTTGCCGTGCAGTGTGGCCCGGGGAGGGGGCTGCGCCAGGGCCGGTCGGGCTATTCGGGCTGCGGGCGCCGGCCGTACGGGGCAGGCGCCACCGCCTCGGAGGCTTCCTCGGTCAGTTCGTCCGATGGCGGCCGGATGGCGCGCCACAGGGCGCCGCCCAAGATCCCGCCGACGACCGGGAAGACGATGTAGAAGGGCAGCTCCTTCGTCTTGGTCTTGCCGATGACACACAGGCCGAGGGTCACCGCCGGGTTGACGTGGCAGCCCGAGATGGAGCCGATGGCGTACGCGGCGACCAGCAGCGAGAGGCCGAAGGCGAGCGCCACGCCGATGATCCCGACCGACCCCTTGGGGAAGAAGTTTCCGGTGGCCAGAATGGCGGTGCCCGCGCCTCCGACGACGAGGATCATCGTCCCGATGGCCTCCGCGATACCGATTCTGAGGCGACTGTCCACGGCGTTACCTTTCGATCGGTAGTTCTCGATCGGCAGTTGCGGGCAGATCGCCCCAGCCCGGGTCGCCGGTCCGCTGCTTGGGGAAAATACTAGGCACCCCGGGGGTGGCCGACGGGGACCGTGCGCGGCCATGGTGGCAAACCCCGCCGCCGACGGCCCGCCCGACGCCCCCGGCCCGCCGCCGGTATCGGCCCAGCTCGCGGGCACTCCCGAATGGGAGATCGAGGTCCGCGGCGGTACGATGGGAGGGTGCATCGATACTTCACACCCCGCTGCATCGGGTTGCATGTGACGCTGCTCGTCCTGTTGCCCGCCTTCGCCTGGCTCACCCGGTGGCAACTGGACCGTGCCCTGGGCGGCAACACACTGAGCTGGGCTTACACCGTCCTGTGGCCGTTCTTCGGCATCTATGCGATCTACATGTGGTGGCAGCTGATCCACGACCAGCGCACCGTGCTCCCGCGACAGGGTGCCCGGACCGTCGCCACCGAAGGGCCACCCCCCGCAGATCACAAGCAACCCGGTTGGGCGCTCACCGGGGGTCGCCGCAAGAACATGGCCATCGCCGCGGCCTTGCCCATCGACGAGGAGGCCGGGGGCCGGGGCGAGCGCTTCGCTTCCCAGACCCCCGAGGAGGCCGCGGAGCTGGCCGAGTACAACCGTTACCTGGAGGAGCTGAACGCGGCCGATTCCGACCCGGCACGCCCGTGAGCTGCCGCCCCGGACACACCGGCCCGGCCCGGCGGGCGTGCCGGTGCCGCACCGCCACGGAGAGGACCACATGCACGGAGCGCTGATCCGCTATCGGGTGATGGCCTTCGTCGTGGGGACCGCGCTGCTCCTCTTGACGGTCGTGGTGATCTTCCAGCTGCTCGGGGTCGACGTGAAGGTGGCCGAAGAGGTGGTTGCCCCTACGCACGGGTACCTGTACCTGGTGTACCTGGTGACGGCGGCCGACCTGGCCCGGCGAGCCCATTGGCGCCTGGGCCGGATCCTCTTGGTGGTGGCAGCGGGCTTCGTGCCCTTCCTGGCCTTCATCGTGGAGCACCGGGTCTATCAGCAGATGCAGGCCGAATGGGCGGCCGAGGCCGCCGAGCAGCCCGGCGGCCTCGCCTCGGGAGCGCCGTCCGAGGCGGATGCAGCAAGCGGGGCCTGAGCGGGCGGACAGGCAGGGGCCGGTTCACCCGCCGTCGGTCAGCGGGCGCCCCGAAGCAGGATCCCCGGGCGGGCGCCGGTGTCGTGACCGTCGGCAAAGGTGGTCACACCGGTCTTGATGGTCTCGACGTACCCGGTGGCGTCCTGGAGCAGGCGCTTGCCACCCGCCGGCAGGTCGGCCACCATCCGGGGGTTGCCCAACTGCAGGCGCTCGTAGTCGATCAGGTTGATGTCGGCGACGGTACCGACGTCGAGCGTACCCCGGTCGCCGAGCCCGTAGAGGCGGGCCGTGTCGTGGGTCTGCTTCTTCACCATCCACTCGAGGGGGAGCCGCTCGCCGCGCACCCGGTCGCGGGTCCAGTGCGTGAGCATGAAGGTGGGCTGCGACGCGTCGCAGATGACCCCGCAGTGTGCCCCGCCGTCGCCCAGGCCGGACGCGGCACGGGGGTGCAGGAGCATCTCCCGTGCCGGATCGAGGTTGCCCTCGGAGTAGTTGAGGATGGGGACGTAGAGGAGGCCCCGCCCGTCGTCCTCGAGCATGGCGTCGTACGCCACCGAGAGGGGGGTGCGCCCGGTGGCCGCGGCAATGCCCACCAGCGACCGCTCGGGCCCCGGTTCGTACTCGGGCGGGCTGCCCAGGATGAACGTGGTGCGGTAGGCCTGCTCCATGCGCTCGGCCGTTGCCGGGTCGGGCACCCAGGACTCGATGGCGCGCCGGACCTCAGGGGTCCGCAGCGCGGCGATCAGCTCGTCGGGCTCGAGTCCCTTCGCCTTCAGGATCTGGTACTCGGGGATCTGGTCGAGCAGGCAGTAGGTGGTGAAGTGCCCGGACAGGAGCCCGAAGCCCCGGCCGGCCACCTGGGGCCAGAGGTCGGCGCCCTCGGACACGGCGCGGAGTGATTCGTCCATCAGCTCGCGCCACAGCTGCGGGGCGGCGTCCACCTGGACGAGGGCGAAGGTGACCGGACGGTGGATGGCAGCGGACAGCCGCCGCATCCAGTCAACCTCTTTCTTCGGTGCGATGACGTCCTCCCCGGCGGTGCCGGCCGGGGCCAGCTCGAAGATCCCCGTGCCGAGCTCGCCGAGGGCGCTGCCGATTCCGAAGAGCTCGTCCTCGGCGGCATAGGTGCCGGGCACCGGCTCGCCGTCGATGGCCCGGTGGGCCAGGGTGCGCGAGGTCGAGAAGCCGAGGGCCCCGGCGGCGATGGCCTCCTTCACCACCTGCTTCATGGCACGGATGTCCTCCGATGTGGCCGCCTCGTTGCGGGCCCCCCGGTCGCCCATCACGTAGGAGCGCACCGCCCCGTGGGCGATCTGGGTGCCGACGTCGATCGTCCACCGCCGTCGTTCGAGGGTGTCGAGGTACTCGGGGAACGTCTCCCACTCCCACCGGATGCCTTCGGACAGGGCGGTTCCAGGGATGTCCTCCACGCCCTCCATGAGCCCGATGAGCCACTCGTGCCGGTCGGGCATGGCCGGGGCGAAGCCGACGCCGCAGTTGCCGGTGACGACGGTGGTGACCCCGTGCCAGCTGCTCGGGGCCAGGACCTCGTCCCAGGTGGCCTGGCCGTCGTAGTGGGTGTGGATGTCCACCCAACCCGGGGTGACCAGGAGGCCGTCGGCATCCACCGTGCGGGCAGCGGCCTCACCGGCGAGGGATCCGACGCCGCTGATGCGCCCGTCGTCCACGGCGACATCGGCGGTGCGTGCCGGCGCTCCGGTGCCGTCGACGACCTTCCCGCCTCGGATCACGAGGTCATGCATGTTCTGTTCCCCCTTGACGACTGCCCCCGATGGTGGCACGGACCCATGGTGCACGCAATGGATGCTCAGCGGGGGCGTCGGCCGGACGTGCGGCCGACGAGTGGTCATCGAGGAGGGATCGAGTAGGTGACCTGGGCTTTCGCCACCACGTCGACCAGGGCCATGAGGGACGGGCCGGACACCGTGCCGCCCGGACGGCTGTCGGCCTCCCCGACCGGGAGCCGCAACCTGATGCCCGTGCCGGTGATCCCCTCGACGAGGTAGGGCACCACCGCGCTCGGGAAGGCGCCGGCAAGGGACTGCTGCAGCTCGTCGGTGCTCATCGCCGGTGGGGTCGTCATACCCTGGGCGACCGTAGTGAGGTGCGGCGCCCAGGTTCGACCCGGGGCGCACGTCCGCCGCATCGGCGACAGAATGGCCTGGTGACCACTGCGGGAGGTGCCGGGTGACGGCGAAGGCGGACGCGGGCGGCGAGTCGGGACGGGTGGTCTTCGGGTCGGCGCGCCTCGGGCCGATCACCTTGAAGAACCGAATCATCAAGGCGGCGACCTTCGAGGGTCGATCCCCCAGGGGAGTGGTGACCGACGATCTGATCGCGTTCCATCGGCGGGTTGCGGCCGGAGGTGCGGCCATGACGACCGTCGCCTACCTGGCCGTCTCACCCGACGGACGCACCGACCGGCACTGCGTGGTGCTCGGCGACGAGGCCGTGCCCGGCCTGCGGCGACTGACGGAGGCCGTGCACGCCGACGGAGCTGCCGTGGCGGCCCAGATCGGCCACGCTGGCCCGGTGGCCAACGCTCGATCGAATCGCTCGCCCTCGATTGGGCCGTCGCGTCGGATGAGCGCCGGTGGGACGGTGACCCGGGCCGTCTCCGTCGACGACATCGCCCGGATCACCGATGACTACCGCCGTGGGGCGGCCAATGCGGCGGCGGCGGGGTTCGACTGCGTCGAGGTCCACATCGGTCATAACTACCTCCTCAGCGCCTTCCTCAGCCCGAGGCTCAATCGCCGCACCGATCAGTGGGGAGGGAGCCTGGTCAACCGGGCCCGGTTCCCGCGCCAGGTGGTCCTCGCGGTGCGGGAAGCGGTCGGCAACGACGTGGCGGTGACCGCCAAGCTCAACATGGCCGACGGTGTCCCCGGTGGTTTCTGGTTGGAGGAGAGCCTCGAGTTCGCACGCATGCTCGAGGAGGACGGTGCAATCGACGCCCTCGAGTTGACCGGGGGCAGTTCACTCTCGAACCCGATGTACCTCTTCCGGGGCGAGGTGCCGCTGCGTGAGTTCGCGGCAACCCAGCCCGCGCTCCTCCGGATCGGCCTGCGGGCGGTGGGCTCGAGGTTCCTGCGGGAGTACCCCTTCGAAGAGGCCTACTTCCTGCCCTATGCCAGGCAGTTCCTGGCTGCCCTCAGCATGCCCCTGGTCCTGCTCGGCGGCGTCGATCGTCTGGACACGGTCGAGGGTGCGGTGGCCGAGGGTTTCTCCTTCGTGGCCATGGCCCGGGCCCTCCTGCGCGAGCCGGACCTGGTTTCGCGATGGGAGAAGGGCGTGGCCGATGACGGCCTGTGCATCCACTGCAACAAGTGCATGCCCACCATCTACAGCGGCACGCGGTGTGTCCTCGTCGAGGAGCACGTACCTGGTTGAGGAGCTGTCGTCCGGCCGCACCGGCCGGCCCGGGAATCCGTCAGGGCCTCAGTCGATGGGATCCGAATTCGGATCGGTCGGGGTACCGCCCACGAGCGGATTGTCGAGGTCCCAGCCTTCGTCGTCCTTGCTCCGGGCGACGGCACGATTGGTCGGCCCGCCGAGGCCGTCCGGATCGTCGATGCAACCGTCGAGGACGACCAGGTCCTCGGGATCGTCGAGCTCCGCGCCGGCTTCCTCGAGCTCGCGGTCGTCCACCTGCAGCGTGGGGTCGAGGGAGGGATCGAGCTCGATCATCTCGAGGGTCTCGGGATGGAGCCGGGCCTCCTCGGCGATGGCATCGTCGCCCTGCTCGAAGGTCTCGGTGCCCAGTGGCTGGTCGGGCGACCAGTCGGCGTCCTGGCTCATGCTGTCGTCTCCGGAGTCTCGATGGATTGGAACGGAATGGATCGGCGGTGTGGACCGATCGTAGGTCCTCGGCGGCGGCCACTCGCACCGGGCCCCTCCGCCGCGGGCTGCAGGTTGTCCGGGGGTTGCGAACATGCCCGCCCCTCCAAGGCCCGATTGCAGCGGTCCGGGCGTCTCCGGACCCGGGGACGTCTACGTGATCAGGGGAAGCAGGTGCTCGGTGACGAGGTCGACCAGTTGTCGAGGATCCCGGCTGAGGAGCTCGACGGCGATGGCCGTGGCCCCTGACTCGACGAGCCGGCCGATGAAGTCTGCCCCCGCTCGGGGCTGCCGATGGCGCCGACGGCCCAGAGTTCCTCGGCGGACACGTTTCGTGTCGACTGCCTGGTCCACATGCACCCCTGGCCGATGACGACGGTGTCGACGACGGCGAAGATGTGACGGGAGCTCGGGCCGGTGAAGCCCTGGGAGAAACCGGGCGACCCGACCCGAGCCGGGTCTGGAGCAACCGATCCCTGGCCGAGACGCTCGCCTCACGGTGGATGGATGGGAGCCACCGGTGTCAGGCCGTCGCCGTCGAGGGCTACTCCGGGGCCGGGAGAGCTTCTCCGCCGGGCATCTGGCTGCCGCACCCGGCGCGGAGGTCATCGACTCCGTCGACCTGGTGACCAGGTGGTCCCCATCGGCCGAGCCATTGGATCTCGTCGCCGAGTGGGCCCTCGAGCCCGTCACCAGAGGGCCGACGGCGCGTCGGCGGCGGTTCGACTGGGACCGGAGGCGCCGCTTGCCCGGCCGCTCCGATTGCGAGATGTACCGGCCGTTCGGGTCGATGTGGGTCGAGCAGGAAGCGGCCATCCGGGGCGGGAACCACGTCTGGGCCCGGGCCGACCTCATGGTCGGCACCCGGCTCTCAGATGTCGGTGAGATGGGCACCGGCATCGATCCTGAGCGCGAGTTCGTCTGCCAGGACCCGTCCGTCGCGTAACCTGTGCTCGTAGCCAGTGATGCACAGTCCAAGGCGCGGAAACCTCCGCGGAAGTCCCGCCCACGTAGCTCAGGGGATAGAGCACTCGTTTCCTAAATGAGGTGTCGCAGGTTCAAATCCTGCCGTGGGCACTTGCGGTGTCGCGGGGGGGATAGGAGATAGAGGGCCGCGAAACGCCGCTAACCCGGTCGAACCGCCTTCGAACCTCCGACCAACGGGGTAGGGCCCGCCCACGTACGGCAAGGCCGACCTGCCTTCCAGGAATCCAAGGGCACGGATTCCCCTAACGCTGACATCCAAAGAGGCTGTCACGACACAAAGGCAGCATGGCTGGGAACATGCCACGCTCCGGGAATCAGCCGGGGGTGCCTCTCATCAACCCTCCGCACAACTGGTGTCCGTGGCCAGCATCACGGTCAGATCGATGGACCGTGGCAGACGGTCACGGAAGGGTAACCTCTACCTGACGCCACCAGTTGTGCCTTCAATCGGCAAATGCCCACCCCCATGTCCCGTTCCCGAAGCATTTTGCTCACATCCGGAGAGACTAATTGAACGATTCTGAAATCGACGCAGTTCTTGATTCCATCTTCGGGAACCCAGAGACAAAGCATGGCCTTGGACTATATTCTGAGAACGATCGTCACAAGCTCCCTCTTCTCGTTAAGGCGGGGAAGGTCTACCTACATTGCCCCATCTCAAACAAGGACAAACTGGCGAAACCCGAAGAAGTAGTCCGCCAACTTGAGATCGCTTATGCCGTTCAAACACTTGGATACAACCTAAATCAGATTTCAGTAGAGGTTGCGGTCAAGATGGGCTCTACGTACGCCAGCAAGGCCGCCGACATTGTCGTCTACACCGATTCCACCAAGCTGCACCCACGTATCATCTTTGAATGCAAGAAGCCCAATCGGCTGGACGGACTAGATCAGCTTCACTCCTATATGAACGCCACCGGTGTCTATTTCGGTGCGTGGGTAAATGGGTCCACCAGAGTCAATCAGCTGACATCAAATCCGAACATATTCGAGTCAGTGATCAACGTACCGTCAATTTCCGAAGACGAGGACGATATTAAGAGTCCTCTTAAGAAGCCCCAGCTTATTGGCCTAGAAGATCTCAAAGATGAAGTTCGATATCTTGAGAACACCGTTCTTGCTAATGCTGGAGTTTCAACATTTGATGAAATATTCAAGCTGATCTTCTCGAAACTCTATGACGAGGCGACCAAGGGAGACGATGAGGCTCTCGAATTCCGAACCACCACGGCTCCCCTCGCAGAGCAGTACGTAAAGTTCAATGCCCTGTTTAAGAAGGCTACCGAAGAATGGCCGGACATCTTTTCCGACACAGAGAAGATCGATCTCTCACCACCTGCCCTCGTGGCAGTTGCTTCAGAGTTCCAGGACAAGAGATTCTTTGACGCAGACTTAGATGTTATTGATGCAGCATTCGAGTACCTAATTAACCCGGAGCAGAAGGGCGATAAGGGACAGTACTTCACACCTAGACCTGTGGTGAAGATGTGCGTGAAGATGTTGAACCCTAAGTTGGATGATCAGATCTTAGATCCGGCCTGCGGCCCCGCTGGATTCCTTATTCATTCGCTGAATTGGGTGACTGAACATGCCATACAGCCGAGATTCCCCTTAAATGTTCCGAAGAAGAAATCCGACTACGCCACTAAACGGCTATTCGGCATCGACTTTGATGCGCGCCTCGTTAAAGTTGCTCGGGCGATGATGCTGATCGCTGGTGATGGGCGATCGAACATCTACCGCGTTAGCGCACTTGATAGCCGTGAGTGGGCCGGTCGCCCAGATGGCCTGGAAGCGGCCATCAAAGATAGGCAGTTCGATATAGTTCTGACTAATCCACCGTTTGCTGGAGCCATAAAGCAACCTGAGGTGTTGGCTGGCTACGATCTATCGTTCAAGGGAAATCCTAATGAGAACAAGCGTTCTAGCAAGATGACGCGTGACGTATTGTTCATCGAGCGATGTATGCGATTCCTGAAGCCAGGAGGTCGAATGGCAATTGTCTTGCCACAGGGCAATCTTAACAACGTGAGAGCCGAGTATCTTCGTAGTTGGTTGCGGGACCAGGCCCGCCTGTTGGCAGTAGTTGGTCTGAGCGAGAACACGTTCAAAAAGTTTACGAATACCAAGACGAGTGTCGTGTTCTTGCAAAAATGGTTAAGTGCCGATGCAGTATTGGACGACTACGAAGTCTTTATGGCGATCAACCGGCGTCCAGTGAAGGATTCGTCTGGCCGCTACAACTACCGTCGGGCAATGGACGGAACCTTCGAGGTGGATGGTCAAGGCAATCGAATAATTGATCATGATCTCGACGAGATTGCTGATGAGTTCATCGGCTTTGCCAAAGAGCAGAAGTTGGGAATGTGGTCATGACCTTTCCGAATCCAGTCGAATTCCCAAATACCTGGATTACGCCGTTGTCGTCCGTGCTTTCCCAGGAGCGTATGGATGCTGAGCACTTCAACCCGTTCTATGCAGCGATTGAAGCAGCCATCACGATGAGCGATAGGTCGGAAGTGTTGGGCGACCTACTGTCTTACTGCAAGCGTGCGCCCCAGCCCAAGTATGACCCAACGGGAGAGATACTGGTGCTCAATAGTCAACAAGTGGGCGAGCATTTTTGCAATCTTGACGGTGCCGAGAGAACATCGCAGGAGTACTGGGATAAGAAGCCCGCTGCGCGTGTAAAGAAGTATGACGTCTTGGTCAATTCGACTGGAATTGGAACTATCGGACGGGTCAACTGCGTACTGCACGACGAACCAACAGTGGTAGACAATCACGTTTCAATCCTGCGAGTGAAGCCAGGCAGCGTAGACCCGCTGTATCTAGCTGTATTCCTGAATTCACGACTGGGACGGGAGCAGACGTACCGCTGGCAGTCGGGATCTTCCGGGCAGATTGAGCTGTACCCTGATGACATAAAGCGGTTCGTGGTGGTTGTACCGGATCCGGATGTACAGGCGGGGATCGCATCAGATTTGCAAGCGGCCTATGACGCCCTTCGCGTGGCGAGTGGGCTAGCCCAGGCGGCCGAGACTTCTGTGGAGGATCTCATTTAATCCGCCACCCGAAGGACATCTCATTCGCTTCGGATTCCCGCATTGAAGTATTCCGCTTGCGGACCGGTCGGTAGTCGATCAACCTAGATCTGCCGAGCTTCGGGTTGGCCGCGCCAATTGGGGTTTGGGGGGGTCTGCCGGCGGCAGAGATGTCGCGTCATGTCATCAGAATCGACCATGTGGGGTATCTGTCTCCTGTCCGGTGAGCGTGGTGGGCGCAGCGTTACCGGGAGTCTTAATGTCCTTTGTAGGGGCTGTGTCCGTGAGTGACTGTTCGCGAGGGCCTGTCTTCGGCAGTAGCCTGTCGCCCGGCATGGGCCATCGAATCGAAGTCGAACTCACCAGTCAGTCGGACGAGACCACGTGGACGTGGCGCGCCGCGGGGGCCAAGCTGCCCCGGGGCACGGTGTCGTCCGCACTCGTCCCCCCCGGCACCTCCGTAGGTGCCGTGCTGCGGGCCGAGGTGGAAACGACGCTCGACGGCACCACCGTCACCGCCCTCCTGGCCCCCAAGGGAAAGCCCGAACCCAAGCCGGTCGACCGCATCGAGGTCCTGGGCGCCCCGCAGAAGGGCCCCGACGTCAACGTCGTGCTCGCCGGAAAGGGCAAGCGTCGCCGTGACGATTATGGCGAAGGCGATGGCTCCCGCCGTCCTTCGGGCCGTGGCCAGCGTCCCGACGGCGCCCGCGCCCCCCGCGGCGACGGCGCCCGCGGGCCCCGTGGCGCGGGGCGCAGTCGCGAAGGGGCTCCCGACGGTGCTCGCGGCAATACCGCCGATGGCGCACGGCGCTCCGGTCCGACCCGCCCCGGTGGCCGCGATGGCGGCAGCCGCGAGCGCACCGACCGTCGTCCGGCTGCCTCCACCGTCTACCGCAATGCCACCCTGGCCGAACTCAAGCCCGAGCAGCTGCCCGTGGCCGAGCAGCTCCTGCGCGGCGGGATCCCGTCTGTGCGCCGGGCCATCCAGGAGCAGAACGCACGGGCCCGGACCGAAGGCGGCCCAGAGGTGACCGAGGCGCCGCTCATGGCCATGGCCGAGGAGCTGCGCCCCATCATCAGCCTCGCCACCTGGAAGGATCGGGCGTCCGTCGCCCGCAACTCGGGCAAGGACACCCCACTGCGCGAGTTGCGATCAATCGTGGCCTCAGCGTCGACGGTAACGCTCGACGAGGAAGGTACCGGGATGCTGACTGCCCTGCGGGCCAGCCTCAACGAGCGGGTGACCGCCCTGCGCGTGCGTTGGGTCGAGCGGATCACGACCTCCCTCGACGAGGGACGCGTGGCCGACGCCGTGCGGACCTCCATCCGTCCACCGGAGCCGTCGGCCCGGCTCTCTGCCGAGTTGGCCGTTCGCCTGTCGGACGCCGCCGGACAGGCCATGTCCGCCGACACCACGCCCGAGGCCTGGCTGGCCCTGCTGGAGGTCGTCGTGGAGTGCCCCGTGCGCCGCACGGTCAAGCCGACCGGCATTCCCGCCGGTGCCGATGAGGCTCTGCTGGCCGAAGCCCGCAAGGCCGCCGGGCACGTCCCGGAGTTGGCCCGCCTGCTCGGGATCCCGATTCCGCCACCTCCGGGCCCCCGACGTCCGGTCCCGGTCCGCCCGACCGGCCGCCGGACTTGATCCAAGGTTCGTCAATGACGAAGTCCTCGTAGTTGGGGGATGAGAAGTCGGACTCCGAACGCGATGGCAATTCGAATCTTCAGTGCGTGCCGTCGATTGGCGCATGTGAGTGACCAGAGTTGCCCGTCGATCGGCTAGTTCCCTGTGACAAGGCTTCCAAGGTTTTCCAGTGCCTCGGATGAGGCACCCGCCGCCCGCCCCGCACCTTTGAAGCGGTGGAAAGTGACATCCCCGTGGCAAGGGCAATCTCCCCCAGCGGCGCCGTCTGCAACCCCGGCAGGACCTCCCGCATGAACCATTCGGGGTCATGCTCCTCCCCGGCATGCTCCCTTACCCAAACCGCCTGTCCCCTCCTCTGTGCGGCATTCCGCCTACGGCGTTGCGCACTCGCCGCTTCGGTGTGGGTAGGCCGCACTCCAGTACGTGCCTCCATGTCAGCGTGTGCGGTCACGGAGTGTGCCGCCAGGGATGCACCCACCTCCTTCCGCCGTTTGACTAGGCATGCAGGGCAATATGCCCCCCTTCGCCTGGGACGATCGGGTTCGGGAGATAGCCTCGCCCCGCACCGTTTGCAGATGGGGAGGGGAAGGCTGGGTTCAGCCTGCGTACGGGGCTTCTGCCTGGGCTTTCTCCGTGGGGGCATACCGGTATGTGCGGGACCGATGGGGGTAGTCCCCCCTTCCCCCTCCTTCACCCCGACCCTCCTCCGTGCAGCAGCCTTGTGCTTCTCCTTGGTGAGGGTGGAGGGCATGGAGACGTCATAGGGGCTGGCAGCGGCCAGGAGCTGGGTCACGTGCTCGACTACGGGGGCGAGGGTGGAGGCGAGGGTGGGCATGGCCTCGGCCAGTCGATGGCTGAGGGGTGGGAGTACCCGCACGACCCCCCGGGCATCCTCAACGAAGTCCCGCCACCGGAGGGGGTGTGACCGGATGAGCCGAAGGACATGGCGCTCCGCCATGGGACGGGCGGCCTCGATGAGGTCCAGGACGAAGCTGGCCCGACCCTTCATGTCGGCATGCAGGACCCCCATACCCGGGTCGAGCCCCACGGCCAGGGTGGCCAGATGCCCCTCGGCTTCCACCAACCGATAGAGGTAGTTGAGGAGAGCATTGATCGGGTCGGTGGCATTGCGGGCAGTGCCCGGGGTCACGGCGGACCGACGCCCCTCGAAGCGGAGCCAGTTTCCCGGGACTCGGCTGGCATCACTCCTCACAAAAGTCGCCTCGACATTCCCCCATGCCGACCAGTAGAGATTGGCCGCCGAAGCTTCGAGCTGGCGGATCTCCTCCAGACTGCATGATTCGGCCATCGATCGAGACAGCTCGGCGATGGTCTCGGCAACCTCAGGGGAACCGAGTTCCTCCACGGCAATGGATGCCTGGCCCGCCAGCTTCAGTCCGATCAGGTACCGGGCGACCTCCAGCCCCGTCGAGGTGCCGAGGGCCAGGGCCTGGGCACGCCGCAGGCGGGCATCGTCATTGGCCACCCGGGTGGTGGCCGAAGTCACGTCCCCGGTACTAGGATCGAGCATCATCAAACCGATGCCCAGGCCGTTGAGCCAGCGGTAGGCCTCGACAGTGATATGCCCCGTGGTGGCCATGATCACCAGTCGAGACAGCCCATGGGTCGCCCGGTTGTAGGTCCGGTCCCGTCGCTGTCGGCCTATTCCGTCGCTGACCACCAGGCGACCCGATCGGGTCGAGACCTGGATCCCATAGCCGTCGACCACGCAGACGGCGGGGTTCTCGGCATCCCGGCTGAAGGTGAGTGAAGTGGCCGAATCGGCCACTTCACCCGTTGCGCTACTAGCTTGCTGTACGTCCATGGAGCACTCCTCCTTGGGCCACGCCCCCGGGTCGACTGCAATCGGCGCCGGGGGCATCTAATTGGTTAGTTCTCCTTACGAGGGAGCCTCGGGTGCCCCTTTCTCTCGATCGATGAGTTCAGTCATAACCTTCTCGGGCGTCTCACCTTCCCCCAGCAGGTTGGCCTCAGCTACCCATCTGATCGAGGCCTCCATCCCGACGATCACGGGAGCCGCAACAATCACGGCCAGCTTTGCGATCTCCTCATCCTCCAGCCTTACGCCGATCTGCGGCAGAAACGAATAGCGGAGTAGTTGCTCGACGAGAGGAATCTGGCGCACCAATCCAGGAAGGTCGTCTTCGACGAGCTCGCGAATTCTCTCCATGGGGTACTGGGGCCCTGCAGTCTGCTTCGAAGTCCCGGAAAAACTCTTCTCAAAATGTCGAGGGAGCACTTCTTGCCCCTCGGGAGTTGTCTCCATCCCCAACGCCTGAGCGGCTGTTTCGGAATCGATCAACTTGCCACCCATGACGCCGGTCACAGCGTCTGCCAGGAAACCCCGCTGGGCCATCTCTTCTTCACCGCCACGATTGGCCCTACCGACATTGCGCAACATGGCCCGGATTGTCCTGACGTTTGGTTCGTCGGGGGCGCCACGTAGGTCAGAAGCCACCGTTTCTGCGATCTCGTCTACTCGCTTGACCCCAGCGGGCGACCACGGATCCATACGGGGAATCTCGTCGACACGCAACTCCCGCCGCAGAACGTCTTGAAGCCGTGGGCACGCATAGCCATGCGAAGCCAAGCGCACGGCTGTGGTGTCGTAGGGACGACCACGACGAGAGATGCTCGCAAGAGTGCTGTAGTGCTCAGCGGCGTCAGCTCTTGGCGGGTCCGGAAGTGGACCTAAACCACCACGGTCCCAACTCTCGACATCTCGAACCGTGAACCCCCCACCAGCGGTGGCCACGACCTCTCGCTGATGTCTTGTGCCTGAGTGGTCCCGAGCCATCTAGTTAGTCTAGTGCGCTGCCCCCGGTCTAGCTACCTCACATGAATCAAAAGTCCAGTAAGTCGAAGTACTCCCCCCTGTCTATCTCCATTCAGGCTGGATCCCCGTTCATCTCAGAGGTACCTCCAATGCCTGTGCGTTGTCCCTGGCATGGCTTCTGAAATTGAGATTCAAGAGGACTCGGCGGATCCGGTCGTAGTGATTCTCTACGTACTCGCCGGAGCAAGGGGAATGCTCGGGTCTCGCTCGACCGCCGGTGTCGTGGCATTCGGGCACTTTGCGAGTCGGGACGATGCACTCGCCTCGATTCTCCGGCGGGGGCTGGCACTAGATGAGGTGCAAGCGTCGTGACCAAGGTCCGGTACCGAGTTCCGATGCGAGTGTCTTTACCGCCGGGGCTTCTCTCTACACTGCGCCGCCGGGCAGTCGTCGAGGGCATTCCCGTAGAAGAACTAATCGACCGTTTGCTGATTGAAGAGCTACCCAAGGCGCTTTCAGAAACGGCCCGGAGTTACCTCCTGGAAAGCGAGGAAGGTGACCGGGCAGCACGCAACGGCCAACGGGTCATCTCGGGGCCCGATGATCCATGCCCGAACTTCGAGACGGGCGTCGAGTGATGACGCACTCAAGGTCCGAGACGGCAAGCAGAGAAAACTACGTGCCTCCGCACCCGGCCAAGTATGCCGACATCGCATTGAGAGAAATTGGAGCGATCCTCGAAAGTGAGCCACGCTGCCCTCTAAAGGTGCTCGATCCGTTCGCCGGAGTCGGTCGCATCCATGAGCTGGACCACGACACAGTTGGCGTAGAGATCGAGGCAGAGTGGGCCGCAGCGCATCCGGCAACTCTCGTCGGCGATGCCACTTCGCTCCCGTTCCCTGACGCGACCTTCGATGCGGTCGTAACAAGCCCTTGCTACGGGAATCGGATGGCCGACCATCATGAAGCAAGAGACACCAGCCGCCGTCACACCTATCGCCACTATCTCGGGCGCCGACTGTCGGCAAACAATGCCGGTGTATTGCAGTGGGGCGAGAAGTATCAACAGTTCCATCGATTGGCATGGCGAGAGGCCCATCGGGTTCTTCGTCCCGGCGGCCTGTGCGTCGTGGTCGTCTCGGACCACATCCGGGCCTTCCAAAGGCAACCAGTCGTGGAGTGGCACCGTACGGAGTTGGTTCGCATCGGATTCTTCTTCGAGCGTTCTGTGCCCGTGGCGACGCGACGTCTGAGCCATGGCTCCAATGCCAATGCACGAGTTGCGGTCGAGGAGATCCTCGTGGTGCGACGATGACACGCCGCCGTGATTACCCGGCTGAACAGCGGAGGCGCAATGAGCTGGCTCGCGCCCGTGGGTTCCGATCCCGGGCACAGGAGCGCAAGAGCCCACGTCGGATCAGGAACAGAGCAGGTCTGGAATCGCTTCCTCCCGAAGCTGCGGTACAACGCCGACGTTCCCTGCAGGCCGTGTCTCTGATGCGGGAGAACCCCGAACTCTCCCTTCGAGAGGCGGCCGCCCAGGTTGGTATAACGCCCGAGGCGGTCACCTGGCACGCCGGAGAAGCTCTCCAGCGGAGCGACGGAGGTTGGTCGGCCACCCCCGGCGACCGGCTCTACCGCCCGATGTACGTCTACTCGAACGGGGAGAAGGTGCGCGTCGACGTCCGAGGTAGCCGGAAGGCTTCCGAGTTGGCCCGGTATCACGCCGCCCGCAGTCGGTACCTGGAGACGGGCGACGACATTCCGCTGCTGCAATTCACCGGAAAGTCCGTAGCGGGGGTGCCCTACGAGACTGACACCTCCGTGCTGGAGGAGATGGCACGGCGGAACTACCTCGACATCGAGTCGATCTACCAGCTGGTGGCCTGATGGGTGACCTTCCAATCTGCGCAATCTGCGGCGAGCGCTCCCACCACGCCCACCACCTCACGGGGAGGGAGGGCGAGCCCCAGCTCGATCCCGACCTGGTCGCCCCGGTCTGCCACGACGACCACGACCTGATCCACGAGGACCTCCGGTTCGAGGGACTCGACCGCCCACTGGTCGACGCCACCACGGCTGAGCGCCTGGAGCGGCGATTGCGGCGCCTGTCCTTCTTCCTACTGCGAGTCGGCGAGACATATCCGGACTTCACTTGGGTGCCCGTCGTCGCCCTGCACTGCCAGATCTGGGCGGATGATCTCGCATCCTCGGACTCGGACGACGACTGGAGTGCCTGGTGACCTCGGAACCCCACGATCGCACTGTTCCCGTCGACTTCGAGGTCCTGCCGGTCGCCGTTCGTGTGTGGGCGAGGCGGATCGAGGAGAAGGGGGATGACGCCACGAAGCCGAAATCGGCGAGGAAGCGGGGCCACCGATCGCCGCAGCGCAGCCTCGTCTTCGATACGGAGACCACCATCGACTTCACGCAGAAACTCAACTTTGGGGTCTACCGCTACTACATCGACCGACATGACAGCCTGCCTGGCACGGTGTGCGTGGAGGAAGGGATCCTCTACGCCGACGATCTCCCCGATCGCTACCCGGAAGGGTTCGAGGTCCTCTACGACTATGTGGAGAACCACTCGGCCAGTGTCTCCAGGGGAAGAAATCGGCGCCTCCCGCTGCTCAGCCGGACGCAGTTCGTCGAGGAGGTGCTCTACAAGCGGACCGCCGACAAGGCGTCGCGAATTGTCGGGTTCAACCTGCCCTTCGACCTGTCCCGGATCGCCGTCGGCGCTTCAGCGGCACGGGGGCGGTACTACGGGGGCAACTCCCTCCGGCTCTTCCGCGAGGAGCGGTTCCGTCCCCGGATCGCCTACCGGGCCTTCGACTCCAAGTCCTCGCTCATGGGCTTCACCCTTCCCTGGGACGGACATGCCAAGAAGAAAAAGTAGCCGCGGCCCTCAAAGTCGATTCGTTGACGCGCGGACGTTGGCCTTCGCCCTGACCGGCAAGTCCCTGACGCTGGAACGGGCGTGCGCCGCCTTCGGTATTCCTTACCAGAAGCGGAAGGTGGAGCACGGGAGGATCACGGAGGAGTACGTGACCTACTGCCGGGAAGATGTGGAGGCGACCGCCGTCCTGTACCGAGCGGCCATCGAGGACCTTCGGCGGCATCCCATCGAGCTGGAGGCCGAGTGGGCGAAGTCGCCAGCCTCCATCGGCAAGCAATACCTGCGAGCGATGGGCGTCCGGCCTGTCCTCGATCGGCAGCGCGACTTCGACCCCGCGATCTTGGGCAGGGGGTTCAACGCCTACTTCGGTGGGCGGGCCGAGTGCCGGATCCGGAAGGTGTGCGTCCCCATCGTCTACGTCGACTACTTGTCGATGTACACGACGGTCAACGCCCTCATGGGCGCGTGGGGGCTGGTCATTGCCCGGGAGATCAGGGTCGACGATGCCACACAGCAGGTTCGGGAACTCCTGGCAGACCCGGACCTTCCCGAGCGGTGTTTCGACCAGGCCTTCTGGCCGCAGCTCTTCTGCCTGGTGGAGATCGAGCCTGACGGGGACATCCTCCCGGTGCGGGCAGGCTACGACCCGGCGACCGCGGACTTCGGGATCGGGATCAACCCGTTCCGGTCGCAACGGCCCACCTGGTACACGCTCGCGGACGCCGTTGCCTCGGTCCTCTACACGGGTCGATCGCCTCGGATCCGACGGGCGATCCGCCTCGTACCGGTCGGGCGTCAGGACGGGCTCCGCCCGATCTCCATCCGGGGCCAAGTGACGGTCGATCCGCTGAGCGGCGACTTCTTCCGACAGGTGATCGAGCTTCGGCGCCAAACGGAGGACGATCCGTCCTTGAGCGCCGACGAACAGAAGCTCCTCTCCGACTTCCTCAAGATGCTGGCCAGCTCCACCGGGTACGGGATCTTCGCCCAGATGGACCGACACGACCTGCCTGGCAGTGGCGTGCCCGTCCTCGTCCACGGTGACGGAGAAGAGCCCTTCATGACCTCGACCGCCGCCCCGGAGCAGCCGGGGCCGTTCTGCTTCCCCCCGCTGGCCGCTGCGATTGCCGGAGGCGCCCGCCTGATGCTCGTCCTCTTGGAGGACCAGGTGACCCGACGTGGTGGGGACTACGCCTTCTGCGACACGGACTCGATGGGCATCGTCGCTGCAGAACATGCCAGCCTCGTTGCCTGCCCGGGTGGGGGCCACCGCCTGCCCGGTGGAGAGGAGGCCATCCGTGCTCTCTCGTGGGAGCAGGTCCAGGGAATCGTCGACCGCTTCGCCGACCTCAACCCCTACGACCGGGCTCTGGTCCCGCACTCGATCCTGAAGGTGGAGGCGGAGAACTTTGACGAAGATGGCGTGCGCCGTCCGCTCTGGTGCTACTCGATCTCGGCGAAGCGGTACGTCCTTATGTCGGTACCGTTGAGTGCACGTGGAGAAGGAAATGGGACGCCACTCCGGGCCGAAGACCTGACGAAGGTCCTAGAGAGCGGCCTCGGTCCTTTCCTCAACCCGGTGGATCCTGACGACACCTCGACAGGGTGGATCACCGAGTTCTGGCTGCACCTGTTGGAGCGGGAGGCAGGCGTGGAATTGACGGGGCCGGAATGGTTCGATCGTCCCGCGTTGACCCGCGTCACGGCCTCCAGCCCCACAGTGCTCTCGTGGTTCTCGACGATCAACATCGGACGGCCCTACGCCGATCAGGTGAAGCCGGGCAACTTCCTTCTGCTGGCCCATCCCGATCCCTTCGACCCATCGGGACTGCTGCCCTTCGCCCCATTTGAGGGTGATGCCACGAAGCGCCGGCACGTGCAGTGGTTCGACAGGAAGAGCGGCGACGAGATCCGGATCACGACGGCTCCGCTACTCGGAGAGGAAGTCCCGGGGCTCGTCCGAGTTCGCTCCTATCGGGACATCCTCATTGACTACGAGGGGCACCCGGAGGCGAAGAGCCTCGGACCTCATGGGGAGAAGGTTGAAAAGTGGACTCGGGGGCTCCTCCAGCGGCGGCCGGTCGAGGCCCTGATGCCGCTGCACCTCATCGGGAAGGAAGCCAACAGGCTCGACGACCGGGTAAGCGGAGTCGTCCTCGACTATGAGGACTACCAGACCGAGTACGCCAACCCTCACGACGTCTGGGCAACGCTGGTGGTCCCCACGCTCGCCACCATGGACCGCTCTGAAGTTGCCAGCCGGACGGGTGTCCACCGTCGCACGGTCGAGCGGTACGTCAGTGGACGGGCCAAGCCGCAACGGCGGCGCGAGCAGCTGCTGATCCAGCTCGCGGTCGATCATGCGACCAAAGTGCTCCGCGAGTGGGGAACTACTCAGACGCACGGTTACTTGGTCACACTTCACCGGTACCTCCAGGGATGGCCCAACTACCAAGCGGTCTGTCGAGGATGCGGGGAAGTGCTCGACGGACGTAGGCGCACCTGGTGTGGCGAGGCCTGCCGGTCACGAGGGAGGTCGACGGCTCCGCAATCTGAGGATTGAATTCAGCCATGCAGAGCTTCGACATCCACCCCGGCCGTGACTACGGCTACCGAGACTCTCCCAAGCGTCGAGACGACCTGCAGCGGGTCAGGGTCATCGAGAAGGTGAGGGCCAAGTGGAAGGTCGAATGGGTTGAACCCAACCCGGGCCTTCAGGACTACGTCAAATCCGTGCAGCTCGTCGTGCCCTGGGGGAAGCGTCGGGTTTTCCTCAAGGACGAGGAGAACTGGACACTCCTCGTCGAGGCGTGCTCTCACCCTTGGCCAGGTCCTGATCATCCCCCGAGCGAGGCCGTTGACCTGATTCTCGACTCGACGGGTGAGCCGGGTATCTACGTCGGAAACCGGGGAGAACTCAACTCAAGTCCTGACACCCTCAATCGAGTGCTGCGGCGTGCGAAGCTCGAATTGCCGATCGAACGGCCTGGGTATCGAGACGACAATGGAAACCTCTATCTACCCTTCGACAACGCTGTGACCCTGGCTCGCGCTTTCGCAGCCGCCGAGCCGCAGACGGTCCTCCTCTCAGTGGAGACCTCGGAGCGGCGCTACGAACTGGAGGCCCGAGAGATCGGGAACTCGTACCTCGTCCCCCTCGTGCAGCGGCGGCGGGCGGGATGGGCTCTCTGCCGCCAGTGGGCGGGGTTCGACGAAGGCCTTGCTCAGAGGGACCGGGAGATCGAGCATCTGCGGCGGATCATCGTGGATTTGGGATACGAGCTGAGAAGGTCCGGTCAGGACGAGTTGGCGGCGAAGGTGGAGCGGAAGAAGGCCAAGAACGCTTAGCTCCGACTGCGGCTTGCCTACTACTGGCAATGGAGTTGCCACTTGGATCGCACTCGCCTACGTGGCCCGAAAGCCGCCCCTTAAGCAGGGACTACGGGCACTACATAGGGCTGGGTGGTCTTGGGAACGAGGTGCCCATCCTGTGCTTCAATCGCAAGGCCACCCGTCACCGATGTTGTGCTGGCCGGATACAGGCGCACGTCCACCGCAGCTTGTGCCGAACCTGTCCGCTGAAGCAGCACGTCCCGGATGTACTGCGATAGGGATTCGCCCTTCTCATTGGCCTCCGCCCGAAGGACCTCCTGTTCCTCCGGGGCCAGCCTCACTGAAACCATCGATGTGCGAGCGTTCTCCGCTCCCGAGCCTGTAACGGGCACTAGGCCTCCCCTCCGCTATCGGACTGTCTAACTGAATTGACTATAACTCGGCGGCTGATGTCATACGCAAGCGCTACTGCCGTCAGAGTATGTCTGACATACTTGGTGTATGGTAATTCTAACGTCATACATGAGTGGAAGGAGCACGAAGAATGGATAACGCTCAGCAGATGGAGGTGGATGCGTTCCTAGCCGATTCGGTGGTAGTGGCTGAGAACAAGATCTACGCTCAGGGCGTAGGGTGGGACAGCATCATGACTGCGTTGTTTCCCTTCAGGCAGGCGAGGATTGGGATAGGCGTCATCCTTCGAGTTCCCTGGACCGCCACGAACCAGATGCACGATCTCTCGATCAAGATCGTGGACCCGGATGAGAACACTGTCGTCTTGGGAACACCCCCTCCGGGGATCGAGCTGCCTGAGGTCAGAGAACTGAAGGGTCAGTTCAACGTCGGCCGCCCACCGCTATTGCACCCCGGTGATTCCCAAGTTGTGCCAATCGCTATGAATATTGACGGTCTGGAGTTCACGGCGCCAAACACTTACAGCGTCGTCATCTCTGTTGATGGAACTGCCATGCGTCGACTCCCAATTCGAGTCCAAAGCATGGTCCAGATGTCCAATGCAGCCCAGTACCCTCGAATGCAAGGATGAGCGACCAGTCAAGTACCCAGGCGCTCGGTCATACGACGGTCGTACTGCGGTGGGTCGAAAGGCCTCGGGTGGAGGAGTTTCTCCATGCTTCCGATGGTTTCCAAGTTCTCCTAGCGTTCACATTGGCAGCGGCGGGCGCGTCTCTCTCGTGCAGCATAGTTATCGCCGCCGGAGTCCTACATCCAATTGGCATGTACCTATTCCTCTGCGGATTGATTGTAGGAACACTGGTCCTCGGAGCACTCGTAATGCGCGAGTTCCGCCGGGTTCAAAGGGTGCGAAAGGGCCTTGACAGTGCGACGGTGGAGGTACCGGTACCTCTCTCATTGGTGACACCTGGGGCGGCGCCAACGTTCTCAGTAGCGAACACGACGTCAGCCGGGGCCGTTGCCCAGGTCGATGCTCAGCCCCACGGTCCTGTGCCGATCCAGACGTCGCAAGAGAACCCCTGAAACTGAGTCGGCATCCCGCTTGACACAGTGCCGGTTCTCAATGGAATAAGCGACGATGGCTGAACTCTCCACCATTCACCGCGAATGCGGCGTTTCGGCGGCCTCTATCTCTATTCCCTGCGGTGTCGCGGGGGGATAGGTGATAGGGACGGTCGCAACGTCCGCCGTCGCAGTCTCGATCGCCAGGTGGCCCGCCATGCAGGTGACTCGGTCCCGGAATTATCGGGGATACCCATTTCCGGCTTGCGGATGTGAATCCTATGTCTTCACAGAATGTCAAGGGGTGTTAGAAAGGACTTCAGCGTGATGCCACATGAGTGGCATTGAAGTAGGCCGACGAGAAGGCGGAATTCCCATGGTCGAGCAGGTAAGTGTGTCCCAGGAGATCACCGCGCCGCCGCAGAAGCTGTGGGCGATGGTCTCCGACGTGACCCGAATGGGCGAATGGTCACCCGAGAACGAGGGGGCCACGTGGTTGCGCGGCGCGACGGGCCCGCAACCCGGCGCAACCTTCCGAGGGATGAACCGCAACGGCAAGAAGAAATGGAAGACCGTTGGAAAGATCGTCGATGCCGAGCCTGGTCGCCTGCTCAGCTTCCGCGTCACCGCGATGGGCCTCAAGGTCGCCGAGTGGCGTTATGAATTCGAGACGACCGCGACCGGATGCCTGGTCACGGAAACCTGGATCGACCAGCGCGGCCCCATCGCGAAGGCGCTCGGCAAGCCGGTGAGCGGGGTCGAGCACGACGCCGCGTACAGTCGGGCTGGGATGGAGCAGACTCTCGAGCGGCTCAAGTCGGCAGCCGAGTCCACTCCCGCCTCGATCTGACGCCAGTTGCTCGGCTGAGAAGTTGGCCGGTCGCAGCGGTCGCTACTGCATTGAGGCTGCAGACGACAGCGCCAGCTCAAGTGCCCCTTCCCGGCAGCGCATGTTGGACCGCTATCGAAGGTGGCATGTTGTCCTCGACGGTGCAGCCGTAGGTGTGGTTGCGAATGGTCAGGCCACCGATCTGCCAGTTGAGCATGGCACTCACACGAAACGTGTTGGGCCGCTTGCCGGCCAGTCCCCTCGGGACCTCTTCGGTCGAGGACGAGGACACCGTTCGGTTGGTGTGCCGGCCCGGCCACACCCGGTGGTCTGGTTTCCCTACGATGTCGCTTCGTTGTACCGACAGGATCCGTTCATCGTCCTGGAGCCTGCGTCGGGTTGAGCCGGCTCGGTGGCGGCAACCCCGTGAGTAATGCACCCCGCCCCGCTCCCGGCGATCACGGACAGTCGGCACTGCTACTTCTGAGGATGTAACGCGCCGGGTCCGGAGCGTGACGGCCGGTCCTCGCTCGACGGACCCGTCGGAGTGTACCTCGGTCGGAGCTACCGCGATTGCCGTGTGGGTCCCTGGGCACACGGCTTGACGCAGGTAAGAATGCGCCTATGTCCAAGTCGACCCAAGAAGCTTCTGAGAGCGTCGAGCAGCTTCTCGACGCCCTGGCCGAGGCCCGCCAAGCCATTCGTGCCACGGAAGTCGCACTCCGGCGAGCCCTGAGAAAGGCCGAACGGGGAGCTGACGTGGCCACGGCGATTATCGCCGCGAACCCTGCCGAGGCCCGGCAGCGGGTCAACGACGCACTGACCGCCGTCGAACAGCGCCGACACGACGTGCGGCGGACCGTCTTTGCGGCCGCACTCGAAGAGGGCATGTCGATCACTGATCTCAGCAAGTCGTGGGGGTTCTCCCGCCAGTTGGCAGCGCGGTACGCCAAGGAGGCACGAGGCGAGGACTGAACGGACGCTGATGGAAGCGGACCCGGCGTCTCTTTCTGGGGCCATCCTCGTGCTGCCGAATGTCCCGCCCTCGAAGCGGGCGGGGATACCCGGGTGCAAGCCTTGGCTCACCAGTTGTTCATCGTTCATCCTGAGCGAGAGATGACCTGTACCAAGGAGCGCCGTGATTCGCTTCCGTGATGCGGAGCGACTGGCTTCCGGGCACTTCGGACTTGAGCGGGATGGGGCGTCACGGGTGCCTGGTCGAGTCCAGGTCGCCGGCTGAGGGTGATGTGGGGTCCGCCGGTAGGCGGGTGGATCTGAAGAGAACCGGACGCCGGGCAAGTGGCGGTCGCGGGATCTTGCTCCGGGAGGCGGCACCGGCACTTCGTGCCGGGGGGCCGGCGGGAACTCGTCGGACGGCTCCAGAACCAGCCACTCCGACGACAGGAGCCCGCCATCACCTGTTGTCGGAGCAGCGAGGGGTCCCGCCTGTGGCGAGGCTAGCCATTGCAACTACAAGTCGCAACTGTGAGTCGCACCAGCGAGTTGCGACTATCTTGTTTCGTCGTCGGCTCAGTTGGAGGTTGGGAACGGTAGGAGGTCTGCTGCGCTAATGCCCGATGGTCCGCGTACTCGTCGAAGTACCGACGAGATCAGGAAATTGCTGCTCGACACGGGCGTCGAGACCCTCCTGGAGGAAGGGCTCGGCAGCGGCGCGGAGGGTCTTACGTTCAAGCGTGTATTCGACAGACTTGAGCAGACTGAGGGCATTCGACTAACGAATGCGTCGGTCATCGGGAGGGCGTTCCGATCTCAGGAGGCGTTCCAAACCGAGGTGCTCGCCACGATTGCGGCCAGCGACTCTCAGGACTTCCATGAGCTGTCAGAGATCCTCCTCAACGATATCCTCGTGAACGCCGATCGTTCTAGCGTCGAGAGCCGCTGGCAATGCATGTCTGATCTCTGCCGGGTCACCGGCACGGTAATGCTCGACACGCTCCGTTCGTCCCCCGTCTGGCGGGTCTGGATTGGGATCTGGGCACTCGCCGGGTCGGGTCAGTCCACTGACGATAAGGAACGGCTCAAAGAGGCGCTCCTGATCAGCTACGGATCCATCATGCGCGACACGACCGATCTCTACACGGCCGTGCTCGACCACCTCGGGTTCCGGGTCAAGGCGCCCCTCACAATGGCCGAGGGTGCCTCAGCGATCCAGGCCTTGGCGGAGGGCAGCGCGCTGCGAGACCTCGTCGATGAACAAGCCATGCGACAGATCAGTTTGCCGACAGGCACTGGCGGGATGTTGGAGGAGTGGACCATCTTGGGCATGGGCCTCCACACGCTGATCCGACAGTTCGTCGAACCGGATCCAGACTGGATTCCACCCACCATTGAAGTTGGCTAGGCCGATCACTCGGACGCAACGCAAGAAACAGGACGCAATGCCCGATCCGGCCTCATCCTCCGCGAGTCGAAGATCGCCCACCTGGCCGCCGGAATTGGTCAGTGCCGTACCTGGCTCAACCGAGGGGCGCTTGCTCCAGATGGCGCCTTCACACCCCGCTCAGATCCGAAGAACTGGTTTCCGTCAAGTGACTCCAGATCCCCCTCCGCGTTCCCCTCTACGCTGCGGCGATCCAGCTGACGCCGATGATCTGGGCACCGCCGTGAACGCCGACGACGGCGCCCAGTTTCCCAATTCGAAGCACCGTGCGGGGAAAGTGGGGAGCGATGAGGTCGAGGAACTCGTCGATGTCGGGTGCCCCACCGTGCATCACCGCAACATGCTCGATCGCCCCGGCGCCGATCATCCGTTCGTAGAGCATCTGCATGGCCCTCTTGCGGGTACGAGCCTTGCCGGCCTCCTGGACCACACCACCGCTGATGTCGAGCAGAGGCTTGATCGACAGCATCGATCCCAACATCGCCTTGGCCCCCCCGATGCGCCCGCCCCTCTTCAGGTTCTCCAGCGTGTTCAGAGCAGCGAACACGTGCGTGCGAGGGATGAGGTCGCGGATTCGGCGCAGCACGGAGTCTGCACCGGCGCCACCACCGGCCGTCTTGGCGGCTTCGAGTACGAGGGTGCCGAGTCCGCTGGACACGGACCGGCTGTCGACCACATGCACCGGTAGTCGTCCCTCACACGTGGCGGCCGCGGTTTGGGCCGACTGCAACGTGGTTGACAATGCTCCCGAGATGTTGAGGCAGACCACTGCGTCAGCACCGGCGTCGCCCGCGTTGCGGAACGCCCGTTCGAAGGCACCCGGCGAGGGGCAGGCAGTCTGGGGGAGAACGTCGGAGTTCGCCATTCTGCTGTAGAACTCTTCGACGCTGAGGTCCCGACGGTCGGTGAACTCTTCGCTCCCAATCCGGATGCTCAGAGGCACGATCTCGGTATTGATCAGGTCCGTCTCGTCTTGTTCGAGATCGCACGAGCTGTCGGTCACTATGTAGACACCGGACATGAGAGCACTCTCCTCGCTATCGCCACCCACTCTGGCGCCCCACATGGCCTCGGATCGGACCTAACGATTCTGCCACCGCCGAAGAGCCTGTGAGCGCATAGGTTCCGGAGGAGTGCGATCTGTCCTTCTCCTGCAGTCTGTACCGGCGATGCTGCCTGTCTGGGCGGTGCTCTTCGGATCGAGCGATCTTGTCCGGAATACCCGGGGGAACTCATCCGGGCCGGCGGGGACGATGGTCCGCCGACTCCAGCCCTTGGCCTCAGCCGGCTCCACGACGACCGGGGCACCATCGTCCGAATGGCCGAAGGTCCAATCGAGCAGACCCGATCCTCTGGAGCAGGCCGCGTGCCCGGCCCGCCGGAGCTTGCCGGGACGCCGGCCTCTCGGGCCCCCAGCTCAGGCCAGCCAGTTGGGCTGCCGACCGGTCGAGATGCCGATTAGAGGATTCTGCCCCTTTACGGGTCACCGGGTTCGTGCGACGATGACGATGGCCTCGGCGCGGAACACCTTCGACGGGGCCATCAGGGCACGGGCACGGGCGGTGCCGCAGAGAGGCATCGCCGGATGCGCGGCGGCGCGGGAACGCAAGGAGATGGCGATGATCGGTGACGACACCTGGATTCCCAAGGGCGGCTTGGCCCCGCCGCCCGCCGCGCTGGTTGCCCGGGCGGTGAGCGACCCCGGGCGGCGGCTGGATCAGATCGCCCCCCTGATCCACGAGCTCGTCGCCTGGGAACTGGTTCGCCGCACCGAGTCGGGCGCCTTCGTGCTTAAGGACGACATCCAGCAGCGCCTCCAAGAGCTGGCTGCGCTCCAGCCGACGGCCGTAGCTCAGGTGTTCGTCGGGCGACCCTGTCAGCGGTGCGGAGCGGTGGGCGTGACCAGGCTGGTCGACGGGACTCGCATCTGTGCGGAGTGCCAGGCGGTGCCCGAGTCGGCACCCGAGCCCGTGGAAGCACCTCCAGCCCAGAGCAGTCGCGGCCGCCCGGGCAATCGACTTCGCCGGTACCGAAAGGCGGGCTGAGCAGCCGAACCGGGCCGCCCGCTGTTCCCCGACTCCGTCGCTGTGGGTCCCCGACCAGGGAAGAAGCTACCGAAAAGCTCGCCTGAGAGGCTTGCCTTCCGTCAGGAGATCACCCCGCGCCCTGACTCACGTTTCACCCGTTCGGCCTGTTGGGGGGTTAGGGGTGCGTGAGCCAGTGGAATGTCGCCCTGGGTCAAGGCCTGGATCAGAATATCGAGATGGCGCTTCCAGGCATCGGGCGCAACGGTGGCGGTCCTCTCGATCACCCCTTGAAGCGACCAGAAGATCGTGGCGATGTCCTCGTAGACGACATCGCCACGGACCGACCCTGTCGCTTGGGCCTTGGCGAGGAGCTGCCGGCTGATCGCCTCGATCTCCCGGCGCACCGCATCGTCGGCACCGTTCCACAGCCGGGGCAGGCATCCGGCGTGTTCGAACTGCAGCCGGCCCACCGTGAAGAGGTACTCGGTCAAACCCTCGGTTGCGGATTCGTGCCCACTCGCAGCGAGGGCCGCGTCGCGGATGGCCGCGAGGACCTCGTCGACCACAGCCGCGATCAGGAGCTCCTTGGTCGGAAACCGGCGATAGACGGTGCCGACGCCGACGCCGGCGCGCTGAGCGATCGCCTCAATGCCGATCTCGAAACCCTCCTCATCGAACGAGGCTCTCGCCGCCTCGAGGATCTTGTCCCGATTTTCCGCGGCGTCGCGTCGCAGGGCACGCGATCCGTACGACGTCATCGGGTCCATCATCCTTCGGTGATGGTTCCGGCGGGGACCATGGCCAGCTCGGCGTGGGACATGTGGATCTCGTGGTCCTCCCTCGCAGCGGGCGACGGGCTGGGGATGAAGATGGCGGCGACGACAGCCGCCAGGGTTACGGCTGCGAGGAACAGGAAGCCGTCGGTGTAGCCGGATTCGGCGGGGAACCCGCCGTGGAGCACGGTCGAGGTCACGATGCTGGACATCACCGCCGCCCCCACCGCCCCGCCGATGGTGCGGATGTTGGCGTTCATCCCGCTCGCCACGCCGGTCTGGGCCGGCGGAACCGCCTGGACGATGAGGTTCGACATTGCCGAGAATGCCAACCCCAGTCCGACGCCGAGCAGGGCGCTGGCCACGTAGATCTCCCACGCATGGCTGTGGGCGAGCGCCAGCATGACGTAGGCGATGCACGAGATGACCGAACCTATGATCACCGCCATCTTCGAGCCGATCCCCGCCGCAATCCTCCCCGAGAGCAGGCCGAAGATGAACATCGTGACCGTGAGGGGGAGCAGGAAGAGCCCGGAGCGGACGATGCTCGCCCCGAACCCGTAGCCGGCCGAGGTCGGTGTCTGTAGGAACTCCGGCAAGAAAGCCATGGCCGAGTACATCCCGACCCCGAACAGAAAGGCCACGAGGTTGTTCGTCCACACCGCCGGGACCCGCATCATGTGCATGTCGATCAGGGGCTGGCGGGAGCGGAGCTCGACGGCGATCCAGGCGGCGGCGAGGACGACGGCCAGGGCGAGGAGGCCGAGGACCTTCGGGGAGCCCCACCCCCAGCTGGGCGCCTCGCTCACACCGAGGAGGAGCGCCACCAGCCAACCCGACAGCAGCACCGCGGCCGGCCAGTTGATCCGGCCCGCCGTTCGCACCGGCGACTCGGGGACGAACAGCTGAGCGCAGATGGCGGCGAGGACGATGATGACCAACGGGATCCAGAAGAGCCAGTGGTAGCTGAGGTGGGTGATGATCGGGCCGGCCACCACGAGGCCGATGCCTGAGCCGACCGCGATCATCGCGGCGATGACACCCACACCGGTCGGCACCTTGGTCGTGGGGAACTCGTCTCGGATGATCCCGAAGGAAAGTGGCAGCACCCCACCGCCGACGCCCTGGATCGCCCGGCCGAGGATGAGTATCCCGATCGAGTGAGCCAGACCGGCCACGACCGAACCGGCGGCGAGGGCGACGAGGGTGGCCACCAGCATGCGCTCCTTGCCCACCATGTCGCCGACCCGCCCCATGATCGGCGTGAAGATCGACGCCGAGAGCAAGTACACCGTGACCACCCACGTCACAGTGTTCTGCGTGGTGTGCAGATCGTGCTGGATCGTCGGGAGCGCTGGGATCACGAGCGTCTGCAGAAGTGCATAGGCGGAGGCTCCGAGGAGCAGAACGAGGAAGGTGATGCGGTAGTTCGCCCGTTCGAGTTGTCTGGTCATCGACGCCTACTTCTCCGCTTGATCGATGGCTACCGTCCCTGCGGCGCACGGACCTGGTTGCGGAACCGAGATTCCGCAACCCGGAGACACTATAACCGGAACTGAAACTCCACTTGTTGGTGCGCTCACGGGATGGCGACGCGGCGAAGATCGCGTCCCACCTGCGGTTGGAGGAGTAGCCAGGGGTTGTCCGCCGCTCCGACCTGGCCACCACCCCGTGTCGGCATGCTGCTCATGAGGGGTTGACACCAGCGGGTCCCTCCGCTCGCTTCGAAGACGTCGGTGCTCGGATCCGTCCGGCGTCGAGGGCTCGACCGCATCTCCGCGTGTGGCGTCAGAGAGTCCGTCTTGCGTCATTCAGCCCTGCCGGTGATGGTGGCCCCAGCGGTCCTGCGCTGCGATGCCCGCTGGCCCGCCCAGCGCGAGACCAAGGCCGTCGGTCGGGACCGAGGCCCCTCGCCCAGCTGATCCGGCCCCGACTCCAAACGGGCAGGCGACGAGCGACCCGTCCCGGTGGACGGGTCGCCTCGACTATTCGCCCGGAAGGCCGCTGCCGGACCGTGGGATGGCACTGCCGGTCTGGGGGGGTCCTTCGCCCGCCTGGGGCAGGCGGTCACCGGCCGGCGGTGCCGTGGCTTCCGCCGGTGGGGCCGACGGCGCATTCGCTTGGGTTTCGCCACCGGACTGTGGCACCGCACCGCCGGCCGGAACCGCGGACGGATCGACGGTGATGGTCACCTCGGTGCCGGCGGCTTCGAGGGCATCGAGCTCGCCCATGATCCCTGTCACCTTGGCCTCGCTGTCGGGCTGGGTGCGCCCCCGTTCACTCAGGAAGACGTAGGCCCCGAGCTCCCGGAGTAGGTGGTCGGCCTGCTTGGTGGCCTGCATCTCCTGGAGTTTCGTCTGGCCCTGCTGCACCCCGGTCTGCGCCTTGTCGGCCAGCACCGTTGCCTGAGCCTTCACCTTGTCCATGAATCCCATGATGTGGCCTCCGCTCGACTCCGTGGGTGCCGGACGGACACCCGGACAACCCAATTGTTGTTCACAATTCTACTCGACCCCACCGGACCTGACCCGGTTGGGAGCGATCGCGCCGGTGGCCGACGACCGGCGCCATCCAGCCTACGAGGTCACGCCGACGATGGGCCCGTCGATCGCCTTGCCGCCCATCGAGCCGTGCAACGGGGCGTCGCCGAAGGCGAAGATCCCCCCGTCGGCGGCCAGCTCGTCGTGGCCGCCACCGTCAGGCGTGACGGCCGTGCCGACGATCGGGACGAGGTGTCGCTGACCTTACCGGCTGTCCCCGAGGGATGGCGGGCTCGAACCGGCCACGATCCGGGACGGCCGCCAACCGGCCAGCTCCGGACGTCATCGAGCGACCGGAGCGCCCAGCGCAACGGCGATGGCGCCGATCGCACCCATCCCCAGGAGGCACGCGAGTGTTCCTCGTCGCAAGGCGAGCAGCCACACGCCGGCCGCTCCGAGCACAGCGACCTGCCACCAGCTGGAGAGCGCCAGACCCAAGGGAATCGCAGCCCCGGCGATGGCTCCGATTGCGCAGGCGCCGGCGCCCGTGAGGAAGGCCTGGGCGCGTTGATTCGCGCGCAATCGGTCGAAGTGCGGGCCCAGGGCGAGTACGAACACGAACGACGGGGCGAACGCCACGACAGCCGCCAACAGTGCGCCTCCGACGCCTCCCGCGGCGTAGCCGACGACGGCAACGGTCTGGACGACCGGGCCGGGAGTCACCTGGCCCAGGGCCACGGCATCCAGAAACTGCGCTCCGGTCATCCAGTGATAGGTGACCACGGCACTGTGCTGCATCAGCGGAACGATGACGAAGCCCCCGCCGTAGGACAGGGCACCGACCTTGAAGGCAACCCAGACGAGCGCCCCGAGGCCCCCGATGCCGACGAGGCTGGTCTTGGCGGCCATGACGGCGGGCATACCCCTGGTCCGTTCGGCAGGTCCGGGTCGTCGGGCGACGATCTCCAGAGCGCCACAGAGGGCAATCACCACGACCAGGTACGGGCCGATGAGGGCAGCGGAATCTGCTCCGAGGGCGACATAGGCGAGCCACCGGAGCCGTGCTGTGCGAGCTCTTCCCGCCCGCTTCCAGCTACTGGGGATCAGTCCCACGGCCGCTGCGAGTGCCACCGCAGGTACTGCGGCGCCCGCACCGGCTGCAGCCCCCAGCACCACAGTCGGTGGATGGCCGGCGAGGAACAGTGCGGCGAGCGCGATGATGACCGTCAGCCCGGGACAGATGAAGGCGAGCCCACCGAGCAGCGCTCCGGTGATGCCGGCGATCCGCCAGGCGCAGAAGATCGCCAACTGCGTGGACGCGGGACCGGGCAGCAGATTGGTTGCCGCGATGCCGTCCTCGAAGTCGTGAGCGGTCAACCACCCCTCCTCTTCGACGCAGAGCCGACGAAGCATGGTGATGTGCGCCGGGGGACCGCCGAATCCCAGCACGCCGATCCGGCCCCACTCCCTGAGGATGGTGCCCGGTCCGACGGGAGCGCCTGCGGTGGCGCTCATGGTTCGAGGACCTCGTCGGCCAGTTCGCGCAGCGCGGCGGTGCAGGCCTCCAACGTTCGCCTGCCCTGGGGGGTGATCCGGTAGCACCGCCGCCGGTGTCCTCCCACCACCACGGTCGTGGACGTCAGATTGCCGGAAGCCTCGAGGTCGTGGAGCAGCGGGTACAAGGTGCCTGGAGACACGGAGTGGCCGTGTCGGGCGATCTCCATCGCGATCGCAGCGCCGAACACATCCTCGGACTTGGCGTGGAACAGGACGTGGAGCCGAACCGCTCCACGGTGGAAGTCCCGGACGAGGTCCATCCCATATCGATACTCGATATCGAAAGTCGATACAAGCGTTACCCGGCCCCATCGGCACCAGGCCCGTCCGGACCGGCGACCCGACGCCGACCTCGCGGGCCGGCGTTCCGCCGCCCGGCTATCCCCCAGGGGTGCCGTGGCGGGGCACCAGCCCGCGGTGCGGGCTGCTCGTCGACCGGACGCCGGAGATGGGCGGTAAGGGGAGCTCGCGAGGACGTCGTTGGCGAGAGGGGGAGCCACGAAGACCGACCGTTCCCCCAGCACACCGGCGCTCGAGCGTTTGGACCCGTTCGTCGGCCGGTGGAGCATGGAGACACGGTCTCGGGGGGCTCCGTCTGCACAGCCGGGCGGGCGTTGCGTCTAGGAGTGGGCGTTGGGAGCTGTCCCATGACGGCGAGGAGTGGGAGCACGACTTCGACCTGTGGTTCGAGAGGGCCGAGTGGCTGACCAGGGGGGTCAGGGGGACACGACGACCAGTGCACCGACCCCGATGTTGCAGACGCCTCAGCGAGTCGTCACTCGGACTGACTCGCTTTCAGCGAGGCCCACCACTCGTCCAGGGCCTCCCGGACCTCGGACCCGATGCCGCTGTACCGGGTGCGCCAGCTGTCCGTCGTGTCGATGAGGCCGACGGCCTTGTCGAGGGTGGCCTTGACGGCTTCGACGGTCTCGTGGTCCGGAATGGTGACCACCAGCTGGGTCTCGTCCCCGGATCCGTTCGCCCGCGAGGAGACGCCCGCCTGGTCGGCGGCATCGTCGTAGAGATCCCGCCAGACGCCATCGGCCTGTCCATCCCACTCCGAGGACCCATTGGGCCGCAACGGAAGAGTCACCACCACTTCGCTCGTGCCATCGCGGTGGTACACGTTGAGCTGCTCCGATTCTGTTGCGATCTTGGTCATGGTCGAAGCCTAGGCATATCCGCACGCATGCGCCCAACTGCCACCGAGTGTTCACCTGATTGTCGGTGTCCTGTGTAACTGCGATAGCCGGGCCGGGGCTGGAACGGGATCCGCCCCGAGTAAGTGGGATGCACCCGGGCCCATGCGGCTGACATCGAGGAGGCCCTGCGGCCCCCAACCCGGCTCGGATCGACAGTCACACCGTGGCCGGGCCGTCCTGGTCAGCGAGTTCGTCCAGGAGGTCGGCGACGGAACCGACGACCCGTCCCGGCCGATACGGAAAGCGCTCCACTTGGGAGGCACTGGTGACACCGCTCAGGACCAGGATCGTCTGGAGGCCGGCTTCGATGCCCGCCACGATGTCGGTGTCCATGCGGTCGCCGACCATCACGGTCGACTCGGAGTGCGCCCCCAGAGAGTTGAGCGCCTCGCGCATCATCAGCGGATTCGGCTTGCCGATGAAGTAGGGGGCGATGCCGGTCGCCTTCTCGATCAGGGCCGCGACCGATCCGGTGGCGGGCAGGATCCCCTCGAGCGACGGCCCCGTCGGGTCGGGGTTTGTGGCGATGAACCTGGCACCACCTTCGACGAGGCGGATCGCCCGTGTGATGGCCTCGAAGCTGTAGGTCCGTGTCTCCCCGAGGACGACGTAGTCCGGGTTCTGATCCGTAAGGACGTAGCCGGCTTGATAGAGCGCTGTTGTGAGCCCGGCTTCGCCGACGACGAACGCCGTGCCACCGGGCCGTTGGGCCTTCAGGAATGCCGCCGTCGCCTCGGCCGATGTCCAGAGTGACGCTGGGGGAACATGCAGCCCGATGTTGGCGAGCCGGGCCGACAGGTCCCGGGCGCTGTAGATCGAGTTGTTGGTCAGCACCAGGAAGGAGCGTCCACCGGAGCGCAACCCGTGCAGAAAGGCATCCGCACCGGGGACCATCTGGCCCTCGTGCACGAGCACGCCGTCCATGTCGCACATCCAAGAGGTCGGTACGGGGCGGCCACTCACCGCGCCAGCTTCGCGCGCCGGGCTCGCAGTGCGTGAAACCTGCCACACGCACCACCCACGGGGCGGAGCGGGGACACCCGGCGGCGGTCATGGGCCGGGCAGGGCACCTGTCTCCTGCTCTGCTGCGTGCCGCCCACCGCCTGCTCGGCTGTTCCGGCTACGAGACCAACTGGTCGAGGGCCCGTTCGAACAGGTCCCCGTGCAGGTCGACGTCGGCGGTCGTCGTCTGCGGGCACATCAGGACCATGTTGTGGAACGGGGTGATCAGCACGCCGCGGTTGCCCATGAACAGGTGGAGGTACTCGTTGAGCTCGGGATCCTCCGACCGGGCCGACTGGGTGCCGTTGACGGGGGCCGGTGAGCAGAACCGGTACTCGGAGCGGGCGCCGAGGCGGACGACCGACCAGGGCAGGCCGTGGCGGTCGATGGCGCGGGCGACCCGGTCGGTGAGGCGCTCGGCGAGCGCGCACATGTGCGTGAAGGCCGCGTCGGTGAGGACGCTTTCCAAGGTGGCGCGGGCGGCCGCCATGCTCAGGGCGTTGCCGGCCAGGGTCCCGCCGACGCCTCCCACGTCGACGATGTCGGCCTCGTGCCGCTCGACCAACTCGAGGATGGTGTCGCTGACCCGGGTGCTGAGGCCGAATGCACCGATGGCGATGCCTCCGGCGATCGCTTTTCCGATGGTCACGATGTCGGGGGAGAGGTCCCAGGCCCGGGTTGCTCCGCCCGGACCGGCCGAGAAGGTGTGTGTCTCGTCGATCATGAGCAGCGTGCCGGACTCGTCGCAGAGTACGCGCAGTGCGGAGTGGAACCCTTCCTCGGGAAGCACGATGCCGATGTTGGTCAGGGCCGGCTCGGTCAGGACGGCAGCTATCTCCCCGGAGGCGAGCGCTCGGGCCACCGCGTCCAGATCGTTGAACTCCACGGCCACCGTGGTCGAGGCGGGATCCACTGCCGGGGCGACGTTACCGGGCCGGGAGACGGTTGCGCCGTCGGTCCCGGCCACCACGAATGTCTCGTCGACGCTCCCGTGGTAGCAGTAGGAGAAGACCAGGATCTTCGGCCGCCCGGTGGCCAGCCGGGCCAGTCGGAGGCCCCAGCGGTTGGCGTCCGTGGCGCTCAGGGCGAACGACCACTCGGGAAGGCCGAACCGACGGCTTAGTTCGGCTGCCACCCACTCCGCGTCCTCGCTGGGCAACATGGCCGTGATCCCTCCCAGCGTCTCCACGCGATGGCGGATGGCGGCCACCACCGGATCGGGGGAGTGGCCTGCCATGGCCCCGGTGTCACCGAGGGCGAAGTCCACGTACTCGAGGCCGTCGACGTCGGTGACCCGGGCTCCCTTGGCTCGGGCGAGGGCCAAGGGGAACCCCCCCGCCCAGTTCGCCATCCAGGTCATGGGCACACCGGTGAACAGGTGGTCGGCCCGGGTGAACTGGCCCAACGACCCTGGGTGCAGTTCGCGGTACCGGTTGCGCTCAGCAGTCAGCAACGAGGTCAGGCGGGACCGGTCCATGCAGCCCTTTCGGCCGGGTGCGGAATCCTGCGGTCGCTACCAGTCTGCCCGGCATCCGGGGAACGTGGCGACGAGGGCGCAAGGTGCAGCGGGCCCCGTCGCCCCCGCCTCTCACCCGTCGATCAGGAAGTCTTCACCCGTAGCGCGTTTGTCCGGCAGCGACTCGATCAGTCGTGCGACCGCCTCGTACCCGCCGGCCTTCCACGCCTCCGCCACGGTCTGGCCTCCGAGCTCGCGGTGTCGGGTGAAGTTCCACCACCGGGTCACGTCGCTGTCCTCGTAGCCCTTGTTGGCCAGCAGGATGTTGAGCCGCGTGGCTTCCCATGCCGCCTCGTCGGGGCTCAACCCCGCCGGTCGGTCGGGGGCAGCGGCGATCACCTCGGTGCGCTGCTCCATCTCGTGGGCGAGCTCACGGTCGAGATCTCTGGACACGTGGCCGCGGATGGTCTTCAGTGAGCCACCGGTCAATGCCTGGCGATCCGTCACCCTCCGTTCCCGCTCGCTCTCGAGGCTGCGCGACCACAGGCGCTGCGCGGTGTTGTCGACATCGCCGGCGGTCACCCGGAGCCGCAGGCGACGTTCGATGCGTTCCGCGGTCTTCTGCTGGGTCTGCTCGGGGACGTCCGTCGCTCGGCGTGAGCGTGCCTCGTCGGAGGGGGCATCGGACAGGCGCTTCTCGGAAAGCCCGCTGCGTCGTTCGGGGACCCAATCGGGTGGGATCGGCGCGCTCGGAGGCGCGGCGGCCGCTGCCGGTTCGACCGGTTGGGACGAGTGCGATGCGTAGCTCTCGGGAGGAAAGATGTCGCCCGTGGTGCCGGCGATGGCGGCGCCGAGGTATGCGGTGGTCCACTCGCTCTGCCCGACGGCCACTGCTGCCGCTCCCGTGGCTGCGAGGCGGGCGACCGGCACATCGAGGCAGGCGGCCAGCGCAATGGCCTCGGTGAATCCGAGGCGTCGGTTGGTGGTCTCCACCTGGGCCACCGTTTCGCGTGTCCAGGCGATGCCCCGGAGCAGCATCTCATCGGCCAGCGCCTGCTGGGTCAGGTTGGCCTTGGACCTCAGGGCCGCCGCGTTGCGCCGGATGATGTCCTCGATGCCCCGCGTGGATTCACCGTTCATGTCTCCACCCTACTCCCTTCTTGTACTTCCTTCCTGTAAGGAATATGAACATCGGTTTCCCTCCTTGCACCCCTCGCAGGGTAGGTGACGTGCAGTTACGGAGCATCCGACCTGCCCACTACGGTGGAACTATGAACAATTGCTCTGATAGTGCCTGTTGGGGCCGATTCGACGGCCGGCACCCGCCCGTCGGCGCCGAACCGTCACCCGTTCGGGTGGGCAGGGCTCCAGGGCGGCGGCTACCCCGGTGGTCCCGACCGTTTACCTTTGACGAGCCCATGATGGCCTTCCGAACGGCGGGATGGGTGGATCCGGCCCGAAATCGGACGAAAGCGCCGGTGTCCCGCCGGGGCCTCGTCTGTGCAGCCATTCCGCAATTCCCCCTACAGCTGCGAGCCACTAGTTCCGATTATTGGGGTGAGGAACAGCAACAAGAGGGGTAGACGAAACAGTGACGATGAACCCGCATGAGGTACGCAGAGTGAGTCAATGGTCGGACACCGACTTCGACCTCGACGATCTGGCTCTGCCGGCACAACCGCAATGGCACCGCTGCGGGGCGGTGCACTGCATCGATCGAGGCCCATGGCTGGGCACCTTGGTGTGCTGCATCCGGCAGAGTGGCCACGCAGACGGTCACTCGATGTCGCTAGGTGACGCAGGCGCCCCCGACTACTGGCAGGAGATCTGGCTGTAGGCCGCCCGAATCGAGGCGCCTCGTGCGCTCGTCGAGCGCCGGGCACTCTTTGTCGGGCGGTGACGTCCGACCCGACCCGGCAGCTGTGCATGCGGAGCCCGGGCCCCGCGGTTCAGGGGCGCAGCAGAACCGCCTGATCAGCCGCCAGCCACCCATCGAAGGCCTGTCCCTTGCCTGACCCGGTGGTCGACACCTCCACCCGCATCTCCGACACTGGGCCCGATCCGTCTCCGTGCCGTCCCGTGGTGCCCGTCGTGTGGACAGCCACGCCCTCGCCGGTGAAGTTGATGAGCACCGTGTATGCGTCGTCGTCCAGCGCCCGCCGGTAGCCGAGGACGCCCTCGGGGGTCTCGAGGAGGTCGAATGCGCCGAGGGTCAGTGCGAGCGAACGGTGGCGGAGGGCGATCATGCGCCGGTAGAGGTGGAGGATCGATCCGGGGTCGTCCCGTTGGTCGTCATGGTTCCGATGGTCGGGTTCCGGGGGGAACGGCAACCACGGCTCGACGCCTGCTCTGGTCGGCCAGCCGTGGTCAGCCGCGCCGTCCCAGGGGAACGGTGCCCGGCACCCGTCACGCCCCCCGGGGTCGACCTTGCGCTCGGCCGGGATGACGGCGTCGAGCAGGCCGAGCTCTTCTCCCTGGTAGAGGAACGGGGTCCCGCGCAGTGTCAGGAGCAGCACGGCTGCAGCTCGAGCACGTGCTTCGCTCCGTGCTGCGCGGGTGGACTCGTCCTCTCGACGGAGGGCGGCCGCGAAGTCGTACCGGGTGCGGTGGCGCGGATTGTCGTGGTTGGAGAGCACCCAGGTCGGCCAGGCGTCCCGGGGCTCCAGGGCACGGTAGGTCTGCTCGATGCAGTCCGTCCACGGGTGCTGTTGCCACGGGGCGAACAGCGGCGGGAAGTTGAATGCCAGGTGGAGTTCGTCACCGTGGCCGTAGTACGTGGCCACCGTCGCCGTGGACAGCAGGAACACCTCGCCCACGATCACCCGGTCGCCGGGATAGCCGTCGACCAGGGCACGGATTCCCCTCAGCCGTTCGTGGGTCACCGGTACGTCGTTGAGCGCGCAGTGGGGGATCCCGGCCACGGGCCCGGGGTCATCGGGGAGGTCGGGGTCCTTGCCGATGCCGTGGATGACGTCGGCCCGGAACCCGTCCACCCCGCGGTCCAGCCAGAAGCGCAGTACCTCGTGCATGGCATCGACGACGGCCGGCTCGTCCCAGTTGAGGTCGGGCTGGGTCGACTCGAAGAGATGGAGGTACCACTGTCCCGTGAGCTCGTCGAAGGTCCACGACGGGGCGGAGAGGTCGAATGCGGCCACCCAGTTGTTGGGTGGCGCCCCGCCGGGCCTCCCGTCGCGCCACACGTACCAGTTGCGGTGTTCGCTCGACCTGTCCGAGCGCGCATCGACGAACCAGGGATGCCGGTCCGAGGTGTGGTTGGGCACCCAGTCGATGATCACCTTGAGGCCGAGTGCATGGGCCTCGGCCAGCAGGGAGTCGAAGTCTTCGAGGGTGCCGAACAGCGGGTCCACGGCGCAGTAGTCGCTGACGTCGTAGCCGAAGTCGGTCATCGGCGACTGGTAGAAGGGCGAGACCCACAGGGCGTCCACCCCGAGCCACGCCAGGTCGGCCAGGCGCGACCGGATGCCGGCGAGGTCGCCGATCCCGTCACCGTCGGAGTCGGCGAAGGACCGGGGATAGATCTGGTAGAAGACGGCTTGCTTCCACCACGGTTCTGCCGTCAACGGTTCCCCTGTCCTCGGATCCACCGGCGGGGTGCTGCGCGTCCCCTGGGGCGATGACCGGCGGCCATGGAGATCAGGCTTCGGCCCGAGCCTTGATGCGACCCGGGGTGGTGACCGTGTTCGACACGGTTCGACGTTAGCAACGGAGCCCACGGGTCGGTCGAACCGACCGCGGCCGGACGACCTGGTGTGGCGGCCCGCAGAGGGGACTGCGTGTTCGGGCCGGGTCCCCGGTGAGGCGGCACACCTTCGCCGTGCCCGTGCGGACCCTGTCGGCTGCCCCTGGGGGCTGACACGCCGTCAAGCGAGCAGCGCCCCATTCCGGACCGGGTGGAGCAGGGCCGGGAAGGGGCCACCTCGGCCAACCGGGCCGTTCCTGTCCGGGACGGTCCGTGGTTACAGTTTGCGCCCGTCCGTGCCGAATAACTCCACAGAAGGAAGAAATGCATCGGAAAGAGAGGTGGCGCCGTGGTTGAGCGCAGGGCGGTAGAGAACGGGTCTCTCCTCGGCGAGCGGCTGTCGGGAAGCATCCCTCCCGAGAGCTTCGGCACCGGACGGGTCTGCATCGAGCCCGATTGCCAGGTGCGCCTGTCGCGTTACAACAGCACCGACTGGTGTGCGCTCCACGAGAGCCCCGCGTCGACGCAACGGACGTACGACACCTCGCTCCGCCCGAAGGGCCGCCGACGCAATTCGTCCGGCCGCCGACGCCGTAGCCAGCGCAAGACGGCGGCCTGAGGCACCGGGCACCCCCGACCTCAGCACCCCGGGGGTTCCTTGACGACGGGCCTCCCCTCCGTGCCGATCCCCCGGCCAGCGCATGCCGCACGGTCGACCCTCGGGTGCGACCTGAACCTCCTCCCACCGTGGTTCACGCGGCCGCGGTTCACCCGTTCCCTCCCGCCCCTCCCGGGTAGCACCGGTTGCAGATCCCCTCGGTACACTGCGGGTCGGCTGCAGGTCGGAAGGTGACAATGACGAGTCGACTCGATGGGACCGAGGAGATGCCGCAGAGCCAGGACCTCGCCGAGTCCATCGCCTTCGCCGTCACCCCTCCCCGGCATGTGGCCGTCGACCAGGTCATGGCCCGTCCCACCGAACGGGAACGCTGAGTGACCTTGGGCGGCTACCCGTCCGACCGGCACATCCTGGGTGACCTGGGCATGGTGGCGGAGGTCAGCTCCGAGTCCGAGGCGAGGTTGCGGACCCAGGTGACCCCCCACATCACCGGCGCCGACGGAGGCGTGCGGGCCGGGGTGCTGGCCACGCTGGTGGACATCGTCGGCGGCGCCATCGCTGCCCGCGCGCTCCAACCCGACTGGATGGCCACGGCCGATCTGGCCTTGCAGGTCGTCCGCCCGGCGATCGGTCCGTGGGTCGAGGCCCGGGGCGCCGTGGTGCGGCAGGGACGGACCACCCTGGTCATCGAGGCCCTCGTGTTCGAGGTCACCGATGACGGGTCCGACCTCGATGCCGCCACCGGGGACCCTTCCCCGGTGGCCTGGGCCTCGATGACCTTTGCCGTGCTCGAGGCCCGGAACCCGGCGTCCCCCATCCAGATGGCAACGGAGTTCCCGATCCGGTGGGAGTTCGCCGGAGACGGCCTCGACAGGTCTATCGTCGATGCCGTCGACCTCTCGGTAGTGGACGCCGCCGGGGGCCGGGTGTCGCTACCGGTGCGGGAGTACGTGCTCAACTCGTTCGGCGCCGTGCAGGGCGGGGTGATGGCCCTGGTGGCGGAGGTGGCCGGGGCGGAGGCACTGGAAGCGGCACAGGGCTCCGACGGGGCGTCCGTCGTGGTCACCGACCTGCAGGTGGTCTACCTGGCCCTGGGACGCCAAGGACCGATCGTGACGACGGCGACTGTGCTCGATGCAGGTTCGAGAGGCCGTCGCAGCGCGGTCGTCGAGCTGGTGGATGAGGGGGGCGCGGGACGGCTGGCCACTGTGGTCAACATCGGCGCCACCGTGGTGGACATGCCTGCACCGGCCACGTCATGAGTGACGACGTGGAGGGTGACACCGGCGATCCGGAGGGCCACACCGCGGATCGCCGGCACCTGGTGGGTGAGTACTTCCGCCTGGAGCGATGGGAGATCCCGCCCCTGCCCGGCGTCGACGCCCCTTCCGAGCTCGGTGGACGCGCTCCGGTGGACGCGCACCAGCGGGGATCCGGCGGCGGCCTGCGGGCCGGCGGCCTGCTGACCTGTCTCGATTCGATGGGCGGCTTCCTGTGTGGCCTGGCGGTTCTCCCCGAGTGGATCGTGACCACGTCCATGATGGCCACGATCTCGCAGTTGGACCATCGGGGACCCCTCCGCCTGCACGGCCGGGTCCTGCGGCGGGGACGCAACTCGGCGGTGGCACGGGTGGACGTGTTCGACGAGGGCCGTGTTGGCCTGCCGGTGGCGGCAGCCACGATCACGTGTGCCGTGCTCGACCCGGGCGACATGGTGCGGGAGTTCGAGCGGCCCTACCGCACGCCCATGGCCCCCCTCCGCCCAGGGGCGCCGGCTCCCGAGGAGTTCTTCTGCATCGAGTCCGGGGTCGGCCCGGTCACCCGGCTCGAACTGGCCGGTCATCTCCGCAACCCGTGGGGCATCCTCCACGGCGGGGCCGTGGCCATGCTCGCCGATGTCGCCGCCTGCAGGGCGGCCCAGGCGGGGCCGGCTCGTGCGAAGACCACCGGGTCGGTGGCCGCGGCCGACACCGTGCTGCACTACCTCCGTCCGGCGAGAGTCGGTCCGGTCGAGGCCAGGTGCCAGGTCGTGGGTCACCGCAACGGCCGCGCCGTGGTCCGGTTGGCCATCCACGACGTAGGGGCCGGGGACCGGCTGGTCACCCTGGGGTCGGTGGCCGTCCTCGACGTCTAGGCCGACGGCCGGCCCCGTGGACCTCAGGCCCGGGAGCTGCCCGCGTCCGCCGCCAGGCGGTGCAGTGCCAAATGGGCGGTCTCCTGGCTTGCCACGTTGCCACTCCTCACTCATCCGGGTCGAATGGCAGCTCGCTGCCCGGTGACCGACATCAACCCGAGCGTCCTACCTGAGGTATGTCACTCCACAATGCGCTGCCTCCATCGGACAAACCCGACTTGTCCGGTCAGCTTTATGACCGTACAGTCGGTCCTGAATCGTTGGTGACCTGTGCACTCGAGAAAGGCATGACGACCATGACGAAGATCGCAGACGACATCACCCAGCTGATCGGCAACACCCCGCTGGTCCGGTTGCGCCGGCTGACCGAGGGCCTCGACGCCCAGGTCGTGGCCAAGCTCGAGTTCTTCAACCCGGCGGGCAGCGTCAAGGACCGCATCGGTGTCTCCATGATCGACGCCGCCGAGAAGGCGGGCCTGATCGGACCCGACACCATCATCTTGGAGCCCACCAGTGGGAACACCGGCATCGCTCTGGCCATGGTGTGCGCAGCCCGTGGCTACAAGGCCACCTTCACCATGCCCGAGACCATGTCCAAGGAGCGCCGGGCTCTGCTGCGCGCCTACGGCGCCGAGCTGGTGCTGACTCCGGGACCCGACGGCATGCCGGGCGCCATCGCCAAGGCCGAGGAGCTGGCCAAGTCCGACCCGCGCTACTTCGTCCCCCAGCAGTTCGAGAACCCGGCCAACCCGGCCATCCACCGGGCGACCACGGCCGAGGAGATCTGGTCGGACACCGACGGCGAGGTCGACATCTTCGTGGCCGGGGTCGGCACCGGGGGGACCATCACCGGGGTCGGCGAGGTGCTCAGGGAGCGCAAGCCCTCGGTCAAGGTGGTCGCCGTCGAGCCGGCCGCCTCCCCGGTGCTGTCGGGGGGACAGAAGGGCCCCCACCCCATCCAGGGCATCGGGGCGGGCTTCGTCCCCGCCATCCTCGACACCGACATCATCGACGAGATCATCACCGTGGAGAACGACGATGCCTTCGACCTCGCCCGCCGGGCGGCCAAGGAGGAGGGCCTGCTCGTGGGCATCTCCTCGGGTGCGGCCATCTGGGCCGCTCTCCAGCTGGCGGGTCGGCCCGAGAACGCCGGCAAGCTGATCGTGGTGGTCATCCCCTCCTTCGGCGAGCGGTACCTGTCCACCGCGCTGTTCGCCGGCCTGAGCGACTGACCGGGCGGACCGAAAGACGATGCTGGCCGCACTGCGCAGCGATCTCCAGGCGGCACGCGATCGCGACCCCGCGGCACGCTCCGCCTGGGAGATCGCCCTGTGCTACCCGGGGGTGCACGCCATCTGGGCCCACCGGGCCAGCCACGCGCTGTGGGAGGGCGGGTACCCCTTCGCCGCCCGGGTGACCGCCGCTCTGGCCCAGGCGCTCACCGGGGTGGACATCCACCCCGCAGCCACCCTCGGGGCCGGCCTGTTCATCGACCACGCCACCGGTGTGGTCATCGGCGAGACCGCCGAGGTCGGCGAGGACGTGACCCTCTACCAGGGCGTCACCCTGGGCGGCACCAGCCTCGAGCACGGCAAGCGCCACCCGACACTCGGCGACCGGGTCACCGTCGGGGCCGGGGCCAAGGTGCTCGGGCCGGTGACCATCGGCGACGACAGCCGCATCGGGGCCAATGCCGTAGTGGTCAAGGACGTACCGCCCAACTCGGTGGTGGTCGGCGTGCCCGGCCAGGTCATCGCCCGATCCAGGCCGCGGTCGGCCGGGGCGCCCCCGGACCTCGAGGACACCCTGATGCCGGACCTCCTCGGCACCAGCCTGCAGTCACTGCTTCGGCGGGTCGACCAGCTGGAGACGGCCCTCGACGGCAGCGCCGCTGACCGCCGGGACGCCCGCCCGTCCGAGGCCGGGGTGTGGTCGGGCGAGGACTTCTCGATCTAGGGACGGACCTCAGCCGGCCAGGGTGATGACCACGCACGCGATCGCCGCAGGGGATGCGCTTGCCTTTGAGCGTGCCACCCACGGTGTTCAGGAGCTTCGACGTCGTGGCCATGAGGCCGTACTTGGCCCGGACCTTCTGCTGGATCGCCTCGTAGTCGGCTCCGCTGACCAGCTGTGCGGTGGCATCGGTCGGGCAGGTGCCGGCGGTGATCCGGCGCCGCGGACGTCGCAGGGCTGGACGGTGACCCGGCCGGTGTGAGCCAGGCGCTTGGCCTTGGTCGATCCCGGGCTGGTCCAGAAACCGAGCCTGCCGTCTTCGAGGGGTACGACCCACACCGGCGTGCCCACCGGTGTGCGGTCCCGCCGAAAGGTGGTCAACAGGATGTACTCCTGTTCATCGAGTGCCATGCCCGGGCGCTACAGGTAGAGCGCGGGCGACGGGACACCGGTCCGTGCGGAGGTCCACTTGGGGGATCGGCCCGCCTGGCCGCCGAACCAGCCGCCACCGCACGCACGGAATGGGGCACGCTCGGCCACAGTGGGCCTAGGCTGACGGTCCACGACGTCCTCGGAAGATCGGATGCAAGCATGAGCAACGAATGGGGCCCCCTGTGGGCACTGGTGGGTGAGTGGGAAGCCGAAGGCGGCCTGGACACCGCCTTCTCGCACGCCGAGGGGAAGGTGCTGGGCACCCCCTACAGCGAGAAGCTCACGATGAAGCCCTTCGGGCCGGTCGACAACGGGAGCCAGCACCTCTACGGCCTCGACTACAAGACGGCCATGTGGCGCGGCAGCGAGGACAACCCCTTCCACACCGAGGTGGGCTACTGGCTGTGGGACGCGGCTACCGGTGAGGTCCTCCGGGGCTTCGTGGTGCCCCGCGGCATCACCGTGCTCGCCGGGGGCATCGCCGCCGCAGATGCCACCGAGTTCACACTCGGTGCGACGCTGGGCGGCGACCAGTACACGATCGGCGAGGGCAAGTACCTGGCCGCCAACGCCAGCTCGCTGAGCTACGAGGTGACCATCACCGTGGCCGACGGCACCTGGTCGTACAGCGAGACGACGATGCTCAAGATGAAGGAGTTCGCCGACCCCTTCCACCACACCGACCACAACACGCTGCACAAGGTGGGTTGAGGGCCGATCGGCCGGCCGGCGGCCCCTGCCGGTCTGTGGACCGGATCCCGTGCACGCTGGGGCGCAGGGTTGACATACCTGTGAAATTAGGCTTACCTAATGTCTGAGCTATGTGTGACCTGGCCGCAGCGCCTCGATGATCCCCACCTTCGTCATCTTCCTCCGCGAGGGGATCGAGGCCAGCATCATCGTGGCCATCCTGCTGGCCTACCTCGACAAGATCGGGCAACGCCGCCACTTCCGTGACGTGTTCCTCGGTGTGGCCGCCGCCCTGGTGCTGGTGATCGGCGGAGGGGTCGCCGCGTACCTGGTGATCAAGCAGTACGAGGGATCGACTGTGCAGACCGTCTTCGAGACGATCACCTTCCTGGTGGCCGCGTCGGTCCTGACCTACATGACCTTCTGGATGCAGTCCCACAGCCGGACCATGTCCGCCGACCTCCAGCGCCGCTCCGAGAAGGCCCTCAACGGCAAGGCTCGTTTCGGCTTGGGCCTGCTGGCGTTCCAGGCGGTCGGCCGCGAAGGGCTCGAGACGATGGTGTTCACCCTGGCCATCGTGTTCGCCTCGTCGACCCAGTCCGCCACGGGCGCCCACGGCAAGGCACTGCTCCTCGGAGCGGTGGTCGGCCTGGCGGTGGCGATGACGATCGCGTACGTGATCTTCAAGCTCGGGCGACGTCTCAACCTCGGCCTGTTCTTCCGGGTCGTCGGCGTGGTGCTGATGGTGTTCGCCGCCGGCCTGCTGGCTGACGCGGTCGAGAACATGCAGCAGCTCGGCTGGCTCCCCTTCCTCGAGCACCCGGTCTGGAACACGAGCAGCTTCATGAGTGAGAGCAGCTCGCTCGGCGACGTCTTCCACAGCCTGCTCGGCTACGCCGATCAGCCCACCGTGCTGCAACTCGTGGTCTGGGTCGCCTTCGTCTCCGTGTCGGCCACCCTGTTCATCACGATGGGCCGCCGTGCCCGCAGGGGATCGCCCAGGGCAGTGGCGGATGACCCGGCAACGGCACCGTCGGCGTCCCCCTCTGCCGTGATCGCCGCCGACGTCGTCGGGCCGGTCGCGACGGCGGCTCCGGCCGCTACCACCGCCTGGCGGGGATCCGGCGGGTCTGCCGGGTCGACCGCACGGTAGATCGCGCCCGCCGCCTCCCGGGACGACGCTGCCGTCTCATGGCCGAAGCACGGTGGCTCCCGGGGCAATAGCGTCGGACGCGGCACCCGACGGTCGGGCCGGCCGAACGGTGCGGAAGGATCTCCATGAGCCCAGCAGCGAAGGTCGTGGCCCCCATGGACGGCAAGACCGTGGTGATCACCGGTGGCAATTCGGGCATGGGCAAGGCGACCGCGGCCGCCCTGGCCGGGGCGGGTGCCCGCACGGTGATCACCGCCCGCAGCGAGTCCCGCGGGAGCGAGGCGCTGGCCGACATCCGCCGTTCCAGCGGCTCGGACCAGGTGGACCTGGTGGTGTTCGACCTGGCCGACCTGGCGTCGGTGCGGAAGGGTGCAGCCGTTCTGCTCGACCGGTACGACCAGATACACGTCCTGGTGAACAACGCCGGCCTCGTCCTCACCGAGCGGACCGAGACGGCCGACGGATTCGAGGCCACCTTCGGCATCAACCATCTCGGCCCGTTCTTGCTGACCCGGCTCCTACTCGATCGGCTCATCGCATCCGCTCCGGCCCGCGTGGTGAACGTGGCCTCGACCGCCCACCGCTCGGCCCGTCACGGCATGGACTTCGACGACCTGCAGTCGCGCCGCGGCTACAAGGGCTTGCAGGTCTACGGCCGATCGAAGCTGGCCAACGTCCTCTTCACCGACGAGCTGGCCCGTCGGCTGGCCGGCACCGGGGTGACCGCCAACTGCCTGCATCCCGGAACGGTCGCCACCGGGTACGCACGCGACGGTGATGCCACGGGGTTCCTGGCCTTCGGGGTGAAGGTGATCAGGCCGTTCATCCTCACTCCCGAGCAGGGAGCGCGCACGTCTGTCTACCTGGCATCGTCGCCCGACGTGGCCGGCGTCACCGGCCGGTACTTCGTCAGGTGCAGGTCCAGGACACCCTCTGCTGCGGCTCGCAACGAGGCGGCGGCGGCCCGGCTGTGGTCGACCAGTGAGGAGCTCGTGGCCGGGGCCACTGCTGCCGCCGACTGACCCGAGGGCGGCAGCCGGCCTGCTGCGGAAGTGGCCACCGGGCGGGGGCGAGTGGCGATCATTCCAGCTCACGGTCCGCGTCCCTGCGGAGGGCTGGTCCTAAGGTGTCATGCGGACAACGCGTTTCCCGGGCGGGGGACCGCACCAATCAGACGGAGGTTGCCATGGTGGGAGCAGACGGATCAGCGGGGCCAGACCTGACGGCGCAGGAGGGCGACATCCTGCGGCTGGTCGGCCGATCGTGGGGATGGGTGCTGTTCTTCGGCCTGGTGACCCTGGGCATCGGGGTGCTGGTCGTGCTCCGTCCGAAGGACACCATCTACTTCGTCGCCATCGTGATCGGCATCTGGCTGTTCGTCGCCGGGCTCTTCCGGATCGTCATGGCCATCGCCGATGACGAGGACAGCGGGGGCACCCGATGGCTCATGGCCGTCCTCGGGCTGTTTTCGGTGATCATCGGTGTGTTCTTCCTCCGCCGTACCGAGGAGACCGTGACCACGTTGGCCTTCCTCCTCGGCCTGTTCTGGATCGTCGGGGGGATCATCGAGTTCTTCAGTGCCTACAGCGACCACGGCTCGCCGGCCCGTACGTGGCGCATCGTCATGGGCGTCCTCGCCTTCGCCGCCGGTGTGGTGACCCTGGTCGTGCCCCACATCACCCTGGCCACGCTGGCCGTCATCATGGGCATCTGGCTGATCATCTACGGACTGCTGGAGATCGCCCTGTCCCTGCAGTTGCGCAGGCTGGCCGCCTGAGCGGCAGTCCATCGGGTGGCGGAGCGTCTGACCGCTCAGCCGCCCAAGGCGTCGGGTCGGTCCGGCCGGACCAGTCGCCGATGGGACTCGGCGATCAGCCGCACCGATCTGGCGCCGTGCACGGCGAAGCTGACCCATGCACCGAGTGTGATCGCAGCGAAGGCGAATGCTGCCGTTGTTCCGGCGAGGGCCAGCACCGTCGTGATGATGTCTGACGCGAGCACCGCGATGAAGCTCATCCACATGCGGAAGACCACCCGGCGCCCGTCGTCCCCGGGGGGCAGGCAGTCCCGGATGGCCTGGTACGGGAACCAGAAGTTGACCACCGGGATGAACCATCCGCCGACGCCCAAGCCAGGGGAGAGTGCAGCGGGGAGACGCAGCAGCTGGGCGGTCTTGGCCGCCCGGTACTGCCAGATGAGCAGAGCGACGTACACGGCAGCCTCCGCTCCGATGGTCAGCCAGATGGTGGCGGTCAGCGCGGCCGACTGATGGAAGTCGGTGTAGCCCGAGCCGAAGGTGGTCTGGGTGCGGACGACGTGGAAGACGTGTCGGAGCCATGAACCCTCCTGCCAGGCGGTCAGCTGCCCGAGGCCGACGATGAGGAGGTAGCCGAAGAAGGCCCGCTTGCCCCAGGGGACGGCCCGCTGCTCGGCGGCGAACCGGTCGTGGACGGAGGGGGGCGGGGGACCGACGGGTGAGTAGCCCGGGTACGGGTAGGCACCGGCGGGCCCCTGCCCGGTGGGAGGCGTCGGTACCGGTGGGGAGGAGGCGTAGCCCGTCCATCCAGAGCCGTCCCACCACCGCCACGCCGCTGCACCCCAGGGGTCGGGATACCACCCCGGTGGTGCTCCGCCCCGCCTGCTGTCGTCCACCAGCCGAAGGGTAGCGTCCCGACGGAACGGATCCCTTGCCCGACGTCACGGGCCCCGTGACGTGGCGGCCACCGAGGGCTCGATCTAGAGCGGCTCTCCTTCACCCAGTTCGCTGATGACCTCGGCGATGGCCTCCTGCTGAGCCGCATCCGACAGCGCCGCACCGCCCCCGCTGTCGCGCCAGAGCTCGGGAACCCGCCAGAGCAGGACGGCAACGCCGGCCACACACGCCAGCCCCCCCGACCACACGGCGAACTGCGGTCCACCGATGGCGGCGGCCACGCCGGTCTCGGCATCGCCCAGGCGGGGGCCCCCGGCCACCACGGCGAAGAAGGTCCCCGACAGCCGTCCCTGGAGGTGCTCGGGCACCGTCCGCATCTGCACCGCCTGGCGGAACACCGCGGAGACGACGTCGGCAGCGCCGGCGAGGGCCAGAAGGGTCAGGCCGATCCAGAGCACGGGGATGATCCCGAACAGGCCGATGGTCACGCCCCAGACCACCACGCAGGCGGCGATGGCGCGGCCCTGGTGGCGGACCCGGCTGCACCACCCGGTGACCAGCGAACCGAGGAGCGCGCCGGCACCGGGTGCGGCGTACAGCAGTCCCACCACGCCCGCCCCGCCGCCGAAGAGGCCGACGCCGAGGGCCGGGAACACGGCCCTCGGCATTCCGAAGATCATGGCGTTGAGGTCGATCCAGTAGGTGGCCGAGAGGAGCTTCTCCTTGCGGAGGTGGTGGAACCCCTCCGCCATCGACCGCAGCCCCATCGTGGTGCCGCCACCGCTCGGGACCAGCGCCGGCAGGAGGAGTGCGGCAACCAGGGCCACGGCAAACGTGGCCACGTCGATGCCGTAGACGGCACCCAGGCCGATGGTGGCGATGAGCACTCCCGCCAGGGCGGGCCCGGCCACCAGGGCGAGCGTCTGGATCGTGGTCTGCAGGGCCACGGCGGCGGTCACGTCGTCGGGGCCGACCAGCATCGGCAGGGCGGCCCGCCGTGCCGGCCAGTCGACCCCTTGGAAGCCGGCACTCGCCGCCGTGCAGACGAACAGCGGCCACACGGCCGGATGGAGGAGCGACGCGTTGACGGCCAGTCCCCCGATGGCGGCGGCCATTGCCACCTGAGTGAGGATCAACACCTTCCTCCGGTCCATGGCGTCGACCAATGTCCCGCCCCAGAGGGCCCCGGCCAGCAGCGGTACCAGTTGGACCAGGCCGATCAGGCCGACGACGAGGGTCGAATGGGTGAGCCGATATGCCTGGTACGACACCGCCACCAGGGTGAGCTGCGAACCCACCCCCGACACCATCTGGCCGAACCACAGTCGGCGGAACACCGGGTACCGGCGCAGCGGAGCGATGTCGACGACGAGCTGGGCCATCAGCAAACGGTACCGGTCACGGCCTGCGCTGCCTCACGGGAACCGGGGCCTCGGGCAGCCCCGGCAGCCCCGGAACGGGCGCCGCAGCGAGCGCTCCAGGGCGCCGGAGACGCCGCAGGACCCCCCGTGAGGTGACGCGCGCTTGGCCGGCCGGCCCGCTACACTGATGGCTGTGAAGGTCATGGAAGTTTCATCGGAGACGGGATCTCGCGCCTCCGAGCGCGACGAGAAGGTTTCGGTGCTCGAGGCGGCGGGCAGTGACTCACCCTCCTCGTCCATGGCGGTATCGATTGCCGGCATTTCGACGGCGTGCAGCAAAGACGCCCTGGTGACCAGTGCCAAGGCGGTTCGGGAGGCGCTCTCGACGGAATGACAGACGCTCACAGGGTCTGGAACCGTCGAGGAGTCGCTTCTTAGGAAGCGGCTCCTTTTTTATTCTGCCGACCGATCCCGAACACCGGTCGCGAATCGACCCTGCGGTCGTCCTGGTGCACGGAATCGAACGCATCGAGAACCAACATCGAGAACCAGCCAACCATCGAGAAGGGCAGAAAGGAGTACACAATGAGCGAATTCGAACACATCACTGAGCCCCAGCAGCCCGAATGGGCGGCACTGGCAGCATCGGCCAGGGCGGCCGAGTGGTCCTCGGACCTGGTCCTCGACCCAGGCGATTCCCACGTCAAGGGCGAGTCGTCCCTCTGCGTCGGTGACGCGGCCTGACCGTGTCGACGCCGACCTGATCGGCCCGTGTCGACCCCCCATTTGCGGGGCGGCCGCGAATTGGTCTGTCATGGTGCATCGGTCCCGTGACCGATCACTGCCCGAGGCGAGGAAGGGCCCATGACGGCTGAGAGCAATACCGCACCTGTCGGCGCCAAGGGTGCCCCTACCGACGCGACCCGCTCGCGACAGAACGCCATTCGGGCTACCGAGCGGCTCCTCGAGGCGGCGAAGGAGCTCCACTCCTCCCTCCGGGTCGGCGAGGCGGTCTACCAGAAGGGGCTCGACGGCCTTCGGGAGGACCTCAGCATCGCCATGACCATGGACGCTGTCCAGGCAGGTGTCGCTCGCGTGCAGTTGAGTGAGTGCCTCGAGGAGTTCGAGCGCTGCCGCCATGAGGTCAGGCTCTCGCTGATCGCCGCCGGGCGCGACGAGGGCATGAGTCTCGGCGAACTGGGTAAGGCTTGGGGCTTCTCGCGGCAGATGGCGTCCCGGTATGCGGAGGAGGCACGGAACAGGGCCTGACGCCCGGGAGCCCCTCTGCCCACGGGCCCGCGGGGGCTCAGTCGGGGTCGGGCGGCTCCTGGCGCTCGAATTGGATGCGGTACAGCTCGGCGTACTGGCCCCCGGCTGACAGCAGCTCGTCGTGGCGCCCGCGCTCGACGATGCGGCCGTGATCGAGCACCAGGATCATGTCCGCCTCCCGGACGGTCGAGAGTCGGTGGGCGATGACCAGTGAGGTCCGGCCCTCGAGGGCGGTGGCGAGTGCCTTCTGCACCGCCGCCTCGGATTCGGAGTCGAGGTGGGCGGTGGCCTCGTCGAGCACCACCACCTCGGGCGCCTTCAACAGGAGCCGGGCGATGGCCAGGCGCTGCTTCTCGCCGCCGGACAGGCGGTACCCGCGATCGCCGACCACGGTGTCGACCCCGTCCGGGAGGCCGGCGACCATGGTGGCGATCTGGGCGCCGGCCAGGGCGGAGGCCAACTCGGCGTCGGTGGCACCGGGCTTGGCGAAGAGCAGGTTGTCCCGGATGGTCTCGTGGAACATGTGGGCGTCCTGGGTGACCACGCCGACGGTGGCGGTCAACGACGCCATGGTGGCGTCCCGGACGTCCAACCCGTTGATGCGGATCGACCCCGACCCTACGTCGTACAGGCGGGGGAGGAGCTGGCTGATGGTCGTCTTACCCGCCCCGGACGGACCGACCAGGGCCACCAGCTGGCCGGGCTCGGCGGTGAAGGTGATGTCGAAGAGCACCTGCTGGGAGACCGTGGGATCGAGGACGGCCACCGACTCGAGCGAGGCCAGCGACACCTCTTCGGCGGTGGGGTAGCGGAAGTCCACGTGATCGAACTCGACCCGGGCCGGCCCGGGTGGGATGGGCCGGGCGTCGGGCCTGTCGGTGATCATCGGCGGCAGGTCGAGGACCTCGAAGACCCGGTCGAAGGAGACCAGTGCGGTCATCACGTCGATCTGCACGTTGGACAGGGCGGTGAGCGGGGCGTACAGCCGAGTCAGGTAGGCGGCCAGCGCGACGACGGTGCCCAGCTCGAGGCTCCCGTTCACCACCTGCAGACCGCCCCAGCCGTACACCACCGCCGTGGCCAGGGCCGCGGTCAGCGTCAGGGCGGCGATGAAGAAGCGGGCGTACATGGCCTGGGTCACCCCGATGTCACGGACCCGACCTGCCTTGCTCTCGAAGGCGTCGCGCTCCTCCCTGGGCCGGCCGAACAGCTTGACCAGGAGGGCGCCGGACACGTTGAAGCGCTCGGTCATGGTGTTGTTCATCTGGGCGTTGAGCCCGTAGGACTCGCGGGTGATGGCGGACAACCGGCGCCCCACGCGTTTTGCCGGCAGGACGAACACCGGCAGGATGATGAGGCTGATCAGCGTGATCTGCCACGAGAGCAGGAACATCACGATGAGGACCAACGTCACGCTGATCAGATTGGAGACCACCGACGACAGCGTGTCGGTGAAGGCCTGCTGGGCTCCGATGACGTCGTTGTTGAGGCGGCTGATCAGCGCTCCGGTCTGGGTGCGGGTGAAGAAGGCGATGGGCATCTTCTGGATGTGCTCGAAGACCTTGGAACGCATGTCGAAGATGAGCCCTTCACCCACCTTGGCCGATACCCAGCGGATGGCGATGGACAGACCGCTGTCGGCGATGGCCAGGACGGCCGCCACCAACGCCAGGCCGAGGATCAGCGATTTGTTCTTTTCGGGAATGCCGTTGTCGATGATCGATCGGAAAAGCAGCGGGTTGACCACCCCGATCACCGCATCGACCACCACCAGCACCAGAAACCAGGCCAGGATCCTCCTGTAGGGTCGGGCGAATTGGACCATCCGCTTGGCGGTGCCCTTGGTGACGTGCTGCTGGGTCACCGACTCGTCGCGGCGCATCGAGCGCATCACGCCACCGAATTGGCCGCCGCCGCCACCCATTCCCATGCCGTGGCCTGCCATGCTCATCGAGGTGCTCCGGCTGAGGGGCTCATGTCCCGGACCCTACAGTTCCCACCACCCGTTCCGTCCCCGATGGCATCCCCGCCCACGGGTCCGGATGGTCCCGGGCGCCGAGCGGGCCTCGATCCGGGCCCGGCTCAGGTGACCAGCCCCCGCCCGTACACCGGCGGCAGGTCGAGGGCGGTGAGCAGACCGGGGGCACCTTCCACCACGGCGGGAATGGCGTTGACCAGCCGCATGGCCGTGGCCTTGAGGCCCGCAGTGTTGTGATCGCCGTCACTGCCCAGCAGCTGGAGGTCGAGGGTGTAGTTGGGCTCGCCGGACACCTGCACCCGGTAGCAGCCATGGCCCGCAGGTTGGGGCCACTCCGGCGCCAGGTCGTCATGGAGGCGGGTGACGTGTTCGAGCACGATGGGTGCCTTGCCGTTGCGCATGCCGCGCAGTTCGAAGTGGAGGGCGGCCGCGGTCCCCTTTTCTATGGTTCCGGAATCGACCTCGAAGGTCTCGAGGGCCGGCTCCCGTTCGTACCACTCCTCGATGGAGTCGAGCTCGACCCCGAGGCCGGCGGCAAGTTGGCGCACCACGCTGCCCCAGGCCATGGTCATGACCCCGGGCTGCAGGATCATCGGCACCTCGTCCATTGGTCGGCCGAATCCCATGATGTCGAAGATCACCATCGGCTGGTTGTAGGTCGCGTAGTTGAGGACCTCGGAGACGCGCAATTCGTCGATCCGTTCGCACACACCGGTCAGCACCAGCGGAAGGGCGTCGTTGGCGAACCCGGGGTCGACGCCGTTGACGAAGAGGGACACGCCGCCCTCGATGGCTGCGCTCTGGACCGGCTCGATCATCGAGTCGTCGACCACGCCGAACGGGTACTGCAGGAAGACCGGACCGCTCGACACCACGTTCACCCCGGCCCGGAGGATCCGTGCCAAGTCCTCGAGTGCCTCCATCAGACGGTGGTCTGCCATGGCGGTGTGGACCACCACGTCTGGCTCGAGCGCCAGCAGGGCCTCGACATCACCGGTGGCGGTCACTCCCAGGGTGCGGCCCAGGCCGGCCAGGTCGCCGGCGTCCCGGCCCACCTTGTCGGGGTTGGAGACCCAGAGCCCGACCAACTCGAGGTCGGGCCGGGCGTCGATTCCGGCGATGGCGTGCCGGCCGACGTTGCCGGTGCTCCAGGCGACCACTCGATAGGTCTTGGTCATGCTGTCCTCCTGTGTCGTGGACTGATGGTGCGGCGGGCCCGGTTCATACGTCGGGCAGTCCCATGTCGAGGTTTGGAGCCTCGATGCCCCCGTCGACCTCGAGCACCTTGCCGGTGATGTAGGAACCGGCCTGCGACGCCAGGTAGACGACGGCGGCGGCGATGTCCTCGGGGTCACCGATACGGCCGAGGGGGGTGCCCGCCTCCAGCGCCTCCCGCAGCTCCTCGGTCTGCATCACGATGTCGAGGGCGGAGGTGGCCACCGATCCCACGGCGATGGCGTTGACCCTGATGCGCGGGGAGAGGTCGGAAGCGGCCAGCCGGGTGTAGTGGGCGAGCGCCCCTTTGGCTGTGCCGTAGGCGAGGTAGCCCCGACCGGCCAGTCTCCCCATGGCCGAGGAGATGTTGACGACGGAACCCCCGCCGCCTTCCAACATGAGCGGCACCGCCGGACGCAGCAGTGCATGGGCGGTCGAGACGTTGAAGTGGAATGCCTGCTCGAGACGGCCCGGGGACGTGTCCATGAACGGCCGGGGCATGGCCCCACCCACGTTGTTGACCACCAGGTCGAGGCGACCGAAAGCCTCCCGGGCGTGATCGACCAGCGCGGCGACGGCGTCGAGATCGCTGAGGTCGGCGGGGACCACCACGGCACGACGCCCGACCGCCTCTATCCTCTCGGCCACCTCGCCGAGCTGGTCCAGCGTCCGGGCCGAGATCAGCACGTCGGCGCCGGCCTCGGCCAGGCTCACCGCGGTGGAAGCCCCGATGCCGCGGCCCGCCCCGGTGACGATGGCCACGTTGTCGTCCATACGGAAGCGATCGAGAATCATGTTCGGCATCCCTCTTCCTCGGCGACAGAACTGCCAGCCGTGCACAGTGCTAGCAGCCCGGGGCCCACCGGCGCCATGCTCTTGGAGTGGCGCCGATCGCTCCCGGTTGTTACACGGAGCTCCGGAGGGCCGACCGGCCTGCGCCCGCTCGACGCGCCCGCCCCCCATGCTCAATCGGCCACGCCGGCCACGGCCACGATGTTGGTGGGGCGCACCCGGACCACGAGTTCGCCCGGCCCGCCGTTGCGCCGCCCGTACTGCTCGGCATTCTCCGGTCCCATGTAGCGGCCCCCGATCACCGTCGCCCAGTGGGCGACCTCCTCCAGATCCTCCCCCACGGTGGCGATGCCCTCGATGGTCACGAAGGAGAACGGGGGGTGCTCGTCGTCCACGCACAGGGGCACCCCGGGGGTCACGTCGCAGGCTCCTCCCCTTGAGCGAGTCGGCGGCCGTGTTGAACACGAGGTCGCCGATGGGGGAGTCGGGCCCGACGGTGGCCGGGTCGAGGGCGAACCAGATCGGGGCCACGTGGGGCCGTCCGTCGGCACGGACAGTGGCGAGCTTTCCGGTGCGGGCCGGCCCGCCGGTGAGGAAGGCGACCAGCTCGTCGCCGGTCATCGGGTGCTGGGGCATCAGGTCCTCGGCTCGGGCCCGACGGCGGTCAGGCCGGTCGGGTGGACGGCAGTCCGAGCTTCCGGTGATCCCACGAGACGGTGCGCTCCACGGTGAGCTTGGCCACGATCCGCTTGTTGAGCATGGTCTCGACGAACGGGCGCAGTTCCTCGGTGTAGACCCCGTAGTAGCGCTCGAACAGGTTGACCCCGAGCTCCCACATCTTGTCGGGATCGTCGACGATCTCGGCCCGGCCCACCAACTCGACCCCGCGCAGCTCCTCGTAGTAGGCGCCGCCCTCGAACATGCAGGTCATCCTCGGGTCGCGCCCGAGGTTGACCGCCTTCTGGGCCTTGGCCTTGGTCTCGATGGCGATCGAGTCGTCGAGGAATCCGTACCACATGGCCACGGCGTGGATCGACCCGTCGCGGTTGATCGTGCACATGGTCATCGGGCGACGCTCGTGGAGGAAGGCGTCGATCTCCCCGGGCGTCATCCGGATCAGGTCGCGCTGCTTCACGCCGTGGCCCATCTGCTGGTTGACCTGCTGCTCTTCGCCCATTCGACCCTCCCTGACAGTACCGACGGTGCCGATCGGCACACGCCCCTGGCGGGCAGCGTACCGGCGACCCGGGACACCGGGGCAAGAATGGGCCGGTGAGCCAACGAGGCGGCCCGGTCGACCGACCACCGACGGAGGAGGGCGGTCGGGCGCCACTGCGGGTCTCGTTCGTCTGCACGGGAAACATCTGTCGATCGCCGATGGCCGACGTCGTGCTGCGGCACCTGGCCGCCGGCTCGCCGACCCCGGACGGGGGGCGCCTCGCCGACCGGCTGGAGATCTCCAGTGCCGGCACCAGCGGGTGGCACGTCGGCGAGCCGATGGATCCCCGGGCCCGTGCTGCGCTCGAGGGCCGGGGCTATGCCGACCACGGGCACCGGGCCCGGGCCTTCGAGTCGTCGTGGTTCGGGTCGACCGACCTGGTGGTGTGCATGGACCGCGGTCACCAGCAGACATTGCTCGGCCTGGCCCGCAGGTGGGCCGGGGGCGATCACTACGACGAGCGCCTGGTGATGCTCCGCGGTTTCGACCGGCGCGCCGGGGGAGCGGTGGACGTGCCCGATCCCTACTACGGCGACGAGCGGGACTTCGAGACGTGCCTCGCCATGATCGAGTCGGGGTGCGCCGGGCTCGTCGACCACCTGGCGGCCTCGCCGGCCATCGACCGCTGACCCCGGGCGTCTGCCGGGACGCCTACCCCAAGGTGACGAACGACTCCCGCTCCGTCGAGGTCACTGTTCCGATCCGCGTCCTCACAGGGCGACTCGGGCATGGGCGGTCGGTCCGTGAAGGAACGATGGCTCATGCCGTGGTGATCCGGAACCGCCGGACCCACCGATCTGAAAGACTGCGGTCCGTGAGCGCCCCGATCACCGGGACATGTGAGGCCAGATTCACCGCCGTGCGCGAGGCATTCGCCCGTAACTTCGCCGAGCGGGGTGAAGTGGGCGCCGGAGTGTGCGTCATCGTCGGCGGAAGGGTTGTGGTGGATCTTGTCGGCGGTTGGGCGGACGAGGCCTGCGAGCGCCCCTGGCAGCCCGACACCCTCGTGAACTTCTATTCCGTCGGCAAGCCGCTCATAGCGCTGTTGGCGTTGCAGCTCGTCGATGCCGGCCTCATCGGCCTCGACGACCCGATCGCCTCGGTGTGGCCGGAGTTCGGTGTAGGCGGCAAGAGCGGTGCCACACTGCGCCAATCGCTGTGCCACCGTGCCGGTGTGCCCGCGATCCGCGAGCCATTGACGAACCGGGATCTGTGGGACTGGGAACGGATGACCGGAGCGCTCGGGGCGACCGCGGCCTGGTGGGAGCCTGGAACACGTCATGCGTACCATACGAACACCTACGGCCACTTGATCGGAGAGGTCGTCCGACGGGTGAGCGGGGAGACCTGTGGCGCTCGAGTCCGTTCGCTGGCGTGTCCGCTACACGCCGATCTGTGGTTCGGTGTCCCGATGACCGAACAGTACCGGTGTGCGGATGTGATCTGGGTCGGAACGGGCTCTCCGGAGCACATCGACTTCGCGTCGATGTCCGGCGATGAACTGATGACAATGCTCGGCTACTTCAATCCCTCCGGATACTCCTCGATGGGGGTCGTCAATACAGTTGAGTGGCGGACCGCAGAGGTTCCGTCAACGAATGGTCACGGCACCGCCACCGGTGTCGCCCGTCTGTACGCCGCGTTGCTCGAGCCCGGCCATCTGGTGTCGCCCGAGCTTCTGGCAGAAGCCACCTCCCCCCAGTCGCAGGGCTACTGTCCGGTGCTCGGGGAAGAGGTCACATTCGGCCTCGGCTTCAAGCCGACGGTGCCACGCCGCCCGTTCGGCCCGAACCCGGGAAGCTTCGGGCATTTCGGTACCGGTGGTGCAGTGGGGTTCGCCGATCCGGACGCGGGTATCGCCTTCGGCTATGTGATGAACCATGTCATCCCACGGTGGCAGAGCTCGCGCAACCGTGGCCTCATCGACGCCCTCTACGAATCGCTCTGACGACCTACGCCCAGGCCGTTGCCGGACGATTGTTCCCCGGCGTGGGGAACCAGCATGCAGCCGTTGGGGCGCGGTACACCGAGTGGACGTCGCAACCGGTGGAGGGCGGCCGGACCGCCAACCCCTGGGTCCCGGCGGGTGCGGAGGACGACGTGGGCGCACACGCGATCTTCGATGATCGGGCCGGGTGATTCTTCGACCCGTACTTCCTCGAGCCGCTTCCGCTCACGCTCAGGACGATCCTGTCGGCGCTCGCTCGCACGGGTCTGGACAGGGGTCGTCGGTTCTCGCGTCCGATCCTCCCGCACCGCACCCCGCACCGCGCCGGTCGGCGACGTCCTCGGTCACCTACCCGAAGGCGACGAACGACTCCCGCTCGTAGGCCCGCATCCGCTCGTAGAGGTCGCGCACGTCTTCACGGCGCGACCGGTCGTTGGTCAGGTTGACCAGCTCGTCCGGGTCGCTGTCGTGGTCGTACCACTCGTGGTCGTTGTCGTCGAAGGCGCAGTCCACGTCGAACAGCTTCTTGCCCGGCGACTCCCCCCATAGGCCGGTCGACGGTTTGCCCCCGCCGATGCCGTAGTAGCGGGCGTACTTGTTCCGACCGTCGAAGAAGCCCCGCAGGGCGTAGCGGACGTTGTTCAACGCGGCGGTCTGGGCCGAGTCCTGGGCGAAGAGGATGTGGTCGCACACCGTGGCCGAAGGGTCGGCGAGGACCGGCGAGAGGTCGGTGCCCTGCACGGTGGCGCCCGCGGTGGAGGCGTCGACGCCGGCCAGCGAGCAGATGGTGGCGGCCAGGTCGACGTGGGACCCCAGAGCGGAGGTCACCGTGCCCGGTGAGGTCACCCCGGGGACCTTCACGTACAGCGGCACCCGCATGATCTCGTCGTAGACGAACGGGCCTTTCGAGCGGAGCCCGTGCGAGCCGCACATGTCCCCGTGGTCGGAGGTGAAGATGATGACGGTGTCGTCCCATGCGCCCGAGGCCTCGAGGGCGCTGAGCACGGTGCCCAGGCTCCGGTCGGCCAGCTGGTGCAGGTGCAGGTAGTAGTCGAGGTGGCGCAGCCACGACCTGGTGTCGGTCGGGTCGATGTAGCCCCACAGGCCGTGCTGCTGGTCCCACCGCCACTGCCGATGGGCCTCGGGCTTGGTGTGCAGGTCGTCGTGGAAGTTGGCCGGGAGCCGGTCGACGACTTCGGGGTAGGGGTCGGTGAAGACCGGGAGTGGGTCGTCGTCCTTCCAGGCTGCCAACTCCAGCAGCGAGCGGATGGCGGCCACTTCGTCGGGGTGCTGGTCCCGGTAGCCCGGCTGGTCCACCGGGAACCACATGACATCGTGTGGGTTGACCAGGGCCACCGTGAGGAACCAGGGCTGGGTTCCGCCGGCACCGCCGGGACCGCAGGAGTCGGCCCCCCCGGCGCCCGCCGACCGGGTTCCCGCCGGCCCGCCGTGCTCGGTCAGCCAGTGGGCGGCGTTGGCCGCGATGATCGGGTCGAAGTGCACGCCGGTGCCGGCCCACCCCATGAAATGGCGGTCGTTCCCGTCCCAGTCGGCGAAGCCGTAGGCCTCCATGTCGGGGGTGGGGGAGTGCGAGAGGTGCCACTTGCCGATGTAGGAAGACCGGTACCCGGCCCCGTCGAGCAGCGACCCGATGGTCGGGGTCGAGGCGGCCAGCTCGTGGTGCTCGGGCATGATGACGTTGTCGACCACCCCGTGGCCCTCGAGGTAGCGACCGGTGAACAGGCTGGCTCGACTGGGCGAGCAGGGCGAGGAGTGCGTGAAGTAGTCGGTGAACTCGAGTCCCTCGGCCCGGAGCCGGTCTCGCCACGGAAGGGAGAACCCCGGGGGGAGCCAGGACCGCTGCCGCTCCTGGTCGGAGACGAGCAACAAGATGTTAGGGCGGTTGGTTGGCTCAGCCATGGTCCGCCACGGTAGCGCCGCCACCCCGGGCGTGCGGGGCCGAGCAGGGTTGTTGGCACCCAAAAGTGAAATGTGTTCTACTTTTTCGGAGTCACGCTCACACAGTTGCCACGGGGGAGGTCCGGGATGCCCGAGAGCGAAGCGCTTCACGCCAGTCACCGCCTCGAATACCCCTATGCGCGTTCGGTGGGACCGGTCATCGGTGCGTTCCTGACCGGTCTGCGGGACGGCAGATTGCTCGGGGTCAGGGGGTCCGGCGGCTCGGTCATCGTGCCGCCCACCGAGTACGACCCGGACACCGGCGACGACACCGGCGAGGTGGTGGAGGTGGGGCCCGGCGGCGTCGTCGAGTCGTGGGCCTGGGTGCCCGACCCGCTACCCAAGCACCCCTCGGACAGGCCGTTCGCCTGGGCCCTGATCCGTCTCGACGGGGCCGACACGGCGCTGCTCCATGCCGTCGACTCCGGCGGCCCCGACCGGCTGGCCACCGGCGACCGGGTCACCGTGCGGTTCCGGCCGGCCGCCGAACGCATCGGTTCCATGGCCGACATCGAGGCCTTCGTCCCGGAAGGAGGTGCCGCCTGATGGCCGACCGGGCCGACATCGCCGCCGCGGACCTCGGCCCGGTGACCACCCTGGCCACGCCGATCCGGCTCGACTTCGAGTTCACCCCGGGGGTGGCCCAATCGCGCTTCCTCAGGGGGCTCGAGCGGGGAAAGTTCATCGGTCAGCGCTGCCCGAAGTGCGGCATGGTCTACGTGCCGTCGCGCGGCTCGTGCCCCACCGACGGCGTGCCCACCACCGAGGACGTGGAGCTGGCCAACGTGGGCACCGTCACCACCTACTGCGTGGTCAACGTTCCCTTCGCGGGCCAGTCCATCGAGATCCCCTACATCTGTGCCCAGGTGCTGCTCGACGGGGCCAATATCTCGTTCATGGGCCTCATCCAGGAGATTCCCGCCGACCAGGTCCGGATGGGCATGCGGGTCGAGGCGGTGTGGGTGGATCCGGACCAGCTCACCCCGTCGCTGGCGTCGGTCCGGTATTTTCGGCCCAACGGAGAGCCCGACGCCGACTACGAGACCTTCAAGGAGTACCTGTGAGTGCCGCCGCGGCCCGTCGGACGCCCCGGCCGGTGTCGATCGCATCGTTCGCCCAGGCCCACAACGTGCGCCGTGACGACGAGCACAACGAGGTCGAGATGCTCATGCCGGTGGTGGCCGGGGTCTTCGGCAATATCGGGATCACCAAGGACGACATCGACTTCATCTGTTCGGGTTCGACCGACTACCTGATCGGGGGGCCGTTCAGCTTCGTGACCGCCCTCGACGCCGTGGGGGTGTGGCCTCCCAAGTCCGAGAGCCACGTGGAGATGGACGGTGCCTGGGCCCTGTACGAGGCATGGGTCCTCCTCCAGGAGGGGGAGATCGACGCCGCCCTGGTCTACAGCTTCGGTCGCTCGTCGCCGGGCAACCTGAACGAGATCCTGGCCCTCCAGCTCGATCCCTACTACGTGGCCCCGCTGTGGCCCGATCCGGTCAGCCTGGCCGCACTGCAGGCCCGGGCCCTCATCGACGCGGGCAAGGCCACCGAGGCGGACTTCGCGGCCATCGCCTCCCGGAGCCGCAGGGACGCCCTGGACAACCCCAAGGCCCAGGTGGCCAACGACATCCCCGCCGAGAAGCTCCTCGAGGACGAGTACGTCGTGTCGCCGCTCCGCCGCCACGCACTCCCGCCGATCACCGACGGCGTGGCCGCCATTGTGCTGGCCGCCGGCGACAAGGCCCGGCAGTGGTCGGAGAAGCCTGTGTGGATCACCGGCTTCGACCACCGGATCGAGACCCACGCCCTCGGGGCCCGAGACCTCACGTCGTCGCCCTCGACGGTGAGGGCTGCCGAGGGCGCGGGCGTCTCCGACGGGCCGATCGACGTGGCCGAGATCCACGCCCCCTTCGCCCACCAGGAGATCATCCTCAAAGAAGCCCTCGGCCTGGACGACACCGTGGTCGTGAACCCGTCGGGCGGCCCGTTGGCGGCCAACCCGATCATGTCGGCCGGCCTGATCCGGATCGGTGAGGCTGCCACCCGCATCTCCTCGGGCCGGGCCCACCGGGCGGTCGCCCATGCCACCTCGGGGCCCTGCCTCCAACAGAACCTCGTCTGCGTGCTGGAGGGCGAGTGATGGCCGAGCGCTGTGCGGTCATCGGCGTGGGGCAGACCCACCACAAGTCGAAGCGGGACGACGTGTCCATCGCCGGCCTGGTCAGGGAGGCGGCCAAGATGGCCCTGGCCGACGCCGACCTCACCTGGACGGACATCGACGCAGTGGTCATCGGCAAGGCCCCGGACATGTTCGAGGGGAACATGATGCCCGAGCTGTACCTGGCCCCGGCCCTCGGCGCCGTGGGCAAGCCCATGTTCCGGGTGCACACCGCCGGATCGGTGGGCGGATCGACCGCCCTGGTGGCCGCCCACCTCATCTCCTCGGGGATCCACAAACGGGTGCTGACCGTGGCCTACGAGAAGCAGTCGGACTCGGACGCCATGTGGGCGCTGTCGGTTCCCCAGCCCTTCGCCGCCCCGCTGCTGGCCGGGGCTGGTGGCTACTTCGCCCCCCACATCCGCGCCTACATGCGGCGCTCGGGCGCACCCGAGTACATCGGCCGGATGGTGGCGGTGAAGGACCGGCAGAACGCCATGCGCAATCCGTATGCCCACCTGCACATCGCCGACATCGACATGAAGATGGTCGAGGAGTCGATGATGCTGTGGGACCCGCTGCGCTACCTCGAGGCGTGCCCGTCCTCCGACGGAGCGGCCGCCATGGTGCTGTCGTCGGAGGATGCCCTCTCCGGGCAGTACCCGCCGGCGTGGATCCACGGGATGGCCATGCGGTCGGAGCCCACCATGTTCGCCGGTCGCGACCAGGTCAACCCCCGGGCAGGCCGCGACTGCTCGGCCGACGTCTACGCCCAGGCCGGGATCACCGATCCGCGCCGGCAGATCGACGTGGCCGAGGTGTACGTGCCCTTCAGCTGGTACGAGCCGATGTGGCTGGAGAACCTCGGGTTCTGCGACCTCGGTGACGGGTGGAAGCTGACCGAGTCGGGGGCCACCGCTTTCGACGGGGACATCCCGTGGAACACCTCGGGCGGCGTGCTGTCCTCCAACCCGATCGGCGCATCGGGCATGCTCCGGTTCCTCGAGGTGGCCATGCAGGTGCGCGGCCAGGCCGGCGAGCACCAGATCGACGGGGCTAGGGTCGCGCTCGGCCAGGCCTACGGCGGAGGGTCCCAGTTCTTCGCAATGTGGGTGGTCGGGGGCGACAAGCCCTAGACAGTGGTCGGACGGTCCGCGCCCCGGACCGTCTCGGCACATCCGCAAGTGCTTCGACGGATAGGGCCCGCCGGTACGTATGATGCCCCCATCCAGCGAGTTCGTGCCCGCCGGCTGACGACGGCCGGGCCCGGCGAGACCGGTGCCACGAACTCCCCTGCAACATCCGGGCCTGCTCGGGCGTCTTAATTGGTGATGGGTGAATTGGGCACAGTCGACGCCGACACAGGGGACCACGCCGATGTGGCCGGTGCAGCTCCCGCGGCGCCCGTCCTTCGGGGCGAGGATCCTGATGCGGCCCCGGATGTGCCGGATGTGCCGGATGTGCCGGGTGCGTCAGGTGCCCCGCTCGGCCCGGCCGGGGTGGCGAGGACCACCTTCGGTGACTTCTACGGCGGCCACTATGCCGAGCTGGTGCGCCTGGCCACGCTGCTCAGCGGGTCCGCCGATGCCGCGCCCGACCTGGTGCAGGACTGCTTCGTCCGCTTGCACGGACGCTGGACGGCAGTGCACGACCCCCTTCCCTACGTCCGGCGGAGCGTCGTCCACGCGTGCGCGTCGCACCACCGGCGCATGGCGCGCGCCCGCCGCCTGCCCTCGGCGGCGGCCCAGGATTCCGAGCTCGGTGCCGACGAGCTGGAGGACGCACTGGCCAAGCTCCCGGCCCGCCAACGCGCCGCGGTGGTGCTGCGCTACTACGGCGACCTGCCCGACGCCGACATTGCCCGAGCCCTGCGTTGCCGCCCCGGCACCGTCCGTTCCCTCATCCACCGGGCACTGGCCGACCTGAGAAAGGTGATCGAACCATGAGCGAAGAGTTCGAGGACCGCCTTCGTGCCCACCTGGCCGGCAAGGCGGCAAGCGTCCAGGTCGACCCCGACGCCGGTGCGTTCGTGGAGCGCTCGGTCGGGCCGTCCGGTCGACGAGGCCCCCTGGCGATGGGAGCGGTGGCACTCGCGATCATCATCGCCGGGGTCGGGGTCTTGACGGGCGTCGCACTTGCCGGCGGCAGAGCCACCACCACGCCGCTGGCGGCGGCACCGTCTACGGGAATCCCCGGGCGGGCCGGCGCATCACTGGCACCCAGCGCTGCGGGAGGTCCGAACCTGCCGTCCATCGCCGTCCCGACCGCGTACTCGTTCCTCTTCACCCGGACCACTTCCTCGGGCGTGACCATCCGCGCCTACGGGTCCGGGGTCAGCACGACCGGGGTCTGTACGCAGGGAGCGCCGTGCCCGCCGGTGGGCATCGTCCCCGGTCCGACGCCGTGCCCGAAGGGTGCCACGTGTGCCCAGCCGATGCTGACTCCGCAGACGGTGAGTGGCGCGACCGGCGGAGGCAGTGCCGTCGGTGGTACCAGCACGACCGGGGACGGTGGGTCCACCGGGTCCGGGTCCACCGGGTCGAACGGGTCCGGTTCCACCGGCACGGCACCGGTCCCGCCCACCGCCTCGTGCGGGCAGTTGGTGGTCGAGCTGTCGACCGACAGAACGGTCGGCAGCGGTTCGGTACCTCGCCCGACGGCTGCTGCACCCTCCCCGGACACGGTGGAGGTGCTCGGAGTGGGCTCCTTCGGCATCGAGGAAGGTGCGCCGGTGAGCTGGGTCGCGGTGTGGGTGGGTAGCGGTGTGGCATCGGTCCGCCTCTCGGCAGGCGGCACCGCCGTGGACGCCATGGCACCGAGCTCCGGCATCGTCGTGCTGGCGGCGCCGGGCGATGCCGAGCTGACCGGTGCGACGGTCGTCGGGGTCGATCAGAGCGGGGCGACTGTTGCCACCGTGCCCGCCGATCAGGTTGCGGTCCCCGATGCCCCGACCGGCTGCACCACCGTGCCGACCAACCCCACGGCGACGACCTCGCCGCCGACGACCTCGCCGCCGACGACCTCGCCTCCCACGCCGACGACCTCGCCGCCGACGACCACGACCACGAGCACCGGGCCCGCGACCACGCTGCCCCCGGTGGAGAGTGTGCCCCCGGTGACGAGCACGCCCGCCAACTCTCCGAGTGGAGGATGACCGGACTGGAGCTGCCGGGCCGCATCGACGGCCGTGCTCGCGGGCCACGGGCGGCACCGCTCCAAAGCGCCATCGACGACTGAGCGCCCTACCACCGCCGGCGTGTCCCCATGGGCGCTACGCTCGGGCCGTGCGCTGACAATTGGTTGCCCCGTGTTCGACCCGTGTCCCCTGGTCCCGGAGGTTTCCGATGCCCGCACCACGCACTCCTTCTTCGCCTGCGGTACGCCCGGCCACGCTGGTGGCCCGCTTGCTCACCCACGACCGTGGGGCGCGCACCGTGCTCGCAGACGTCTCGCTGACAGTCGGGCCCGAGAGCCGGATCGGCGTGATCGGCCCCAACGGCACCGGCAAGTCCACGTTGCTGCAGCTGCTCGCCGGCATCCTCGAGCCTGACGAGGGATCGATCACCCTCGACCCCCCGGTGGCCACTGTCGGCTACCTCGCCCAGGAGCACGAGGCGATCCGCGGGGAGACGGTCCGGGAGGCACTTGCCCGCAGGACCGGCGGCCTCGACGCCGAGGCCGAGCTGGCGGATGCTGCCTTTGGCCTGATGGGGGGGACCCCACAGGCCGAACGACGGTATGAGGTGGCACTGGAGCGGTTCACCACTCTCGGGGCCGGAGACCTCGATGCCCGGATCGAAGAGGTCCTCAACGACCTCGGGGTCGGCGCTTCGCTGGCCGACCGAGACGCGTCGACACTCTCCGGCGGGCAGCGGGCCAAGGTGGCGTTGGCCGGCATCGAGCTGTCCCACTTCGACATCACCCTCCTCGACGAGCCGACCAACGACCTCGATTTCGAGGGGCTCAGACGACTCGAGCAGTGGGTCGGATCGCGATCGGGTGGCATGGTGATCGTCTCTCACGACCGGGACTTCCTCGACCGCACGGTGGCCAGCGTGCTCGAGCTCGATGCGCACGTCCACACCGCCCAGGAGTACGGCGGCGGGTGGGCCGGGTACCAGGCGGAGCGGGCCAACGCCCGGCGCCACGCCGCGGAGGCCTACGACCGCTATGCCAGTCGCCGGGGCGCACTCGAGGGACGGGCCGAGCGCCAGCGCCAGTGGGCGACCACCGGGGTCCGCAGAGAGACCCACAGCCCCCGTGACAACGACAAGGCCCAGCGGGGATTCCGCATCGATCGCACCGAGAAGCTTGCGTCCAAGGCGCGTCAGACCGAGCGCGCACTCGAGGCGCTCGACGTAGTGGACAAACCCTGGGAGGGGTGGGACCTGCGGTTCACCATCGAAGAGGCAGGCCGGTCCGGCGACGTGGTCGCCCGGTTGCGGAGCGCCGTCATCGACCGTGGGTCGTTCCGGCTGGGGCCCATCGACCTGGAGATCAATTGGGGTGACCGGCTGGCGTTGACCGGGGCCAATGGCACGGGGAAGTCCACGCTGGTCGCCGCCCTGCTCGGCACGCTGCCGCTGACGGCGGGCGACCGGTGGATCGGTCCGAGCGTCGTGGTGGGGGAGTTGGGCCAGGACCGCCGCGCCATTGGCGCAACCGACGATCTGGTCAGGACGGTGATGGACCGATGCCATCTGAAGCAGTCCGAAGCGAGGTCGCTTCTGGCCAAGTTCGGCCTCGACGCCGACCACGTGACCAGGCCGGTGGCCTCGCTGTCCCCGGGCGAGCGGACCCGGGCCGAGCTGGCGATGTTCCAGGCGCTCGGTGTCAACTTCCTGGTGCTCGACGAGCCGACCAACCACCTCGACCTTCCTGCCATCGGACAGCTGGAATCGGCACTGACCGGGTTCCGCGGCACCCTGCTACTGGTCTCCCACGACCGACGCCTGCTCGAGTCCGTGGAGGTCACCCGGTCGATCGATTTGGGAGGGTGACCGGTCGCTGGGTCACCCGGTGCCCGCGAAAACGTCCGTTCCGAAGGTGGCGCTGACCGTCCTGGCCCGGTGACCCCGGGGAGGGCCGACGCCGTGCCCGGCGTCTCGCTGCAGCACGACGTCGGTGTCGGCGACGTCGGCCTCGTCGAAGGTGATCTGGACAAGCCCGTCCTTCCGGAAGGCCGGCGAGCCGGTGATCAGCGGCACCCAGGTCTGGAGGAAGGTGTCGATGTTGGCCAGCGCCGACGGTGGGATGACCGCAGACAGCGGACTCCCGGAAGGGGATGTTGCCCATGTACTCCATGTAGCCCTTCCAGGTCAGTTGGGCCTGGGTGAGCTGGTCGGCCACCGTGGTCACGGTGGTCGGGAAGACGCAGCCCGAGTCGGACATCTGGCCGTTGGTGGCCACGGTGGCGCTGGCCGGGAAGTTGGCGAAGACCTGGCAGTCGGCCTGGTTGAGGGGATTGGGTGCCTGCCCGGAGATGAGCGCGATGTAGTTGTCGTTGGAGAAGTGCCCGATCCCGTAGTCGCCGGTGAGCAGGGCACCTTGCGCCGGCGGGGTCGGTCGGCGAGAGGGGAGCGGGGGAAGGTAGCCATGGTGTGTGTTCTATCGGGACCCGGGCTCTCCGTGGCGCGCCCGTGCACTGAGTGTGTGGTGGCAGGCCTACGGGCAGCATCCGGGCCGCCCGCCGGCCGGTCCTCCAGTGCCCTGGCACCGTGCCGGGGGACCGGTACACTCGGGCTGTCGCCGAGCAGCAGGAGGCATCACATGAAGATTGTTGTCGACTTCGACGAGTGTGCCAGCAACGCCGTCTGCATGGGGATCGCTCCGGAGGTCTTCGAGGTGCGTGACGACGGGTACCTCTACCTGTTGAACGAACATCCCGGCGAGGAGCTGCGCGACAAGGTCCGCCAGGCGGCCAATGGCTGCCCCACTGGAGCCATCACCATCGTCGAAGACGAGTAACCGAGGAGTGCCCGGGGACGCCCCGAGGGTCCGCTTCGCCCCATCGCCGACCGGGTACTTCCACGTCGGGAGCGCGCGTACCGCACTGTTCAACTGGTTGGTGGCCCGCCAGTCGGGTGGCACGTTCGTGCTGCGTATCGAGGACACCGATGCCGAGCGCAATCGCGAGGAGTGGGTGGACGGGATCTTCTCGGCCATGCACTGGCTGTCGATGGACCCCGACGAGGGCCCCTACCGTCAGTCCCTGCGCACCGAGCGCTACCACCAGGCCATCGACGCACTGTGGGACGCCGGTTGCTTCTACGCCTGTGGGTGCACCCACGACGAGGTCGACGTCCGCAACAGGGCCGCGGGGATCCTGACGCCCGGGTACGACGGCTTCTGCCGGTCACGCGGGCTCCCCCGGGGCGACGGGACTGCGCTGCGGTTTCGCATGCCGGACGAGGGGATCACCACTGTCCACGACGTCATCCGAGGTGCGGTCGAATTCCCGTGCTCGGCCATGGACGACTTCGTGGCGGTGAAGGCCAACGGCGCGCCGCTGTTCGTGCTGGCCAACGTGGTCGACGACATCGACATGGCAATCACCCACGTCATCCGGGGAGAGGACCTGCTCCCCACCACCCCGAAGGGCATCCTGCTGTGGGAGGCCCTGATCTCCCTCGGGTGGACCACCGACGACTCGGCCGGCGCAGCCGGCGCGCCCGCACCGGGCCTGCCCGTCTTCGCCCATCTGCCCATGCTGGTCAACGAGCAGCGGAAGAAGCTGTCCAAGCGCCGGGACCCGGTGGCTGTCGAGTCCTATCGGGACCAGGGGTATCTCCCGGAGGCGTTCGTCAACTACCTGGGACTGCTCGGATGGAGTCCGCCCGGCGAGGACGAGATCTTCACCGTCGACCAGATGGCGGAGTGGTTCCGCCTCGAGGACGTCAACCACTCGCCGGCGTTCTTCGACGTCGCCAAGCTCACCCACATGAACGGCGAGTACATCCGGGCCATGCCGCTCGACATGTTCATCGAGGCGTGCCGACCGTGGGTGACGGGGGACGGAGCGCCCTGGCCGGCGGCGAACTTCGACGAGGCGGCGTTCGCCGCGCTGGCCCCGCTGGTCCAGGAGCGGGTGGCCGTCCTCGGTGAGGTCCCCGCCATGGTCGACTTCCTCTTCCTCGACCAGCCGGAGATCGACGAGGATTCGTGGGCCAAGGCGGTCGCCGGTGACGAGGTTGCCGGCACCATCCTCTTGGGTGCCATCGCCGGCTACGAGGGTTTGGCGGGTGACTGGAACCGTGACGCCCTCCACGCCACCACACTGGCCGTCGGCGAAATGGTGGGGCGCAAGCTGGGAAAGGCCCAGGCCCCGATCCGGGTTGCTGTCACCGGCCGCCGGGTGGGCCCCCCGCTGTTCGAGGCGCTCGAGGTCCTCGGGCCGGAGCGAACCCTGGCCCGCCTGCGGGCCGCGCTCGGCAGCGCCGGTGCGGCCGCGGGTGGGGAGTCGTCGCCATGACCGGAACGCAGTGCCCGCACCCCACCGTGGTTCCCAGAGTCCCGTGGGCCTGCTCGCCACGCTGACCGGCCTCCGTCTGCTCCGGTTCGTCCTGCGGGTCGTCACCATCGTGGTGGCAGCCGTAGCGGTCTACCTGGCGGTGACCGCGGTGCAGGTCTGGATGACCGGGCGCCGCTACGAGCCGCGGCCGGCCGGGGCCATCGTGGTGATGGGGGCCGCCCAGTACAACGGGGTGCCCTCACCCGATCTGGCCGCCCGTCTCGATGAGGCGGAGATCCTGTGGCGCCAGCACTACGCCGACGACATCATGGTGACCGGGTCGAAGGAGGTGGGTGACCGGTACACGGAGGCCCAGGCGTCGGCCCGCTACCTGATCGCGGCCGGAATCCCCAGCCAGGACATCCTCGAGGCCGGAGGTAGCGACTCGTGGGAGAATCTCGCCCAGGCGGCACCGACCCTCCTGTCCCGCGGCGATCGGACCGTGCTGGTGGTCACCGACCCGTTCCACGAGGCCCGCAGCCTGGCCATCGCCTCGTCGGTGGGTTTGACGCCCTACCCGACGCCCACCCAGACCTCGCCGATCAAGGGCGTGGCCACGGCACCCTTCTACGCCAAGGAGACCGTCGGTGTGGCCGTGGGCCGGATCATCGGCTACAACCACCTGAGCTCGCTGCACGTCTCGCTCGGATGAGGCATCGCTCCGCCGCTCGGCGTGTCGAGGTCGGCCCGCGCCACTAGCGGATCAGCAGCGCGGGGAGGTCGGCGACCGAGTCGATCAGGTGGGTGTGCGGAGCACGGGCCAGCTCTTCCCTCGAGTGGGCACCGGTCAGGACCCCGATGACCATCGACGCTCCCGACCTGGTGCCGGCCAGCAGATCGCTCGTGGTGTCGCCGACCACCGCGATCTGGGCGACATCGTCGATCCTCAGTCGCAGCAGTGCGGTGAGGATCATGTCCGGCCACGGCCGTCCCCGGCCGGCGTCGGCCGGAGACAGGGCGAGGTCCACCTTGCCCAGCCAGTCGAGGGCCGTCAGGATGCGGTCGCGGGTGGCAGGGGAGAAGCCGGTGGTCAGACAGACCCGCATGCCCGCATCCCGCAGGGCGTCAAAGGTCGCCTCGGCGCCGGGAATGGCGGAGACCTCCCCCCGGTCCACCGCCTGGTCGAAGGCAGACTCGAAGGCGACATTGGCGTGCTCGGCCAGGTGGCGGTCGCCCCGGAGCAACTCGGTGAACACGGTGATCTTGGACTGGCCCATCGTCCGGCGGATGTAGGTCTGCGGATCGTCCGTCAGACCGCCGGCGGTAAGCCCGACGGCGTCGAGGGCGCTCTGGAAGGCCTCTTCCACCGCACCGCCGTCGGCCACGGTGGTGCCGGCCATGTCGAGGGCGACCATCCGGATCGGCTGGGTCATCGGGTCACGTCTCCTCACGTCTGCTCGGCGGTGGGGGGAGACGGTCATTCCCCTCCCGGCCGCGCAGTGACTACTCACACGGCGTCGTCGGCCTCGTGGCGATAGTAGAGGCAATCGTCGCTGTCCACGGTGTACGCCCCCGCCCACCGTCGGACCACCACCCGTTCCGCACTCATCGGGGGTCGTTCGTAGTGAGGGATGGTCGGCGGCCGGGGGTCCGAGCCTGGACGGAGGAGCTGTGGGAGAACGGCAGGGTCGGGTCCGCGGGCTCCTGGGGGTGGCCGTTTCCGGACGGGTCAAGGTCGGCTAAATTGACGGTTCGCCCATTCGGGGGTGGCGCAACTGGCAGCGCGCGTGATTCTGGTTCACGAGGTTGGAGGTTCGAGCCCTCCCCCCCGAGCGCATGCAGCGCCCCCGTTCGGGGCGTCGTAGTACGGCTGCTCCGCTGCCGAATGCAGTGGGTCGCTCCGGGAGGGGCGGCTCGACAGGGTCCCATCGTCTAGAGGCCTAGGACACCACCCTCTCAAGGTGGAGACACGGGTTCGAACCCCGTTGGGACTGCCAGTAGTTTGACCAGTTCAGAGGGTATTGCTCCTCTGGACTATCGCCGTCGCTATCCTTGCAGCCAGAAGAACCCAACAGAAAACCCAACAACGTGCGGGGGAGTTCGATGGCAGGAAGCATGCGACTGGTCGGTGATCCTGATACCTGGGAACTCCGGGTGTACGTAGGTCGGGACAACGAGGGCCGGGTGCGGCACCTCCACCGCCGGTTCCGGGGCGCTCGCCGGGCGGCAGAGCGGGAGCTGGCCCGCCTGGTCACCGAGCAGGAGATGAAACCGGCCGCGATCCCCGACGCGTCGCCCCAGTGGGGATCGAGGACGACGGTAAACGATGCCATCACGGGGTGGAAGGCGAACGGCTGGTCCGATCTCTCGCCCAACACCGCCTCCGACTACGAGACGGTGTGGACGCTGCATATCCAGAAGTCGATCGGCCGCCGACGGATCGCATCGCTGACGCCATTCGAAGTGGAGCAGTACCTCCGGAAGCTGAAGGACTCGGGACTTTCCCAGGAGCGGGTCCGCCGCATTCGGGCGATCCTCCATCGGGCATGCCGACTGGCCCGGAAGTGGAGCGCCAGCACCCTCCCCAATCCGATCACCGACACCGAACTCCCGGTGTGGAGCCTCACCGAGGACAGCGACGAGGTCCGTTCGCCGACCGTCGACGAGGTCAGAGCGATCCTGGGGGTCGCTCGCACGGGGGATCCCCGGATCGCCGCCTTCGTTCGACTGGTGACAGCGACGGGCCTCCGCAGAGGTGAGGCATGTGCACTCCGCTGGTCGGACGTGGACATCGATCGCCAGCGGATCTGCATCGACAAGTCCGTCGTGATCGGCCGATCGGGGATACAGGTCAAGGCGCCGAAGACGAGGGCGAGCATCCGAACGATCGCCGTCGACCGTGGCACCCTCGACGAACTGCGATCCCTCCGGGCCCGCCGGGACAAGATCGCACGAGCTTGCGGAGTGGCCCTGGGACCAGAAGGCTTCGTCTTCTCGCTCGAGGCCGACGGCCTCGAGGCACCCCGACCCGACTCGCTCAGTCGCACGTTTGCCCGACTCCGGGACAAGGCCGGCGTGGCATCGGACATCCACCTGCATTCCCTCCGTCATTTCGTGGCCACCGAACTCGATTCCGTGATCTCCGAGCGTCAGAAGCAGGCCCGATTGGGTTGGTCGACGGTCCAGATGGCCCGGCACTACACCGACAGCGTGAGCGAAGAGGACCAACGGGCGGCCGACCACATGGGTGAGCTGATCGGCGAAACAGGGAGCCGCGGCGACGGTGGCGATGAGCGAGTGACGAAGGCCAAGGCCTCGTAGTGGACATTAGCCATCGAAGGCGGCTTCGCTTCGGTTGCGCACTCACCCAGGCGCCGTCGACGGAGCCGCAGGCCCCGGATCCTTGCCGGCGATCAGGTTCTCGACGGCGAGCCGTGGAATCCGGATGCGGGACCCGATGCGAAATACCGGAAGTGGGAGCGTTCCGGCCTTGACCGCCCGGTAGAGCGTCGAACGCGTCTCTCCCAAGAGCAGCGCCGTTTCTTCGACGCTGAGCAACGGACTCGGATTGGGGTGTTTCCGATGGGCGGACATGGCGCCTCCTCGACTCGTTGCCAGGACCATGCGCACTGGACCTCTCCAATGGTCCCGACGTACGTCACCTGGAACGTCACCTTCCAGTCCTGCGCCGGGAGCAGACATTGGTCTCGAACGTCACCCTGGCACGGATTGCACGTCACCCTCCAAGGACGAACGTCACCCTGGCTCGGGTTGCACGTCACCTGCCGCAAACAAACGTCACCTTCACTCGATGAAAAGGCGCAGGAGCCGGCGAACCTGGTGCTCAGGCGAGCTGGACGTGGTCCTACTCGCCTCCCAAGCAGCTGGGGCATTGGCCTGGCCGGATCGGGTAGCGGCCATCCAGTGCAGGTCCCTTCGTCGCTTCCACGGGGCCCCGCACGTGGGAGCGGGGAGCACGAGTCCCGCCGGGCAGCGTCTGATGGCGGAAGCCCCCATTGAGAGGGCCTCCGCCATGTAAAGCAGCCGGCTGCGCCTGGCCGGTACGAATAGTCCACACACTGGCTGCTTGAGGCACCCGGATGACATTCTCGGCACCCACAAGCTATAGAAAACGCCTGGCCGCCGGCGTCGGATGAGAAGTCCGGTATCCACGGTGCCTAGGCGGGTGCCTGCACCTGACGGATGACACAGGCCACATGGGCGAGGCCGGGTGCACTCTTTGTCGACCACACCTGTCCGGCTCCGGGGTTGACGCTGGCGGTGGTGACGATCGTGGTGTCGAGCACCGTGTCACCGGGCTGGGTCACGAAGTCGACGACGATCTGGTAGGTCCGGGCCGAAGTGGCCGAGTTCTTGACGACGCCGCTCAGGACCCACAAACCCTTGACCTCGGTACAGGATCGGGTGGTGGTCACGTCCTGGCGGGCGTTCTTGGCCATGTCGAAGGGGATGGTGGTGGCGACAGTGGACTGCGGCACCACCGTGGTCGGCGTGGGCGCGGTCGTGGAGGTCGAGACGGAGGTGGCGCTCCCGTTCGACGAGCACGCGGCCAGCAGGGGGATGCTCATGGCTCCGAAGAAAGGGAGCACGGCGGAGGCACGGAGTCGTTGGGTGCCACGGTCCGCCGCTCTGGGAGAACGCATCGGTCGAGCGTATCCGAACCGGGCCAGAAGGAACAGGTCGAACATGCAACGGACTGTGAGGTAGACGAAGGCCCACAGCTGGCCTCTTGCCCAGTGCCCTCGCATCGGATCGACGGTAGCCGCGAGGATCGATCTTCTGCACCGAGTCCCTGGTGGAATGAGTGATCGAGTATTCGGACACTACGGGTCTGCGGCGGGACTCAGACGACCCTCCGTCAATGCAGAGGGCCGTAACAGGTTGAAGGGTGAATCAGGACCTCACGGTGATGGAGTGCCGCTGGGACTACTCAGGTTGGCGTTCCCGGTGTAGGTGGAGGTGACCGCTTTCGTTGAGCAACGCCGGTGGATTTCGGTGAGCTGCATCGTCAGGTCTTCTTGACAGGCACGATCACCGTGGAGGAGGCAGACACCTTGGTCCCCGACTGGGAGGTGCCCGTTGCCGTGCCGGTGTTGGAGATCGAGCCTCTCTTCACGTCGGTCTGGGTGGTGGTGTAGGTGGCCGTGCAGGTCTCGGTGGCCCCCGGGGAAA
>Ga0181523_10000071_pt1 | contig 98970 bp, 91 predicted proteins | sample PEATcosm2014_Bin_43_FD_119752 | JGI IMG/M metagenome (GOLD analysis project Ga0181523, IMG submission 119752) | Peatland microbial communities from MTU Mesocosm Facility, Houghton, MI, USA - PEATcosm2014_Bin05_30_metaG | ecosystem: Environmental > Terrestrial > Soil > Wetlands > Peat | place...
CCGTCAGGCTTTACGGGGGCTCGTTCAACCACTGATAGCATTGAGGCTCCGCGCGTTTGCGTCTCTCTCGAATCCGAACACCTTTGCCGCGCTCCGCTCAATGCTATCTTTTTTCGTTAGGCGGACGATTTACTCTTGTGAACATAAACTATATCCAAATACCACAGCGGGTAAAAACTCAGCACCCATCCAGAGCGCCAACCAGTGGCCGCGTCATAAAATCCAACTGGTGCCCAGGTGTATCCAATCTCAACGCCGTGCAGGGAGGCAAGGTCGGCCCGCTGATAACGTCCACAAATGCTCAGCAGCGAATAAAGCAACACGTAACCCGCCAACATCCCGACTACAATCAACGTAGCGATTCGTAAGAATTTGAACCCTTTGGATTGCCTCAAGGTCATAGCCGCCTAACAATTTAATTAGAAGGAAAAGATTCCTTGCTATCGGATAATAGCCGCTTAACAGGGAAAAACCGCTTGTGCCTTTCCATATGCAAGTAGTATAAGAGGTGCATGAATCCAGGTCAACCAAAAAAACTGATGGATGAGGTGCGGGATTTAATGCGGGTGCGGCGTTACGCCTTGCGAACTGAAAGGGCCTATTGCGATTGGATTCGCCGCTACGTAAAGTTCCATGGGATGACGCGCCGGGAGGAATTGGCTGGGGGCAAGGAGAAAGTGGAGTCTTTTCTGACTCATCTGGCCGTTCAAGGAAAAGTGGCACCCTCCACCCAAAATCAAGCATTGAATGCGTTGCTGTTTCTCTATGGGCAGGTGTTGGAACAGCCGCTCCAAGGGGTGGACGCGGTGCGCGCGGAACGAAAGCTGCACGTGCCAGTGGTGCTCACGCCCGAGGAGGCCCAACTCGTAATTTCTCTGCTGAACGGCGCGCCGCAGTTGGTGGTCAAGCTGCTTTACGGGAGTGGACTGCGGCTCATGGAAGCGTTACGGCTGCGAGTTCAAGATGTTGATTTCAAAATGCTCCAAGTGACGGTGCGAAGCGGCAAGGGGTTCAAAGACCGGGTGACGGAGCGAATAATATGAACGTCGAACATCGAAATCCGGCCGGCGCCGCGGGCTATGACTTGGAAGAACGGCTGCTGGCTTATGCGGTTCGGATCATTCGTCTGGTGGAGGCGCTGCCGTCCACGCGGGCCGGCAATCATGTGGCGGGACAACTGTTGCGGTCGGGCACGTCGCCCTTGCCCAATCATGGGGAAGCGCAGGCGGCGGAATCGCGGGCTGATTTTGTTCACAAATTGAAAATCTGCCTGAAGGAACTGCGGGAAAGTCTGCGTTGGCTGCGATTGGTGGCGCGGGTGCCGTTGGTCAGGCCGGCCAGCAAGGTGGAGGGTCTGTTGGCGGAGACGGAGGAATTGGTTCGCATCTTTTCGGCGAGCATTCGTACGGCACAACCAGGTCCATCGGCCCGGCGTTCAAAGTTGGAAGTTCAACGTTGAATGTTCAACGTTCCTTAAATGAATTTGTCAGCGACGCACCTGCTGGAAGCGGGAACGAACATCCGCACCTTGCAGGAGTTGCTGGGCCATGCCGATGTGAGCACGACGATGATTTATACGCACGTTCTCCGGCATGGTGGGTTGGGAGTCCGCAGCCCGCTCGATGGTTGAGTTTTTCGACACCTCACCTTTGTTTCCGCTCACATTGAATTGTTTTTCCCGGACGACCCTCATCGGATCGGCCCTCAACCGTCCTTCGGACACCTTCTCCCATCCGATGGGCGAAGGGCACCTCCTGCTCCCGCGAGCGAAGGAAGCCCGCTCGACAATTAACACCCGAGCTTGTACCGCGTAAAGCTTCACCACGCGGCGGGCATCGAACATCGAATGTTGAAGGACGAAGGTTGAAAATGGAGACAGGCGGGACGCCTGTCCTACGCTTTTTGAGTCCGGCTCGCGAGGACGCTCGCCCCTCCAAGGGGCAGAAGGTGGAAGGCGGAACATCCAACGCTCAACATCGAACATCGAACATCGAACATCGAATTTAAGGACAAGCCTTTCGGCGGAGCGGGATGCGCGACATGAATGTCGCGGTTACATTATTCCTTGGGCGCGACATGAATGTCGCGGCTACATCATTCCTTGGGGGCGGCGTGAATGCCGCGGCGACACGTTCCTCGACTCGCAACTTCTATTTCGGCGGCTGTAATTTGCCGCGCAGGACGTGGATGAGGGCCTTGACGGTGAGTTCGATGAAGAGAAAGGGTTTGGCGATGAAGTCGTTGCCGCCGGCCATCGTGGAACTGGTGCGGTTGTCGAAGTCGCTGAGGACGGTGACGAAGACGACGGGGGTTTTTTTGTGGCCGGGCAGGGTGCGCAGTTTGGTGCAGAGTTCAAAGCCGGTCATGCCCGGCATGTCCACGTCCAGAAACACCAGGTCGAACGGGTTTTCGGAAAGGAGCTTGAAGGCGGCGTTCGGGTCTTCGACGTTGACAGATTGGAGCTGGGCCTTTTCCAGGGCATAGACGATGGCGCGGCGGGAAATCGCTTCGTCGTCCACGACGAGGACATTGGCCGGGGGCATCTCCTGTTTTTCGAGTTGCGTGCCGTGTTCAAACAGGACGCCGAGAAAATCCACGGAGGCGGCGACGGTGCGCAGGGCGGAAGGGTTGATGTTCTTCGGTTTTTCGTAAATTTCCTTGAGCAGGGCTTCGAGGGCGGCGGACATCTGGGCGATGGTGAGCAGCCCGGCGATGGCGGCGTTGCCATGGAGGGCGTGGATGCGGCGGTAGAGTTCGTAAATGTGCTTGAGCTGGGTCACTTGATCCTCGGCTTTGATGAGGCTTTGCAGGCCGGTGCGCAGAGTGACGAGCGTGGTGGGGAGGCTTTCCACGAATGATTTCCGCAGGTCGGCTTGGAAGGCGGCGTCGGCAGCGGCGTCGGCGTCGGCCTTGGCGGTCCGGTTTTTTTCGGTTTCTCCGGCGTCGGCCGGGGGCGTCTCCGGCGTCCCGTCGCCGGGGCCAATGGTGCTGCGCACCACGTCCACCACTTCCCGGGGCGAGCAACTGGCCTTGGACAGGCATTTATTGGCGCCGGCCTTCCACGCCTGTTGCACCATGTTGGTCAGGTAGGTGTTGGAAAAAACCACGATGGGCAGTTTGGAAAATTCCGACTCGCTGCGGACTTCGCGGATGACGTCCACGCCCGACATCCTGGGCAGCATGAGGTCGAGGACGATGAGGTCGGGTTGCAGCGTGCGCATGGTCTTCAGACCGTTCTCGCCGTCCAGCGCAATCTCGGTCTGATAACCTTCCTTGGCGAGCTTGTTGCGGTAAACGTTCGCCACAATCTGGTCGTCTTCGATGATGAGGATTTTTTTCATGAGTGGGAAACGGCCGGCGTCGCGGCCGGGCTCGGCAGCGCCGCCAGAAAATTCTGGATCAGTTTGAATTCGCGCGCGGCCGTTTCGCAAAGCTGCGCCGCGTTGGTGAGCGTCCCGGACGCGCCTTGTTTTTCCAGATCGCGGAGCATCGGCACGATCCGGGTCATGCCGAGGGTGGCGCTGGCGCCGGCGCAACTGTGCGCCACGCGCCGGACTTCATCGGCGTTGTTGGCGCGGGCGGCGGCCTCGAGTTGCGCGAGTTGCTGCGTGGTTTGTTTGAGGTAAAGCTCGATGAGTTCGCGCAGGCTGTCCATGTCGCCGTCCACCAGGCTGTTGAGGCGGTCCATTTCCACGGGCGGTTCGGCGGCGGGCGGCGGCGCGGCGGCTTCGGCGGCGGGCGCGGAAGTGGGCAGTTGCGTCGCGCCATTTTGCGGGTTCCAGCGTTCAATGAGCTGGCGCACGTCGGCGGGGCGGATGGGTTTGGCGAGGTAATCGTCCATGCCGGCGGCGAGGCATTTTTCGCGGTCACCCTGCATGGCGTGCGCGGTCAACGCGACGATGACAATGCGCGAGGAATAATTGGGTGCGCCGTTCTTCTGCAGTTCGCGAATGAGGCGCGTGGCTTCCAAACCGTCCATTTCCGGCATCATAACGTCCATGAGAATCAAATCATAGGGTTGGCGGTCAAGCGCGTCGAGCGCTTCGTGTCCGTTGGTGGCGAGGCCGGGCTGATAGCCGAGCTGTTGCAGGATGCGCGCGGCGACTTTCTGATTGATGGCATTGTCGTCGCACAACAGGATGCGCATCGGTATCCGCTCGGCCAGCAGTTGCTCCGGTTTGGATGGGGAGGCCGGGGGCGCGGCGACTTTTGGACCGAGCAGGGCGCGCAGGAGCACCTCGCAAAGTTGCGCGGGCTTCACAGGTTTGGCGACGGTGTGTCCGAACACCAGATGCGTCTCCCTGGGCGTGTCGGAGTGCTGACCCACGGGCGCCAGCAGGACGAGCGGCATCAGGGCGTCGACGGGCAATTTGTGAATTTCCGAAGCGAGGGCCACGCCGTCCATGCCGGGCATTTTCAAATCGAGAATGCCGAAATCAAAGGTTTCGCCACCGCGGAGCAAGTCGAGCGCTTCATGCGGATTTTCAACGCTGCGCGAAATCATTCCCCACCGGGCGATTTGTTCGGCGAGGGCCTGGCAACTGGTTGCGTTGTCGTCCACAATCAAAACCCGCAGGTCGCCGAGCCTGGGGTGGCGGGCATTGAGCGTGGAGGGCGCAGCGTTCAGTTCGGCCCGGACATTCACGGTAAAATGGAACGTCGAGCCTTCGCCCGGCGCGCTTTCGGCCCACATTTTGCCCCCCATGAATTCGACCAATCGCTTGCTGATGGCCAGTCCCAGGCCCGTGCCGCCGTAGCGTTGCGCGGTGGTGGCATCCGCCTGCATGAACGGTTTGAACAACCGCGACAAGCGGTCGGGCGGGATGCCGATGCCCGTGTCGCGCACGGAAAAGTGCAGGTGCAGGAGCGCGCGGTTCTGGCCTTCATCCATTTTGCTCGAAAGTAATTTGAGCCGGACGAAGATGTCGCCGTGCTCGGTGAATTTGACGGCGTTGCTCAACAGATTGGTGAGCACCTGGCGCAGGCGCAGCGAATCGCCCTCGATGGTGGCGGGAACGTCGTCGTCCATCTGATAAACCAGGTCGAGATTTTTCTCAAAAGCGTTCTGGGCCAAAAGGTCGAGTGAATCCTCGACGCACGCGCGCAAATCGAAGGGCCGCGAGTCCAATTCCATCTTGCCGGCCTCGATTTTGGAAAAGTCGAGGATGTCGTTGACGATCGTCAGGAGCGCCTCGCTGCTGGTGTGAATGGTGTCGAGGTAGCTTCGCTGCTCGGCGGTCAGCGGCGTTTCCATGAGCAGGCCGACCATGGCAATGACGCCATTCATCGGGGTCCGGATTTCATGGCTCATGGCCGCGAGAAAATCCGACTTGGCGCGCACCGCCGCCTCGGCGTTGAGGCGCACCTCGTTCGAGTTAAATTGGTGCTTGTCCAATTCATCGTGCCGTCGTTTCGTGTTCAGATGGGCCAGCAGGCGCGCGCGGGTGATGGCATCAAAGGGCTTGTTCAGGCATTCGGTTGCGCCCAGTTCAAAGGCGCGCAACTGGCTGGCCGGGTCGTTCCCGGCAGTGAGCGCGACGGCGACCGTGAAATCCAGGGAAGTTTCATCCTTGAGCCAGCGCAACACATCGCAACCGTTCTGGCGCAATGATTCCAAATCCACCAGCACCAGGTCGCGGGGTTGCTCGTGAATCAGCCGGAAAGCGTCGTTCGCGTTTTGTGCGAACGAAAGCGCGATGCCGTCTTTCTCCAGTAGATTCGCCAACACCGTCGGCATCTGCGGATCATTGCTGACCAGCAAAACTTGAAACGCGGCTTGATTCATAACTGACTGTCCAGTTGTGTCCTGTTTTTCGCATGCCTCTGAACCCGGAGAAATACAGCAATTTTCATGCTGGGCCAACCTGAATTTTGCCGCCGCCGGCGTCCGGTTTTCAAAGAAACATTGCTGGCCCGGCGTCTCGGCGATAAACTGCGGCCATGCTGGAAACGGTGCTAGAGCCCCGCACGGCGGAGCCGGTGGCCTCTTTTCACGAGAGGCAGCTTGCCGCCTATCGTTTCATGCTGCGGGCGCGGCTGTTGGACGACAAACTGGCCGCGCTTTACCGCGCCGGCAAAATCCACGGCGGGGTTTTTCTCGGACGCGGGCAGGAAGCCCTGAGCGCCGCGCTTGGTTCTTCGCTGAAAAAGGGCGATGTTTTCGCGCCGCTCATCCGCGACGCCGCGGGCCGGCTGGCGTTTGGCGAACCGGTGCTGGACACGGTGCGCACGCACCTCGGCTCCGCGCTCGGCCCGATGCGCGGCCGCGACGGCAACGTGCATCGCGGCAACCCGAAGGAGGGTTATCTCCCGATGATCAGCCATCTGGGCGCGATGATTTCGGTCGTGAACGGGGTTTTGTTCGCGCGCCGCCTGAAGGGCGTCACCGGCACCGTGGGCGCGGCTTCCGTCGGCGATGGCGCCACGTCCACCGGCTCGTTTCACGAGGCGCTCAATCAGGCCGCCATCGAAAAATTGCCGCTCGTGCTGGTCGTGGCCAACAATCATTACGCCTACTCGACGCCGAACGAGCGCCAGTTCGCCTGCCGCGACCTCGCCGACAAGGCCATTGGGTACGGCGTCGAAGTCCAGACGGTTGACGGCACGGATTTGTCCGCGTGTTTGAACGTGGTCGGCAGCGCCGTCGGGCTGGCGCGCGCCGGTCGTGGCCCGCAAATGGTCATCGCCACCCTGCTGCGGCTTTGCGGCCACGGGGAGCACGACGATGCCGGTTACATTGACCCGAAGCTGAAACAGTCGCCGGTGGGCCGCGACTGTTTGAAGGTGGCCGAGGAGCAATTGCTCCGGCAGGGGCGGGCCGACGCCGCGCAACTGGCCGCGTGGCGGAATGCAGCCATTCACGAAATCGAGGAAGCGGTTGCCCGGGTGCAACACGAACCGGCGCCAGATCCGTTTGCCGAGGAATGGCGGGCGATTTCCTCGAAGCAATTGAGCGAGGGATATGAGTGATTGGTTAAATGGTTAAACAGGTTAAATCGTAATGAATGCATTCTCCGAAAATTCGCCACCGGGAACGACCTATCGCTCTTTTGAGGATTTGGAAGTTTATAAAGCCGGCAGGGAATTTCGCAAGGCGATGTATTTAATCGCCAAGCGCCTGCCTGATTTCGAAAAATTCGGTCTGGCCAGCCAGATTCGGCGTGCCGCCATGTCACTCACGAACAATTTGGCCGAGGGACATGGCCGATTTCATTTTCTGGATCAAATCAAGTTCACGCTCATTTCGCGCGGTTCGTTGGAAGAATTGATTGACGACTTGAACATTTGTCTTGATGAGAATTATTTGCCAGGACACGAAGTGGAAAAGCACAAATCCGCCGGATGGCATTTACTGAAACTGACGAATGGTTATTTGCGCTATCTGCGCGACCGCAAATCAGGGGCGGCGCTGGAATTGCGCGAAATGCCGCCGGAATATGGCGCAAGCGATGATGAAGCATCGCTCGATTGGCTGGAGGAATTATTGGAACAACATCCCGATTTGATGCCGCAGAAAACGCCAATGCGTTGCTGATTCGACTCTTTTAACTTGTTTAACTATTTAACCCATTTAACCGTTAAACCCGCGTCATGAGCATCACCTATTTGGAAGCCATTCGTGAAGCGCAGGCCCATGCGTTGCGCGACGACCCGCGGGTATTCATTTACGGGCAGGATGTCGGCGCGTTTGGCGGCGCTTTCAAGGCCACGAAAAATTTGGCGAAGGAATTTCCCGGCCGCGTGCTCGATTCGCCCATCAGTGAGGACGCCATGATCGGCCTGGCCGTCGGGGCGGCGATTGAGGGCCTGAGGCCGATCATTGAAATGCAGTTCGCGGATTTTTCCACCCCCGGTTTCAACCAGATCGTCAATCAGGCCGCGACGCTCTTCTGGCGCACAAAAGTGCCGTGTCCCATCACCGTGCGCCTGCCCGTCGGTGGCACACCCGGGAGTGGACCGTTCCACAGCCAATGCCTGGAATCGGTCTATGCGCATTATCCGGGCCTGGTCGTCCTGACACCGGCAACGGTCGAGGATGCCTACAGCATGTTGCTCGAAGCAGTGGCGATTGACGACCCGGTGATTTTTTGCGAGCACAAGTTTCTATATTACCATCTCAAGGCCGAGAAACTGCCGAGTGAGGCCTTGCCGGTGGGCAAGGCCCGCATCGCGCGCGAAGGCCGCGACATGACCATCGTGGCCCACGGTGCGATGGTCCAGGACGCGCTGGCGGCGGCGGCAGAGCTTTCGCCCGAGGGCTGGGAAGTCGAGGTGGTGGATTTGCGGTCCGTAAAACCGCTCGATACCGACACGGTGATGGCGTCGGTGGCGCGGACGGGGCGGCTGCTGTGTGTGGGTGAATCGTGGCCGTGGGGCGGAGTGACGGCGGAAGTCATCGCGCGCGTCACGAGCGAAGGTTATGGTTTGCTGGACGCGCCGCCGCAGCGGCTCAACGCCAGGGACACCCCGGTGCCGTATCATCCGAATTTATGGACGGCGCACCGCCCGACCACGCGCAGCATTGCGGCGGCGGCAAGAAATCTTCTGAGGATCTGAGAAAATTATGCCGCAAATTCCCATCATCATGCCGCAGCTCGGCGAGTCCATTGCCGAGGCCAAAGTTGTCAATTTTCTGGTCAAACCGGGGGACACGGTGGAGGCGGATCAGGATTTGATCGAAGTCGAGACGAACAAAGCCACCATGGCGGTCACCTCGCCGTGTCACGGCCGCCTGGAAAAACTCACCGTACAGTTGAGTGAGAGCTACGCGGTCGGCGCCGTGCTCGGCCAGATTGAAACGACGCAGGAAGAAGCCGTGCGATTGGGGTTGGACGTCCCGGGGCCGGTAAAAACCTCCGACACCGACCGCCTTGGAAAGCCGGACGCGAATGGCGGGAAAAATCGCGTGCAACCGACCGTGCGCGGTTTGCCGGTGCCGGCGAACGCGGCGGGCGCGAGTTATCTCTCGCCGCGGCTCAAGGCGCGGATGCACGAACTCGGTTTGAGCGCTGCCGACCTCGCGGGCATCCCCGGCAGCGGCGCGGCGGGCCGCGTGACCATCGAGGATTTTGAGAAATTCATCGCGCATCTCGAAAAGCAAAGGATGAGCCAGGCCTCGACGATGCGCGTGACGGTGGCCGACGCCATGCGGCGCAGTTGGACGCGGCCCATCGCGCATGTCGGGCTGCCGGTGTGCCTCGACCCGCTGTTTGCTTATCGCAAAATAGCGAGGCCAAAGCCCGGCCCGGCCCTCTGCGCGTTGCGCGCGCTGGCGGTGGCGCTGGCCGAAAACAGCGCGCCCGCGGGGCGATTGGTCGGCAGCAAAATCGTGCATCCGTCTTCGATTGACATCGCCTTCGCCGTCGAAGCCGAGGACGGCGTGTTTGTGCCGGTGATTCGCGATGCGGACAAACGGTTGCTGAAGGATTTGATTGCGCCTTACGATGAACTGGTTGACCTGGCACGTTCGCGCAAATTGCCGCCGGACGCCACCGGCGGTTCGATTGCCACGGTCACGAATTTCGGCACGTTCGGCCTGGAATGGGCGACGCCGATTCCACTGCCGGAACAGGCGCTCGTGTTGGGGATGGGCGCGGCGCGGCACAAGCCGCATTGGGATGGCGTCAAAGGCCAGTTCGTGCCAATCATGGAGGCGAACCTGACGTTGAGCTTCGACCATCGCGTGCTCGACGGTGGCGCGGCAGGCCGTTTGCTCCAGCGCGTTTCGGATTTGATGGCGCATCCGGAGAAGTTGTGACAGCAGGGATCAGCATGTTGCCGACCCCGTTTTGCCGTCAGACAGCGACACTCCGTCCTTTCCATTTAATTTTTCACCCCGAACGCCGCCAAGATGGGCCGGTGGTCAGAGGCAACACCCCAATACGGCAGCGCCAGCACGTAAGTTTCGTTCGTCAACCAAACACGCGCCATCGCCGGACTGAGTAAAATGTAATCCACGCGGCTGTACGTGTCTTCCTTGCCGTAATATTCCGTCCAAGTGGTGTTGCGCGGTTCGAACCGTGAATCTTCACTGGCCACGTTGTGGCTATTGCGTTCGGCGGGACGGGTATCGGTGAGTTTGAACCGTCCGCGACCAATGACGGCTTTGACCGCATCGGAATCTTTCACGTCGTTGAAATCGCCAAGCACAATGAGTTTTGAATCTGGATTGTTCGTGAGACGGTCGTCAATGATCCCGCGCAAAATTTTCGCTTCTTCGAGGCGCTGCTCGGCTTCGTCGGCTTCAGGCACGGGGCGGCGCGATTTCAGGTGCGCGGCAATGAGCGTGAAGGTGAAATTTGTATCCAGTTGGATTTCCACTTCGGCGAAACCACGGCTGACGCGAAAGCGGCGCCCGTCGAGCAGATAAACGTCGTTCGTGTGCGGATGGCTGGCGATGATGGGAAGCTTGCTCAAAACAGCGACGTGAATGTTTGTATCCATGCCGCTGACGAATTCCCAATCCGGATAATCCAGTCCGTGGGCCTTGAGCGAGTTGCGCAACTCCAGCAACGCATTGGTGCTGCCCATTTCTTCGAGGGCGAGCACGTCCGGGTTGAGCGCGCAGATGCTTTTACAGACCCTGGCTTTGGCCTCATTGGACTTTATGTGCGGACGCGATTCGGTCGGCTGGTCGAGATAATTTTCAACGTTGTAGGTGGCGACCCGGAAGGTTTCGGCGCCGGACGAAACGAGACAAACCATTGCCAATGCCAGGCCGGGGAGTCGCGGTAAAAACCATTTGGGCATGAGCGGCTAATAATCGCCGCGTTGCAGTATGTCAAAGAACAATTCTGCATGGTGGTCAAGGAGGGCCAACCCTTTTAAAGCCTGGGCATGAAAGTTGCGTTATTTTGAAGGTCGGGTTAGATGTATGTGCGACGCCATGCAAAAGACGTAATGAGAAAAAGCTTCACACTTTTATTCCTGGCGGGTGTGTTTTCCTTGCGGGCAGGCGATTTGGACACCATCGGCGTCACGGTTTTGAGGCAGGTTGATCCGACGCTCAACGGCAGCGGTGTAAAAGTGGCGCAGCCGGAAGCCACCTCGGCGCCCACCAACAGTGATTATGAGGTCAACCCCGGCAATGTCTATGTCGGCCAGCCGACAAATTTGTTTACCTACATTTCAACCAATGGCGCAATCGCCACGGGCTTTCCGAACAGCGCGGGCGTTGAATCGGGGCACGCGGACGAGGTCGCCAAGAATTTCTACGGCATTCCTTTTGGCGCCGCCACGAACGTCAGCCACGTGGATAATTACGATGCGGATTATTTTTTCAACCACTATATCGTCTTGAACTTTTCTCTGGTCAATACCGCCCGCGTGGTGAATCAAAGTTTTGTGTTTACAGCCGGTGATGAACCCACGGTGGATCCCGCCTACGACAATTATGCCGCGAATCGCGGCACAATCTTCGCCTCGGCCGTGGGCGCCGGCGGGGCCGTTGTTCCGCCGGGAACGGCTTACAACTGCATTGCCGTCGGCGTTGATAACATTGGCACTGGTTCCAGCACCGGTCCCACGGCAGATGGCCGGTGCAAGCCGGACATTACCGCGCCCGATTTGGCGGACGCTCCGAGCAGCGCGCTCAGCTATGCCATTCCGTATGTCGCGGGCGCGGCGGCGGTTTTAGTGCAGGCCGCCAATCGCGGCGACGGCGGTTCAAACACCAACGCCGCCAGTGATTTGCGCACCATCAAAGCGCTCCTGCTAAACGGCGCGGTCAAGCCCAACGGCTGGACGAATGGTACTGCCACGCCGTTGGACGCGCGTTACGGCGCGGGCATGGTGAATGTTTTCAACTCGTGGGAACAATTGAAAGGCGGCCAACATGCCTTCATCGAATCCACCACCGTCAGCAGTGGCAGCGCGCATCCGCCCGGCGCAAATACCAACAACGAACCGGTGCTCACCGGCTGGGATTACAATTCGATTTCCACGTTGTCGAGCCAGGACATGGTCAACCATTATTATTTCAATCTGCCGGGGAACAACACCTTCACACTGGACGCGACGCTGGTTTGGAACAAACAATACCAGGCGACCAACATCAACAATTTGAATCTGTTTCTGTACAACGCGGCCAACAGCAATCTCGTCACGTGCAGCACGAGCATGGTGGACAACGTGGAACATATTTTTTTGCCGACGCTGGCGCCGGGGAGATACGATTTGCAGGTGTTAAAATTGGGAAGCGTCACTCAGGTTTCTCAAAGCGAAACCTACGCGCTGGCGTTTGAAATGTTCACCATGCCGTTGAGTGTCGGGTTGACGAATGGCAATGCGGTCATTTCCTGGCGAGTGGCGCCGACCGGTTTCCAACTTCAATCCGCAACGGGCTTGGCTCCGCCGGTTTCGTGGACGTCCGTCACCAATGCTGTTTCCATCGCCAACAACCAAAACGTAGTAACGTTGCCCATCGGCAGCGGCAGCCAATTCTTCCGTTTAATCAGCCCCAACTTTTAACGCGACGTCCGGCGAGGGACCTCCGGTTTTCCGCAGAGAAATTTTGCCAAATTCCGCAAAGCTGCTAGTATTCTTCCATGCTCAAAATCCGCCGAAACGGACTCGCGGCGCGCGCGGCGAAAACCGACACCGCCGCGGAACCCCTGCACGACATGCAAAGCCGGCGCGACCACCGCGAGCTGCCCATTGACAAGGTGGGCGTGCGCGGACTGCGCTTTCCCATCCAGGTGCGCGACAAGGCGCACAGCGTCCAAAACACAGTGGCCACCATTGGGATGTTCGTGGATTTGCCGAAGGAATTCAAAGGCACGCACATGAGCCGCTTCATCGAGGTGCTCAACGCGCACGGCAACGTGATTCACGTGGAGAACATCGGTGATATTCTTCGCGCCATGCAGAAGAAATTGCACGCCGCCACGTCGCACCTCGAAATCGAGTTCCCCTATTTCATGGTCAAAAGGTCGCCGGCATCACGCATGGAAAGTTTGATGGATTACCTCGCTCGGTTCGACGCGGCGGCGTGCGGGCCGGAAATTGATTTCATGCTGACGGTCAAGGCGCAGGTCACAACGCTATGCCCGTGCTCGAAGGCGATTGCCCGGTACGGCGCGCACAACCAGCGCGGGCTGGTGACGGTGGCGCTCCGGTTCACGAAGCCGGTCTGGATCGAGGACGTGGTGGCGATGGTGGAAAGTTCGTCCAGTTCGGAGCTTTATGCCCTGCTCAAGCGGCAGGATGAAAAAGCCGTGACCGAGCGCGCGTATGAAAATCCGGTGTTCGTCGAGGACCTGGTGCGGAATGTGGCGCTCAAGCTCAACGCCCATCCGCTGGTGACGTGGTATAAGGTCGAGGCGGAAAATTTCGAGAGCATCCACAATCACAACGCCTACGCGTGCATTGAGAAGGGGTGAACCTTTTGGGCGCAATTTTTTGAAGATTTTAGTGGCGCATTTGTCTTCGTCTGTTACATTCCCGCCCCTTTGATGGACCGGGAATTGCTATGAGAGCCGGAAACCAATTTTGAAACTGTGACTGAAATGAGTAAAACGATGAAAAAACCGATGCCGCAAACCTCCGCCACAGCGGCGGCGATTCTTGGCCGCCCGATGGTGAGAAAGAGCGCCAACAGCGCCGGGCCAAAAAAAATCAAGCCCGAATGGCAGAAGTATTACCAGCGGTTGCTCGAATTACGCGAACAGTTGCTCCACCAGATGAATGGCCTGGCCCAGGAATCCGCGCAAGAAGTCGCCGGTTACAGCCTGCACATGGCCGATTCCGGCACCGACAATTTCGACCGCGACTTCGCCCTGAGCCTGCTTTCGTCCGACCAGGACGCCGTCTATGAAATCGAGGAAGCGCTCAAGCGCATTGAGAAAAAGACCTACGGCATCTGCGAATTGACCGGCAAACCCATCCCCCGCGCGCGCCTGGACGCCATTCCATGGACACGGTTCCGGGTCGAAGCGCAGGCGCAGTTGGAACGCGACGGCGCCTTGCGCCAGCGCCGGTTGGGCGCGCTCGGCACGATCGACAGCGCGGCGGTGGCCGAAGTGGAAGGCGAAGACGAGGAGTCGGAGGAAAAGACCAAGGAGAAAGAGTGATTTATGCCGCGCGAAATCATCACCATCGAATGTACCGAGGCGCGCAAGGAAGGCAAATCACCCTCGCGCTATACGACCACGCGCAATAAAAAGACGCAGACAGAAAAGCTCGAAATCAAAAAGTATAATCGTTTTCTGCGCCGCCACACGCTCCACCGCGAAATCAAATAATTATGCCGCGCAAGACCCACACCGACAAACCCGAACGTCGCGGCCAGCGCCGCGGGATGATGGAAACCCGCACCCCCCGGCCCAAGCCGAAGATTGATTTCATCGCCGACGCGCTCGATTACAAAAACACCAATCTGCTCCGGCAATACGTGACCGATCAGGGCCGCATCCTGCCGCGCAAATACACCAACATGCCCGCGCATTATCAGCGCCGCCTGACTCGAGCCATCAAGCGCGCCCGCCAGATGCTGCTGATGAAGTGATGCGTGAAACGTGAGGCGTGAAGCGCGGCGGAGCGGTCTATGGTTTTCACGTTTCACGCTTCACGAGTCACGCAACCCGCGTATCATCTTGATTTTTTCAGTCGCCCGTGTGATTTTTCAGGCGTGAAGAAAGCGCACCAACATCACCGCCCGCACAAGCGGCAGGAATTGTCCGCGCTGACGGGCCGCCTGCGCCGGCAGGCGCGCAAAATCACCGGCCCGCGCCAGGCAATCCTGAAAACCTTGCGCGCGCACCCGCATCCGCTCACCAGCCGGGAGATTTTTGCCGCGCTGCCCGAAGGACTTTGTGATCTGGCGACGATTTACCGGGCCATGCACCTGCTCGAAGAAATGGGCATGGTCAAGCGGTTTGATTTCGGCGACGGCGCGGCGCGGTTTGAACTCGTTGGCGAAGGCGACGACGGCCATCATCATCATCTGGTTTGCACGAAATGTTCGGAAGTCGTCGAAATTGACGAATGTTTTCCGGCGGAAATTGAGAAGCGCATTGCCGCCAAAAACAAATTCAAGGCGGTCAGCCACAAGTTGGAATTTTTCGGCATCTGCCCGGAGTGCCAGTAAATGGGCATTCTTGAAATAAAAAAGCCGCGCGGGTGCGCGGCTCATTCATTCATGCCGGGCAAAAACCGTTACGCTAGTTCCTCCTGCCAATCACCCAGATGGAGATACTCTCTGACCTTTCTGCGTTCGTAACGGTTTTTCAATGGTTTCTTGGGTTGATGATCCAGCTTGCGGAATGGGTGTTTTGGATCCCGAACGGCTTCCGTGATGACTTCCATCATTCTTTTCATAATACAACTCTGGTTGTGGAGTTGTGCAGGGTCTCGCCTTCCTTATTGGCAAGCATCCGCTGCCCGCACTCCTGACTATGAGACCGACCACAGCGCCGGTCATTCAAATTTCCCCACAGAATTTTCTCTGGCGTAATAAAATGAACCTGAACGCCACTCGTTCCCGGTTTTTGCGGCAGCAAGTTTCAAACCAAGTCCCGCAAAAACTTTTTGCACCTGCGCAAATTCAGATTTCAGTATGCCCGCCAGCACGAGCGTTCCGCCGGGTTTCAATTGCGCTGCAATCCGCCGCCCTTCCGCCAGCAACAACGTCGAAATCAAATTTGCGCAGACCAGATCGTATTGTTTTGCCGCGTGAATCGGCAGTTTTGCCACGTCCCCGCGCGTAATCCGCGCTTTTTTATGGACCCCATTCGCGCGGGCATTGGCGCGGGCGATACGAACCGCCTCGGGATCACAATCGAAGGCGCGCACGGGCGAATAGCCGAGCTTCGCCGCCACGGTCGCCAGAATTCCCGAGCCGGTGCCGATGTCTAAAAATGACCGCCGTGCCTCGAATTTTCCACAGCGCACCAATTCGCACAGGCAAAACGCCGTCGTCGGATGCTGGCCGGTGCCGAAGCCAAGGCCGGGATCGAGCACGACGACGATTTGCCCCTTGCGCGGTCTGCGCTTGCTCCAACTCGGTTTGATCAGCAGCGATTTAATCCTTTCGGAGGGACGAGTTATACGAGTTCCTGTCTTCGCAAAAGAAATTTGGGACTCGTGTAACTCGCGCCTCCTGTTTTTGACTTGGATTTCAATGGGCTTGAAATGCCGCTTCCAGGATTCCGCCCAGTCCTCGCGCCGGACTTTGGCAATCGTGATTTTGCCCGGACCGATTCTCAACCCGCACTCCTTGATGCGCTTCAGTCCGGCGGAAATTTTATTGCGAACTTCCGGAACCGGCCTTTGTTCGCAAAAAGCGGAGACCGTGCTCACGCCGGTTTTTACGTGGAAACAGGACGAAACGGCACAGCCCGGAATCGCGCCAAGCACTTCCGCGACAGCGTCTTCGGCTTCGCGCGTCGTGGCGATGGAAATCCGCCAAAGCACCTTGTGTTTCATTTTCGATGCCTTCCTCCTCCTCGTGCTCGTCCTCGTCCTCGAACAAAAAGACGAGAACGAAGGACGAGGACGATTGTCAGGGCCAGTCGCGCCACGGGGTGAAATTGAGCAATTCCACCTCGGCCATGTGCGGATGCAACACGACCTGCGTGACGCTCGCGTATTCGATCTCGAAGTGGTTCGTTTTCGGCAGCGGCACGTCGAGAAGAATGGCGAGCATCATGCGGACCACGCCGCCGTGACAAAAGACGGCGACGTTTTGTCCGCGATGCCGTCGTATGATTTCGCGCAGGCACGGTTCGACGCGGGCGCGGAAGGTTTTGCCGCTCTCGCCGTTCGGCGCCCCTTTGAATTCAATCTGGTCGAGCCATTCATAGGCGCTGAAACCGAACCGTTCGCTGACGGCCTGCCAGCCCAGCCCGGTCCAGTCGCCGAAATCCAATTCGCGCAACGCGGGCAAAATGGTTTGCGCCGGCGCCCCGTTTTTCAACAGTGGCGCGAGCGTTTGCTGGACGCGCTTCATCGGACTGGCGTAAATCGCGTCAATCGTTTTGCCGCGCAGATATTCAGCGAGTGTTTGGGCCTGTTCGCGGCCGCGCGCCGAAAGATTCATGTCAATGCGTCCGCCAAACGTGTGTTGATGGCGTGGCTCGATTTCCCCGTGGCGAACCAGCAACAACCGCGTCGCGGGCGGGTGTTTGGAAACTTGCCGTGAAGGTGTAGAGGATGACATGGGTTCAAATTTGAGTTGGAGTTCACGCTTTAGCGTGGCCGGAACAAGTTAAAGCTTGAACTCCAGCAGCGCCTTCTCCTGTGCGACCAGTAATTCATGGATGCCCGCCTTGCCGAGCGCGAGCAAATCGTTGAGTTGTTTTTCGCTGAACGTGGCCTCCTCGCCGGTGCCCTGGACTTCGATGAATTCCCCGGCGGAATTCATCACCAGGTTCATGTCCACCGCCGCGGCCACGTCCTCGGCGTAACACAAATCCAGCAGCGACCGGCCGTCCACGATCCCGACGCTGACGGCGGCGACGGCGTGGAGGACCGGGTCATCCGTCAATTTGCCTTCGACCAGAAGATTTTGCATCGCCATCGAAAGGGCGACATAGGCGCCGGTGATGGCCGCCGCGCGCGTGCCGCCGTCGGCCTGCAACACGTCACAATCCACCCAGACGGTGCGTTCGCCGAGTTTTTCGAGATTGAGCGTGGCGCGCATGGCGCGGCCGATGAGCCGCTGGATTTCCTGCGAGCGCCCGTCAATTTTCCCCCTCGCGCTGTCGCGCGGTTTGCGTTCCAAAGTGGAGTAGGGGAGCATGGCATACTCGGCGGTGACCCAGCCGCCCTTCACGCCCTGCTCCTTCATCCAGCGCGGCACGGTTTCCTCGACCGTCACGCCGCAAATGACGCGGGTGTTGCCCCACTCGATGAGCGTCGAGCCGGTGGCGTGCGGCGCGATATCGTTTTGAAAACGGATAGGCCGCAGTTGATTTGGGTTGCGGCCATCAGCGCGTGCCGCGGAGGAAACTGCCGTTTGCGATTCAGCCATAAACGGCGCGATGCTAGTTTAAATATGCCTTTGTGTCCATTCGTGGTTAGCTCCTTTTCTGAATGTCAATTTCGGCGAACAGATTCTCCAGGCTGTTCAGCGGCGTGTCTCTCTTGGGATTTAAAATCTGGCGGATATATTCGACCGCGTCGGGGATGTTCCGGATGGATTTGGGCAGGATGGCGCCGGCGGCGTTGGCGTGGCCGCCGCCCTGAAATTTTTCCGCGATCTTGAGCGCCTCGCCGTCCCGGCTGCGAAAGCTGGCAAAAACCAGGTTTCCCCTCCGGAACAAAGTGACGAGCACCGGATATTTCGTCGCCCGCTCCTCAAGCAACCGGTGGACGACGAGATTGTTGTTGCCAACGACGGTGTCCACATAGCCGGCCGTCGGACTGAGTTCGGTGACATTGTTTTTGCTCCAGTCGAAACCGAGCGGGTTTTCGACGCGGCGCTTCGTCGCCATGACTTCGAGCAGCGGATGGTCGAGCAGCCGCTCAATTTCGCCGTTGATGAGCGCGTGCAGGTTCCAAAACTGATAGGTTTTGACCAGATTCGCGTAATCGCCGGCGATGACGAAGTCGAGATCGTCCTCCAAAAACAGATCGGCGACATTGTTCAAATGCACCAGCCGGTCGAGCGCAGGCGAGCCGAGGCCTTGTTCCTGGCAAAGTTCGTAACAAAGCAGACCGGCGGATTTGTTCACGTCGTGAATGAGCGTTGCGAATTTGGGCGCGGTTTCCGTGACGTGGTGGTCGAAGATGACCCATTCCGGCTTGTCGAGCCGCGGTTCGAACGTGAAGTCCGCAACCCACGCGGACCTCTCCCGCAGTTCGCGCTGTTTCCAAAAGTTGTAGTGATACGCCTCAAGCGGGACGTCGGCGCGGAAGAGTTTTTTGGCGATCCGTTGCAACAACACGCCCGCCAGCAACCCGTCGAGATCGCTTTCGTGGGTGATGATGACTTCGGGTTTCGGCAGATCCGTCATGGCAAGGGAAGATTGGCCGAACCGGCAGCGCGTGGCGAGAGAGGAATTGGGCGGTCAAAGGCCGAAACCGGAGCCGCCGCCGTGGCCGCACACACAGGAGTTCCCTTTGCGTCAGGGATTCGTGACTCGCAAACGAATGAATCGTGCGGTCGGGGCCGGTACGGGCGTATTGTCGCGCACGACCAGTTGCGTGGCCGTGTTCGTGAGTATCACGGTGTTCGGCGGGCCGGAAATCCAGCCACCCGGCAAGTTGCTGGAAACTTCGACAATGTAAGTGATGTCGGGAAGTTGGGCGGCGCGGTTCACGGTCAGGGTCAGATAGTTTGTGCCACCAGCAGGTTGGATGCTCCCAGACGGCAACTGGGCAGCAGTGGCCGGTGTGGCTGGATTCAAGCCAAGGGCGTATTTGATCAAGTTTGGCACGCCGTCGCCGGCGGGGCTGGCGCCGTTGGCACCCGCGCCAACATTTGAAGGATTGCCGAAGTGATTGTCCCGCCACGTCTGCAGCGGCGTCAGGGTGGATTGGTCGAGCAGGCCGAGCACGCCGACACCGGTCGTGGTCCCGACATAAACCCGCGCGCTGGCAATGGTCGGGGTGATGAATTTGTTGCCCGAGCCGAAGCTGTCGCGGCCACCGGCAGCCTGGGTGCTGTTGTCAAACTCCTGGGCGAGGTTGGTCGGCGCGTAAGCATGCAAAACTGCCGGGGCGGTGTTTTCCGTGGCCCAGACGATGCCGTTGGAATTGCCATAGGCGGAAATGGACGGGGTTGTGCCGGGGTAAACGAACGTGATGGCGGTTTGCGAGGAACTGTTGGTGAGCTGGGCGTTCTGAAACGGAAAAGCCTGGAGGTTGTTCCCGACGGAGCCGTAGTAAAGCGCGCCGTTGAAGTAAGCGGGCATAGCCCAGACACCGCCCGACAGAGCGCCATCGAGTTCCTGATAGATGGCGTTGTCGTTGGTCGGATTGAACTTGCCCAGGTTGGAACGGTCCACCAGATAAAGGTTGCTGTCCTTTCCGGCGCCGACGGCGAGCTGGCGCATGTGTCCCTGCCCGTCAAGCATGTCCGGCAACACGAGCGCGCCCCCGGAACCGAAGTCCGTGTCGGCAGCGCTCTCGCTCACGGTGTTGAACATGGTGAAATAATCCGCCACGGCGAGCTGGTTGCTGGTGGTCGAGAGTTTCATGAACGCATTGCCATAATCGCCCTGGTCGGGAAATCCGTTCGTGGTCAAAGTGGTGTCAAACGTGCCGTTGCCGGCCAGAAAATAGATGTTGCTGTCGGCATCGGCCGCGAGACCGGCGCCGCTCATCCAGATGGCGCCTTCGCTCCCGTTCGGCGTGATATTCAACACGTTGGTTTGCGCCAGGGTGTGTTTATCGTAGCCGATGATCCAGCCGGTGTAGGGTTGATTATCACAATGCGACGCCCAGGCGGTGTACACCACACCGTCCAACAGCAGCAACCCGCACCGTTCCTTGTATTGGGCCGGGTCGAACACGACATTGGTGCCGTCGCTGTTGTCGCCCGTGCCCGGATATTTGGCAACAACGATCACCGGTGGCAGCCGGTTGGTGCCCGTGGCCAGATCAAGCGCGTGCAAACGCTGCAAATAGTTGCCTGATCCGTCCTTGCTCATGGCGACGACAAATATCGTGCCGTTGGGACCAAGCTGGCGGTCAATCACCGGCGTGGCAGTGATGCCGATCTCGGGAGTCACCTGGCTGCAGCCGCGATCATCGGAAGGCACTTCATTGGTGCCGAGCAACGAAACGTGCCAGAACAAATTGGTGCTGTCCGCATCGAAGGCATAGACAGTGTCGTGTTCGGTGGCGACGAACAGAACGTTGTGCATGCCTTTGAGCGGGATGGAAACGCCCGCGGCATAAAGGGGTTGGGCATCCACCAGGCCGTCCGCGTTCAGAACCCACAATTTGCCGAAGTGATTGGTGTTGACGTTGACGGGCGTCAGGATTTCTTCGTTCAAGCTCTGTCCCGTGCGGCCATTGTCGTTATGATAGGTCAGCACATCGGTGGCCTGGGCCGGCGCGGACGGTGTCGCCAAAGAGACAAGAAGGCACAACGAAGCGAAAGTGCTCCAAGCTGCTGTCGCCCTGTTCAAACATTGAACGTTCATCGATGATTCAATGGGGGGAATTTCGTTCAATTTGAACGGAGCGCAAGCAACAAAATGGAGACGAAAATATTTCCGGCGTAAATCCAACTGGCGGGGACGCGGTCCGGCTTTTGTTTTTACCCCGCGCGGAAATGCCGCCGCGACACTGTTAAAACTTTGCAAGTATTCCCGTCACGACAAAACGTCGTGGAATTCTTTTGAAATCCGGCGCTTTCTTCGCCAGAATCTACGTTCCGTTTGCCGTTGGGGTTCAAGCTTTAGCTTGTCTGGCAGTTGGAAATGAATTGGAACAAGCTGAAGCTTGGACTCCAACGAACAATCAAATGAAACGCACGCATCATTGTAACGAACTGCGCCCGTCGCATATCGGGCAGACGGTCACGCTGACCGGCTGGGTCCATTCCCGGCGCGACCTCGGCGGCCTCATCTTCATTGACATCCGCGACCGCGAAGGCCGCACCCAGACCGTTTTTGATCCGTCTGATTTGCCCGCCGAACTTTTCGAGCGCGCCGCGGCCTTGCGCAGCGAATGCGTCATCCGCGCCACCGGCAAGGTTCGCCAACGCCCGGAAGGCACGAACAATTCCAAAATCCCCACCGGCGAAGTCGAGGTGATGGTGAAGGAACTCGAAGTGCTCAACGTGGCCGACGTGCTGCCGTTCCCGGTGGACGACCCCGAAGTGGCGAGCAAGGTGAACGAGGAACTGCGCCTGAAATACCGCTACCTCGATTTGCGCCGGCCCGAAATGGCGCGCAACCTCCGTCTGCGCAGCAAGGTTGCGTTCGCCACGCGACAATACCTCGACGAGCAGGGATTTCTCGAAATCGAAACGCCCGTGCTGTTCAAGTCCACGCCCGAGGGCGCGCGCGAATTTCTGGTGCCGAGCCGGACGAATCCCGGACAATTTTACGCGCTGCCGCAATCGCCGCAGCAATTCAAGCAAATGCTCATGGTCGGCGGCATCGAGCGTTACTACCAACTGGCCCGCTGTTTCCGCGACGAAGACCAGCGCGCCGACCGTCAGCTCGAGTTCACGCAGATTGACCTCGAGATGTCGTTCATCGAACGCGAGGACATCTACAACCTGGTTGAAGGGATGCTCAAACGCATCTGGAAAACGGCTCTGAATATTGACGTGCCGACGCCGTTCAAGCGCCTTTCGTTCGAGGAAGCCTTGAACCGCTACGGTATTGATAAACCGGACACGCGTTACGGGATGGAGTTGGTGGATTTCACGGAGGAATTCCGCGCCAGCAAATTCAAAGTGTTCAGCGGCGCGGTTGCCGCAGGCGGCGTGGTGAAGGCGCTCAACGCGAAGGGCCTGGCTGGCGCGACGCAGGGGCAGATCGAGACGATGACCGAATACGCCAAAAGCCTGGGCGCGAAAGGCCTGGCTTATATTAAAGTGGAAAAGAGTAGTGGCGCGGGCGTCTCGCCCGCGAGTTCCCAAGCAGAAACACACGGGCAGGATGCCCGTGCCGCTACCGCAGTGGAATGGAAATCGCCCATCGTGAAATTCTTCAACGACGCCGAGAAGGCCGCGCTGGCGAAGAAGTTGGCCATCGAGGAAGGCGATTTGATTTTGTTTGCCGCCGACCAGTGGCTGAACGCGTGCGAAATCCTCGGCAAAATCCGTTCATATTGCGCCGACGTTTTGAAAGGGCAGGGGAAGCTGACGATTGATCCGAACCGGTTCGATTTCCTCTGGGTCGTGGATTTTCCGCTGCTCAGTTTCGACAAGGAACAGAATCGCTGGTATTCGAGCCATCATCCCTTCACCGCGCCGGTGGCGGAGGACATCCCGCTGCTCAAGGGCGACCCGAAGAAGGTGCGCGGACAGCATTACGACGTGGTGGTGAACGGCGTGGAACTCGGCGGCGGCTCGATTCGTATTCACCAGCCCGACGTGCAGAAAATGGTGTTCGAAGACGTGCTGCAAATTACACCGGAAGAAACGAAGCTGCGATTCGGCTACATGCTCGAAGCATTCCGCTACGGCGCGCCGCCGCATGGCGGCATCGCGCTCGGCTTTGACCGGCTCAACGCGATTCTCTGCGGCACCCCGAGCATCCGCGATGTGATTGCGTTTCCGAAAACCGCGAAAGGCACGGATTTGATGACCGATTCACCCGCTGCCGTTACGCCCCGCCAACTGCGCGACCTGCACATCGAAGTGAAGGCGGCGAAAAAGGAATAAGTCAGGGAGCGCGGGCGTCTCGCCTGCGGCATTTGGCGTCCCGCCGAATGCGTTTGGAAAATGTTCGCAACGGGACGTTGCGAACGGCGACCGGGACGGTCGCGCTCCTCATTCCAAAATCCGTAGGAGACGACGTGAGGAGTCGCTGATTGAAAATCCGCCATCCGCAATCGCCAATCCGAAATTGAAATGAGTCTCGTGACCTCAACTCAGGTGGATGCGGCCAATGATTTAGCTTTGTTGAAGGCAGAAGGGAAATTTTCTCCATTGCCGGTTGCCGCGAGTCGCACGGCGAGTCTTGGCAGCACGGTGGCGACTGTCGGTTTTCCCAACATCGGCTTGCAAGGATTTGCGCCCAAGCTGGCCAAGGGCGAGACCGCGTCGCTGTCCGGCGTGCAGGATGACCCGCGCTATTTTCAAATCAGCGTGCCGGTGCAGCCGGGCAAAGTTGGAGTTCAAGCTTTAGCTCGTTGGTGCTGTGGGGGACACGCTAAAGCGTGAACTCCAACTTTGGATGCGTCGGTGGCGCTGGCGGCGAGCGGGGTCCCGCCGAGGCGGGATGAATTACGCGGTCAAGAGCAGTTTTCTGTTGAGCTTCCTCGAATCCGTCCCCGCCGTTTCGGCCAAACTCAAAGCGCCGAACAGGGCTGACCGGAAATTTGAGGATGTGGTGAAGCCGGCGCAGAATGTAGCCGTCTTGGTGCTGGTATATTGAAGTTTGGAGTTCCGGCTTTAGCCGGGCCGGGCCGCCTGAAGGCGGGACTCCAAACGAGCGGCGGTGCTGGTGCTGGTTTATTGATTTGGTAGGGCGGGCAGTCCTCTGCCCGCCGCTCATACGAACGCAAAAAACGGCGCGCACGGAGTGACGCGCCCCACCTAAAAGTTGGAGCCTCGTTACCTCGGCTGCTACGATTTGAAAATGCTGGCTTGACATTCGCGGGCATTGTTTACAGAATGTCCAAAGATGTCCAAAGTGCATTTCGCAGGCTGGACATCGCGAACAGATGCAATTGACAGTCAAAGACGTAGCCGGTCTTCTTAATATCTCGGAAAAGACGGTTTATCGCTGGATTGATGAGCGGAAACTGCCCGGGTATCGGTTGAGTGGACAATACCGCTTCAACCGCGCCGAGCTGTTGGAATGGGCCACGGCCAACCGCATCAACGTTTCACCGCGGATTTTTGAGGAACCGGAGAACGGCTCTGCGCCGCTTCCCGAATTGTCCGACGCCTTGGAGGTGGGGGGGATTTTTTATCGTCTGGCCGGCAAGGACAAGCCGGCCGTCCTCCGCAGCGTGGTGGAGGTATTGCGGTTGCCGGACATGGTGGATCGCGAGTTTCTGCTGCAAGTGCTGCTGGCGCGCGAGGCTTTGGAATCCACGGCCATCGGCGATGGCATCGCCATTCCGCACGTGCGGAATCCCATCGTGTTGCACGTTCCGCAGCCGGTGGTGACTTTGTGTTTTCTGGAGGCGCCGGTGGATTTCGGGGCATTGGATGGCCAGCCGGTGCACACCTTATTCACGCTCATCAGCCCCACTGTCAAAGCACACCTCCATTTGCTGTCACGCCTGGCGTTCGCCTTGCGCAATCCCGATTTCAAAGCGCTCATCACAAAGCAGGCGAGCCACGATGAAATCCTGGCGGCGGCCAAAAGAATCAGCGACGGTCTGCGGGTTTCAGGAGCGACTGCAAAGAAGGGGGCGGTGCAGTGACGTTGCTGCTGCTAGCGATGGCCATCCTGCTTGCGGGCGCGATGGCCGTGTTGCTTGTGAGCCGGTCTGATCGAAATTTTTCCTGGCTGGGCGCGGGGTCAGTGGTTATCGCGGCGGTGTTGGGCTGCATCCCGGCGATTCGAGTTTTGTTGGGCGGCGCAACAGAACAATTGCATTTTCCCTGGCCTGTGCCGTTTGGCGAATTCTTCATCGAACTTGACCCGCTTTCGGCGTGGTTCCTTTTGCCAACGCTTCTACTTTCGGCGCTTTCGGCGATTTACGGCGTCGGCTATCTGCGGTCATGGCAGGAAAAACGTTCACTCGGGCCGGTCTGGTTTTTTTACGGCTTGCTGGTGTTGGGCATGGTGCTCGTTTTGCTGGCGCGCAATGCCGTGCTGTTCCTGGTAGCATGGGAATTGATGGCGCTGGCGTCGTTTTTCCTCGTGACGTTCGAGCATGAACGAGAATCGGTGCGCGAGGCGGGCTGGATTTATTTCGTAGCAACGCATCTGGGCACGGCCTTTTTGCTGGCGTTTTTCCTGTTGCTGGCGCGCGAAACCGGGTCGATGGATTTCAATGTCTGGGCCGAGAAAGGCATCCACACGCAAGGATTGGCCGGAATCCTTTTTCTACTGGCCGTGGTCGGGTTTGGCACTAAGGCCGGGTTCATGCCGCTGCATGTGTGGCTGCCGGAGGCACATCCAGCCGCACCGAGCCATGTCTCGGCCTTGATGTCGGGCGTGATGATTAAGACGGGAATTTACGGGTTGCTGCGCGCGTTCACATTTTTAGGTATGCCCGCCTACGCCGAGGCTACGGTGGGCAGGCCGCCATTGTGGTGGGGGTGGGGACTCATTGGCATCGGGCTGACTTCGGGCGTGCTCGGCGTTTTATTCGCGCTGGCCCAGCACGACCTGAAGCGTTTGCTGGCGTATCACAGCGTCGAAAACATCGGCATCATCGCGCTGGGACTGGGCGTCGGCTTGCTGGGCATGAGCACCGGCTCGTCCATGCTCATCGTGCTCGGATTTGGCGGTGCATTGCTGCACGTGGTCAATCACGCCTTGTTCAAGGGATTGTTGTTTCTCGGCGCGGGCGCGGTTTTGCACGGCACCGGAACACTTGAAATTGATCACCTCGGCGGACTGCTGAAACGGATGCCATGGACGGCGGCGACTTTTCTCATCGGTGCCGTGGCCATTTCGGGATTGCCGCCGTTAAACGGTTTTGTGAGCGAATTCCTGATTTTTCTGGGTGCGTTCAAGGGCGGCACTTCAACAACGGGGGCAATTGCGGCGTCGTTGCTCGTGCTGATTGCCGGCCTTGCGTTGATTGGCGGGCTGGCGGTGGCGTGTTTCACCAAGGCCTTCGGCATCATTTTCCTCGGGGAACCGCGCAGTGAACACGTTTCGCACGCACACGAGGTGGATTGGACCATGCGATTGCCTATGCTGGCGCTGGCGGTCGGATGCGTTCTCATCGGTTTGCTGGCGCCGGTCGCGGTTGGAAGTTTGCAGGCGGTGCTGGCGAACTTCACACACTTACAGCCCGCACTGGTCAGTGAAAATCTGGCCACCGCGGCAAGCCCGCTGACATTTGTCGTCATCGGGTCCGGCGCTTTTCTGTTGTTGCTGTCGGCATTGATCGTCTTGCGGCGCGGTTTGCTGGCGGGCCGCCGGGTGGAACAAAGCACGACGTGGGGATGTGGTTACGCGCAGCCGACGCCTCGGATGCAATACACCGCTTCGTCGTTTGCTCAACCGCTGATGGATTTGTTCAGGCCGTTGCTGGGTACAAAGAAAACGGTTGAGCCGCCGCGCGGCTTTTTCCCCGCGGAAGCCGCACTGAAAACCGTGACGCTCGACATCTCTCGTGAAGAAATGTACCGCCCCATGTTCCGCCGCGTCAACGAGTGGCTCTCCCAGGTGCGCTGGCTGCAACATGGCAAGGTCCAGCTTTACGTGCTTTACATCGCGGTGACCTTGATTGTGTTGCTGGTCTGGACATTCCGTTGAGCCATGAACGCCCTTGCTTGCATTCCGCTGCTGTTGGCGCTCGTGTTATCGCCGTTGTTATTCGGCGTCATCAACCGCACCAAGGCATTTTTGGCCGGACGGCGCGGCCAGCCGCTTCTCCAAATCTATTTCGATTTGTGGAAGCTGCTGCGAAAGGGCGCGGTGTACAGCCGCACCACGACGTGGCTATTTCGCGCCGGGCCGATGGTTGGGCTGGCGGCGGCATTAATTGCGGCGACGCTGGTGCCGCTGGGGAATTTCCCCGCGCTCATCGCGTTTCCGGCGGATTTTCTGCTCTTCGCCGGGCTATTGGGGTTGATGCGGTTCTTCACCGTGGTCGCGGCGCTCGACACCGGTTCGAGTTTTGAGGGGATGGGCGCGAGCCGTGAAGTGTTTTTTTCTGCACTGACCGAACCGGCCTTGTTCGTCGTGCTGGCGACGCTGGCTCGACAAACCGGGCAGCTTTCGCTCTCGACGATGTTTGAGCCGGTGTCGGGGGCCGATTGGCTGCGCGCCGGACCGGTGCTGGCGCTGGTGGTCATCGCGCTGATGATTGTATTGCTGGCGGAAAACGCGCGCATCCCGGTGGACGACCCGAACACCCACCTCGAATTGACCATGATTCACGAGGTGATGGTGCTGGACCACGGCGGGCCGGATTTCGCGTTCATCCTTTACAGCGCGGCGCTCAAGCTATGGCTGTTCGCGGCGCTGGTCGCTGGAATTGTTCTGCCGGCGACGGACAACGCGTGGCTAAACCTGCTGCTGGCGTTGGGCGGAATGTTCGGGCTGGCGGTTGTGATTGGAGTGATTGAATCCGTCATGGCGCGGCTGCGCCTGCTGGTCGTGCCGCAATTGCTCGTTGGCGCCGGAGCGGTGGCCACCGTGGCGTTGATCCTGACATTGAGATAAGCCTATGGGGACGAACCTGATTCTTGTGTTGGTCGTGCTGACGAACCTGAAGTTGCTGGCTTCGAGCCGGTTGGGTGCCTCCATTCGTGTCGTTGCAGCGCAAGGTATGGTGCTCGGTCTGTTGCCGGTTTTGGCGCATGTGCACGAACTGTCGTTGCACTTCGCTGCGATGGCATTGGGGACCATCGCCCTCAAAGGAGTGGTGTTCCCGTGGCTGTTGTTCCGCGCGCTGCGCGAGGCGGAGGTAACGCGCGAAGTCGAGCCGTATGTCGGCTACATCAGTTCGATTCTTGTCGGGCTGATGGCGCTGGCCGCGTCGTTCTGGCTGGGCGGGCGGCTGCCCGTCACGACCACCGGGGTGTCATCGCTGCTGGTGCCATCGGCATTGTTCTCCATTTTAGCCGGGTTATTTCTGATTGTTGCCCGCAAGCGCGCGGTGAACCAGGTGCTGGGATTTCTGGTCCTGGAGAATGGCATCTACACGTTTGGCGTCGGGGTCGTTGCCGAAACACCATTTCTGGTGGAACTGGGCGTATTATTGGATGCATTTGTAGCGGTGTTTGTGATGGGGATTGCGGTTTATCACATCAACCGCGAATTTGACCACATCGAAACGGATCGGCTGGACCGGTTGAAAGGATGACGGTTGATGAAACACGAAGCCTTACTCTGGTTGCTGATTTTGGTTCCGGCGGCGACAGGCGCCTTGGCGCTCCGGCTGCGCTCGGTGCGGACGATCCTGAATGTCATGTGCGCTGGTGTCGGAATCACCGTGGCCTTGGGATGGTATGTGGCTGGAAAGGTCCTGGTGTCCGGACCGGTGTCGGCGGGCGCGGAGTGGCTGTATCTGGACGCCCTGTCAGCCTACAACCTGGGCATCCTGCTGTTGATCTTCGGGCTGAGTTCAGCCTATGCCTCGGTCTATTTCAGGGCGGAGCTGCGGGAGGGTCATCTGACGCTGAAACAGGCGCGACTGTTTGGCAGTTTATGGTGCGGGGCGTTGGCCGCGATGACGTTGGTATTCGTCTCCAACAATCTCGGGATCATGTGGGTGGGAATCGAGGCCACGACCTTGCTGACCGGTTTTCTGATTTGTGTGCATGTGACGGGCGAATCATTGGAGGCGATGTGGAAGTATATTTTGATCTGCTCGGTCGGCGTGGCGTTTGCCTTCATGGGGACGCTGCTGGTGTGCGCCTCGACGCACGGGCTTGGTCTGCGCGCGCCGGAAGTCCTGCTGTGGACCACGTTGCGGGCGCACGCCGCATTGCTGAACCCCGGATGCCTTAAAGCCGCTTTTATCTTCCTGCTGGTCGGTTACGGCACCAAGGCGGGTCTGGCCCCGATGCACAACTGGTTGCCGGATGCGCACAGCCAGGCGCCCGCGCCTGTCTCGGCGCTCTTTTCCGGATTCATGCTGAACACGGCCTTGTATTGCGTGATGCGCTATGTGCCGATTGTCGAGGCGGGCACCGGCAATACGGGCTGGGGGTTGCGGCTTTTGACCGGGTTCGGACTTCTTTCAATTCTGGTGGCGGCGGCGTTCATTCTGTTTCAACACGACCTGAAACGTCTGCTGGCCTATCACAGCGTCGAGCATATCGGCATCATCACGCTCGGCGTGGGTTTGGGCGGCTTGGGAACGTTTGCCGCGCTTTTTCATACGCTCAACCACTCGCTCTGCAAGACGCTCGCCTTTTTTGCCGCGGGCCGGCTGGGGCAGATGTTCGGCACGCACGACATGCGCAAGCTGGCCGGCACGATGCGCGCGGCGCCGGTGTGGGGGATGGGATTGTTCGGGAGCCTGCTGGCGCTGATCGGGGTGGCGCCTTTTGCGTTGTTCATGAGCGAACTGCAGATTCTCAAGGCGGCCATGGACAAAGGAGCCATCCTGGCGCTGGTCTTCTTTTTGTTGGGAGCCGGGGTGGTTTTTGTGGGTGCGCTTGGTCACGCCATTCCGCTGGCTTGGGGCAAGACAGCCTCCGCAGTCCGGCCAACCCGCGCTGGAACGCTGGAGACACTCTTGGTTGTGCTGCCGCTCGTTTTGTTGCTGGTGTTGGGGATGTGGATGCCGGGACCGCTGCAGACGGCATTGAACGCCGCTGCCGATGTTATCCGCCACGCCGGCCCGGCGCTCGCCGGCTCACCGGGAGGAGTGATGCCGTGACCGCTATTTCCATTTCAGCCGTTCGCAACGGAGAGAAGGTGGACCTTGCCAACCTGCCATCGGTTGCCTTCGGCGAGTTCCGGGACACGATTGTGTCGGCGGTCAAGGCTGGGGCGCGCCTCAGCGCCTTGTTTGGCGCCGCGGTTCAGGAGACCGATATCCAAGGCAGCCACGCAGCGCAGGGGTTAGGCGATCTTCGGCTGTTCGCGGTGCTGGCCCGGGAGGCGGAAGGAACGCTTGCCGTGACTTCGACGCGCGTTGAGGACATGTATCCCGCGTTGACACCCGTTTGCGCGCAGGCGCACTGGTTCGAACGGGAAATCGCCGAGCAATGGGGAGTAAAGCCTGAAGGCCATCCGTGGTTGAAGCCGATTCGGTTTCATCGTTCCTACCGCGAAGGCCGCGACGCTTGGAATCGTTCGGCGGGAATTCCCATTCAACCGGGCGTCACAGATTTCTTCACGATGACCGGTGAGGAAGTCCATGAAGTTGCGGTCGGGCCGGTCCACGCCGGCATCATAGAACCGGGGCATTTTCGATTTCAATGCCACGGCGAGAAGGTTTATCACCTGGAAATTTCCCTCGGCTATCAGCATCGCGGCGTCGAATGTGCGCTGGTCGGCGGGCCGGATAAGCGGACGATTCCCTACATGGAAACGCTTGCCGGCGACACAACCATCGGGCACACGCTGGCGTATTGCGAGGCGATCGAAGCACTCGCCGGCTGCCGCGTGCCGGCGCGGGCGCAGGCGTTGCGCGCCATCGCGCTCGAACTGGAACGGCTCGCCAATCACACCGGCGACCTCGGCGCGCTGGCCGGTGATGTCGGTTACCTGCCCACGGCGAGTTTTTGCGGACGCATTCGCGGCGATTTCCTGAATTTGACGGCTTTGATTTGCGGGAACCGGTTCGGGCGCGGTTTGGTCCGGCCCGGCGGCGTTTTGTTTGATCTCGACAAAACCCGGCAAACGCAGCTGGAAGAGCGTCTGGAGCTGGCGCGCAAGGACGTGACCAACGCGGTGAATCTCCTTTGGGACGCGCCGTCGGTCCGCTCGCGCTTCGAAAACGCCGGTCCGGTCTCGCGCGAAACCGCCTTGGAATCAGGACTTGTCGGTGTGGCAGCGCGCGCCAGCGGCATCGAACGGGACGTGCGGGCGCAATTTCCATCGGGCATTTACCGGTTCGCGCAAATTCCGGTGTCGTTGTATCACACCGGCACTGTTTTTGCGCGGGCGCATGTGCGGTGGATGGAAATCCAGCGTTCCATCGCGTTCATTTTTGATCAACTCAAGGCGCTGCCGGACGGTCCGGTGCGCGCCGAGGCCGGTCCGCTCGCGGCGAACCACGCCGTGGTGTCGCTAACCGAAGGCTGGCGCGGGGAAATTTGTCACGTGGCTCTCACGGATGCCGCTGGAAAGTTTGCGCATTACAAGGTGGTGGACCCGTCGTTTCACAATTGGATGGGGCTGGCGCTGGCATTGCGCGACCAGCAAATCTCCGATTTCCCGCTCTGCAACAAAAGTTTCAACCTGTCGTATTGCGGTCACGATTTATGAGAATTTACGATTTACGCGTAGCGGCTCTCGGCAGAAAGCCGCACTCTTCGACTTTCCGGAGCTGGCGGCGCTCTGCCGAGACGCCGCTACGGTCAATTGGGAGTTTCGCAAATCGTAAATCCAAAATGAAAATGACATCATGTTGAAAGCACTCCTGGCGCGCGCTCATCAGAAATACCGCACGGTCGGTTTTCCGAACCAACCGCCGGTGTTGCCTGACCGTTTGCGCGGCCGCCCGGAAATTGATGCCGCAAAATGTCCGGACGGCTGCCGCCTCTGCGCCGACGTCTGCCCGACCGATGCGATTACGGTGGATGAGAAAGGTGTGCGGCTGGATCTCGGTCGTTGTCTTTTTTGCCCCGAATGCGAGCGCGCCTGTCCGGAAGGCGCAATCCGTTTCACGACGGAGCATCGCCTTGCCTCTTCGTCACGGGAGGCGCTGGTGCTCGGCGAAAAAGAATTCCAACTGGCCAGGGCGCTCGACGAAAAGACGCGCAAACTTTTTGGCCGTTCGCTCAAGCTGCGGCAGGTGAGCGCCGGCGGTTGCAACGGTTGCGAGGCGGACGTGAACGTGTTGACTACCGTCGTATTTGATTTGGGCCGGTTCGGCATTCAATTCGTCGCCTCACCGCGTCATGCCGACGGCCTGCTCATCACCGGGCCGGTAACGCGCAACATGGAATCGGCTTTGCGCCAGACATACGAGGCGGTGCCGTCGCCGAAACTGGTGATCGCCGTGGGCGCATGCGCCATTTCCGGCGGGCCTTACCTTGGCCACGCTGAACAACGAAACGGCGCTGACGGCAGTGTTCCCGTTGACGTTTACATTCCGGGTTGCCCGCCGCATCCGATCACGATTTTGGACGGATTGTTGCGCCTGTTGGGGCGGATGGATTCCTCTTGCGGAACTTCACCAAATATGAGATAAGATCGCATACGGATTTATGAATGCATTACTGCAAAATCTCATCAAGCTTCAGTCACTCGAATTTGGAGAAATCAAAGAAAAGAACGCCGGGGCAACCATCGCGGAATTGCGCAGCAAAATCCCCCCGCAAATTCTCGCCCACTACGATCGCTTGGTGGCCAAGGGGAAGAAGGGCGTGGCGGCCGTTCGCAACCAGGTCTGCACCGGCTGTCACATGCGCGTGCCCATCGGCGTCGTCACCACGTTGATGCACGACACGGACATTCAAATTTGCGAGAGCTGCGGTCGGTATCTTTACCTGTCGGATTCAACCAGGACGACAGGCCCGGGGGAAACTACCAAACCGAAACCGGTCCGGAAGGCGCGAAGTCCCAAGAATCCCTCGCAGTCGGTTTCAACAACAGGGCCGACGATGTCTTTCGCCATGGACGGACTCGGGCAGGGGAAAATGCGCCCGAGTCTTCGTTCAATCCCCGGCTGAAGTATCCAAGGCACAAAAAAGTATTGCCAACGTCGCCAACGATTTTAGGATACGTCCTCACGATGTATCCATTTTTGCCAGCATCTCAGCATTACAGAACCGCAATTTTTTGTGATAAATCCGGGTGGCGTGAGGGAATACTCATGGGCACTCATTCTGAACGGGTTTGAAGAGGTAACCGCTCGCTTCTCTCAGAACCACATTGCTTGCCTATGTTCAATTGGCTACCAGGACTTTTCAAGCATTCGAAGCACGATCACAGAAAACGGCGCCATGCCGAGGAGGAGTTCACACACCGAAATGTGCCGGCCAAGCTGCCTCCACTTCGTCCTCAACCAACGCCGCTGCCGAACTGGCACACAAGTGCTCCTCTCAAGAAGGGTGACCGGATTGGTTCGACATTTAATATCTACGATGTATTGGGCCGGGGCGGATTTGGGATTGTGTATTTGGTGTATGACCTTGAACTTCGTAAGATTTGTGCTCTCAAGACTTTTCGGGATGAACTGCTTGCCGATCCACAGGCGCGCTTGGCATTCAAACGAGAAGCTTCGCATTGGGTGGATCTGGGAGCATATCCCTACATTTTATCTGCCCATTCCGTGCTGGAGATTTTGCATCGTCTCTATGTGAGGATGGATTACGTGGCGCCGGACGAGGAGGGTAGAGTTAGTTTGGCACATTGCTTGCGCGGGAATTCACGAACGAAGATCGAGCTCGAAAAGCAATTGGAATGGGGTGTTCAATTTTGCCTCGGTATGGAGCACGCGAATAAACACGGGATCAGTTGTCATCGAGACATTAAGCCAGAGAACATTCTGATAACGTCCGACGGAGTGCTCAAAATATCCGACTTCGGATTAGCCGTGGTGTCGGAAGCCGCATCCTCAGGTGAGATTTCGAGGAGCTCGCAGGCGAATGCTTCTGAAGATGGGTACATCGGCCTCAGCTTGGTGAAGGCGGGCAAGCGGAACCTGTGTGGCACGCCTGGCTATATTCCGCCTGAAGTGTATCGTGGCGAAGTAGCAGATGTTCGGAGTGACCTCTATAGTTTTGGGCTTGTCCTGTGGCAAATGGCCGCACAGAGTCCCGTCCCACGTTTTTCTCAGCACTTTTTAAAGGGTGACATCGAAGCTTATTTGCGAACTGTTTATGAAACGCAAATGGCTAGCCAAGCTCCACCTGTGGATGGCCCGATGGAACCCATCATCACCAAATGCCTATGCAGGCAGCCGGCAGACAGATACGGGAGCTTCACGGAATTACGGAAGGAACCTGAAACCCTGCTTTGGCGTCAGGCTGGCAAATCGGTTGAGGTGCCGGGCGAAACCCAAAAATCGGCCGATTCCTGGTACCACCACGGCGTCTCATTGGTTGTCGTCGGTCGGCATGAAGAATCGCTCGCGGCATTCGATCAGGCGTTACAATTGGCTCCCCGGGATCCTAAGTCGCTGGTGAGCAGGGCTGCCGCTCTTTCCAACCTCGGACACAACAGCGAATGTATTCAAAGCTGTGATGAGGCGTTGTTGATCGATCCTAAGTATGTCCGCGCCTATTTTACGAAAGGGGTGGCGTTGCAACGTCTTCAACAGAAGACAGCGGCATTGGCTTGCTTTGAACAGTGTGTCAATCTCTCTCCAAATTATTACTTTGCATGGCATAACAAGAGTTGCTGCCTGACAGACCTCAACCGATTGGACGATGCCTTGGCCAGCTGCGACCGGGTTATCGCCCTGCAGCCCCGATATCCGAAATCTTGGAACCTCAAGGGGTCAATATTGGCCAAACAAAACCGGCGCCGGGAGGCTCTCTCCTGTTTTGATGAAGCCCTGAAACGGGATCCCCAATTCGCGACCGCTTTGGTGAACAAGGGACTTAGCTTGTCCCAGCTCAAGCAGCTTTCGGACGCGATCCTCTGCTACGATGCGGCACTCGCAATCGATCCGAATCTCGCATTGGCTTGGTCAGAAAAGGGCCGAAACCTGCTTATATTGAAGAAATACTCGAAGGCAATCGAATGCTACAACAAAGCGCTGGCTCTTGAGCCAAAGTTTGCAATGAGGTGGTATAACAAAGGGGTGGCCGAGGATAAAATGGGATATTTCAAGGATGCCGTTGCTAGTCTTTCAAAGTTCTTGGAGTTGGCGCAGCCAGAGGATCAAATGCGTGTTCCGGCTGTGCGCGCACGCATTCAGCGGCTCACGAGGGAATATTACTGAAGTTGTCGGAACCAGCCAGGAACAAACATGGCACCGCTTTCTGCGTTTTCGCATTTGCCATTTCTCAATGGTGATATGATTTGGCCGTTAATGCTTCGGCAGTTTGCTTAGGGGTTGAAATTTCAAATCGGATAGTATGCGAATTGCTCGGCGCGAGCGTCCACGTGGTGCGCATCATTCCTGCGTGAAATAACTCAGGTTTTCCAGTTCGATGGCGAGGTTGACGTTGTTGACCATGACTTCTTCGGGCACGGAAAGCACTATGGGCGCGAAATTCAGAATGCCCGCGATGCCGGCCTCGATTAATTGGTTCGCGACTTCCTGGGCCACGGCCGCCGGCACGCTGAGAATGGCCATTTTGATGTTTTGCTTCCCGACAAATTCCGGCAATTCGTCCATGCCGTAAATCGGCTGCTGGGTTTTCTTGTCGCGCTTCCGGCGCGGGTCAGCATCGAACGCGGCCACAATTTCAAAACCCTCCTTTTCAAAACCGCGATACGACAGCAGCGCGAGTCCGAGGTTCCCGACGCCGACCAGAATCACCGGTTGCGGGCGCGACGTGCCGAGTTCGTCGGCGATTTTTTTGGAAAGCGCCGTCACGTCATAACCGAGGCCGCGCGTGCCGAACGTGCCGAAGCAGGCGAGGTCCTTGCGGAGCTGGGTGGACTTGACGCCGGCGGCACGGGCGAGCATCTCACTCGAAACGGTGCCGATGCCGTTCTCGCGCAGCCGCACGAGGCAGCGCAGGTAAAGCGAAAGGCGATAAATCGTCTTGCGCGGAATGGCTGGACGTCCGTTTTTTTTCAAGGGCGCAGAGATTAAGCAGATGAATGTTGAATAGCAAGCAGGCGAATGGCGGCGGAAAGCCTGTGGGCGTGCCGCTCGTGGCGGGTAATTACCGCGGCACGCTCAACCGCAAAATGGAGGTGGAAGTGAAAATCGCGCCGGTCGAATAAAATCGTAATCCTCCTCGTTCTCGTCCTCGTCCTCGAAAATGGGCGAAAAACCGATTACGAGAACGAGGACGACGACGAGGACGCAATTCAGCCGGAGGCAAGTTGTAAAATTCAAGCTCGCCAAACATGCCGTTTTCACAGATGCTCACGGCTGGATTTAAGTTATGTTCACTGGCACTTACACCGCGATTGTCACCCCGTTCAAAAACGGCGGGGTGGACGAAATCGCCCTCAACCGCCTGATTCAACTCCAAATCAAGGGCGGCGTGGACGGCATTGTGCCCGTCGGTACCACCGGCGAATCGCCGACCGTGGATTACGACGAGCACATCAACATCATCGCGCTGGCAGTGAAGTTCGCCGCGGGCAAAATCAAAGTGCTGGCCGGCACCGGCGCGAACTCGACGAAAGAGGCGATTTATCTGACGCAGCGCGCCGAGGACGTTGGCGCGGATGGTTCGCTGCAGGTCGCGCCGTATTACAACAAACCGTCGCAGGAGGGTTTGTTCCAGCATTTCCGCGCCGTTGCCCGCGCGACGCGGTTGCCCATCGTGCTTTACAGCATTCCCAGCCGGTGCGGCGTTGAGATCGGCATTGAAACGGTCCGGCGTCTCGCGGCGGAATGCAAAAACATCATCGGCATCAAGGAAGCGGGCGGTAGCGCCGACAGGGTGTCGGCGTTGCGCGCGGCGGTCGGCCCGAAGTTTGAAATTTTGTCCGGCGACGATTCGTTGACGCTGCCATTCATGGCGGTCGGCGCGGAGGGCGTCATCAGCGTGGCGTCGAACGTCATTCCGCGCGAAGTGGCGCAGATGGTGAATGCGTTTGCCACCGGCAACGTGAAAAGGGCAGGGCAGCTTCACGCGAAATTTACCCCCCTGTTCAAGGATTTGTTCATCGAAACGAACCCGGTGCCCGTCAAGGCCGCGCTGGCAATGATGGGTGTGATCGAGGAAGAATATCGTCTGCCGCTGGTGCCGATGAGCGCGGCGAATCGCGCGAAACTGCGCGCGACGATGAAAGCGTGCGGGATTCTATAATCGGAGATAGGAGATGGAAGATGGGAGATAGGAGTGACAGTTTGGCAAAACCCCATCTGCCATCTACGAACTCCCAACTACTATGATTAAAATCATCATAACCGGTTCAAAAGGCCGCATGGGCCAAGCGCTGGTTTCGTGCGCGAAGAACTTTCGCGAACTCGAAGTCACCGGCCAGGTTGACAAGGGCGACGACCTCGGCGCCGTCATCGCCAACGGCGACGTGGTGGTTGATTTCACCGCTCCCGCCTTTACGTCGGGAGTCGCCGCGCTTTGCGCCAGCCACGGCAAAGCACTGGTGATCGGCACCACCGGTCACACCGACACCGACCGGTTCGACATTTCCAAGGTGGTTGCCCAAATTCCCGTGGTCTGGGCGTCGAATTTTTCGACCGGCGTCAACACGCTGTTCTGGCTTACCCGCAAGGCGGCGGAGATTTTAGGCCCGGCTTACGATCTTGAAATTATCGAGATGCACCATCGCCTCAAGCGCGACGCGCCCAGTGGCACGGCCAAAACGCTGGCGGAAATTCTGGCCGGCGCGCGCAAGCTGCAACTCGACAAAGCGGCCCGGCACGGTCGCGCGGGCATCACCGGCGAACGCAAGCCGGACGAGATCGGCATTCATTCGATTCGCGGCGGCGACGTGGTGGGCGACCACACGGTCGTGTTTGCCGCGAACGGCGAGCGGCTCGAACTGACGCACAAGGCTTCCAGCCGCGACACGTTTGCCAACGGCGCGTTGCGCGCCGCGCTGTGGGTCGTCAAACAGAAACCCGGCCTCTACACCATGCAGGACGTGCTGGGGCTAAAGTGAATTCGGAATACAGAATTCGGAGTGCGGAATGAAAAACCCAGGCCATCCCACGACTGACGCCGCACTCCGCACTCCGCACTCCGCAGTTGCGGTTGTTGCGCTGGGTTCGAACCTCGGCGATTCGCGGCAAATCGTCCTGGACGCAATGGCGCGGCTGCAGGATTTCTCCGACCGGCCGATTCTCAAATCCTCATTGTGGCAAACGTCGCCGGTGGATTGTCCGCCGGGGTCGCCGAAGTTTGTGAATGCGGTCGTCAGGCTTGTGCCGCGCAAAGGTGAGACGCCGGAATCGCTGCTGAAAAAGCTCCAGGAACTGGAAAAGGAGTTTGGCCGTTCAGCAGGAAACATTTTGAACGAGCCGCGTTCGCTGGATTTGGATTTGATCGCCTTCGGCACGGAGACGCGACTCTCGCCGGATTTGATTTTGCCGCATCCACGGGCGCAGGTGCGGCGGTTTGTGCTTCAGCCGTTGAACGAAATCGCCCCGGAATTGGTTCTGGCAGGGCAGGCGAAGACCGTGGCGCAACTCCTGGCGGAACTGCCGGCCGGAGAAGCCGTCACCCGGCTTGATTTACAGGAATCGGGGTGACGGGAATTGGAGATGCATTCCGGCCGGAGCCATCGGCCACCGCGCGGGTTGCATGGCGGTGTTTAATGGCGTGGACTGTTCCAAAAATGGAACAGGCTGTTGTCGAAGGTGAATTGAAAAGCGATGTAGCATTGAAAATCCACCGGGCCATCAATTGAACGGCCAACCGAGAAAAGCAAATGATGATGCTCGGTCAAATCAATAACCGTGCCGACATTGAACGCTGTGCCGGTGTTGGGAAAGTCGGTTTGCAATTCCGTTTGATGATAAACCTCCGCGCCCAGAAGAACGTTGGGCAAAACCTGTTTTTGCAGAACGGCGCCGACAAAGCCCCAATTTCCTTCGCCACTGAAGGAATTAATGCCGTAGCCGCCGCCGCCGTAAGCCGTCCACGAGCCCCAGCTTTTTTGCAGCCACACCGGCAAAAAGGCCTGCAAATGGCCGTTGCCGAGATTGTCGCGAGCGCTGCCGGTGGGTACTTCCAGCAGCGGGAAAATGCCCGCTTGCGGCAGGTAATTCGTTTCCTGCATGAACCGGAATTTCACGCCCAGCTCGGTGTCGCCATAGCCGTAATGGGCGCTGCCGCCGGTCGGCGAGTCGTAAGCCAGCGGCGCGATAAGATGAAGCTGCACGTTGGGGACGACGCCGTAGTTTAACTCGAAATGCGGCGCGGTGCCGGACCAATCGCCGCCGAGCTTCGAGTCCTGGGAGGCGATGTAAAATTCCCAATGCTGATAATCCACCGGCTCGGGGTCGTCAGTGACGAATGGAGGACCGCCGTAAACATTTCCGGCGGGCGTCAGGCTGAGGATTGTCAGTGAAGCGGCAACGGATAAGCGTCGTGCGGTTCGCATGGCGAGTTGGTTTTCAATCGGCGACCCAATAGAACCCGGTGATGATGAGGCCGCCCGCCACAATTCCTGCCACGACGATTCCGGTCAAACGGTTGACGGCCAGCTTCGGTCCCTGGCCGTGGTTGGCCCTCGCGAACAGCCAGCCGAGGAGGACGAAAAGAATGAGGATGATGGCGACATGTGTGACCCATTGGTGACCGGTAATTTTCTGCATCCCGGCCGTGACGACCTGGCTTTTTTCTTTCGCGACCACCAGCAGCGCGTTGAGCACGCTGCTGAGCGCCAAAGATAATCCGAAGGAAATCGTATATTTCGAGACGGCAGTGTGTTCCATATTCTTTCTCCAGCTTTTAATGTTGTCCCGCCAGCAACGCCACTTTCACTCCCATCGCGATGATCGCCCCGTGACCTTCAATCATCAAGCCCAGCAACGCGATCACCGCTGTCAGCCACAGGACCAGCCGGCGCGCCTCTTGGTTTGCCGCGAGGTTGTTGGACGCGGCGATGGGGAGATAGGTAACCAGGAGCAGCAGCATGATGACGAGATGCTCCTTGGTTTCCATGAAAAAGCGGTGGGCGAACGGCCACGGCCCCTTCAAAATGATGGCCTTGTCCGCAGCGTAAAAGATGACATACCAATAGCCGCCGATCAAAAAAGCGAGCCACATGAAAGCAGCCGCAGCCCGACTCAACCATCTTATCCGGTTCAGGTTCGCTTCACTGGCGTGCAATACGTCCACAAAGAGCCACACCGTCGTGACGATGCAGCCGACACCGAACAGCACATGGAACATCAAAATGATTTCGTTCATGTTTATTTGCCTTTGGTTTCGGCGACGACCTCCTCGTAAAGCTCCTTGATTTGTGCCCGGACCAGTTTAAGGACCTTTTTCCCCTTGGCCGTCAGCCGGTAGTCCTTGCGCGCCCGCCGACCGCTGCGCCGGTCGCTTTTGCAGTCGAGCCAGCCGCGCCGCGCCAGCCGGCCAAGCAGCGGGTAAAGTGTGCCGGCGCTGATTTCGTAGCCGTGACGCCGCAATTCGGCGGCAATCCACTGGCCGTGAACGGGTTTCTCGCCAGCGTGGTGCAGGATATGCACCTTCCAAAAGCTCAACAGAATTTCACGCCCGACTTCCTGCATTGCGATGTCACCTATGATTACCGATGTCGAAAACCGATATACACCACGTTTGTTGCCGCGTCAAGCATTGCTACGGCCCTGCCGGATTCGAACGCTACGCGACGGCAAACGTTTCTCCGAAGACCCGTTTATATTCAAGTGCGACGTAGCGGTCGGTCATGCCGGCCAGATAATCACACACGGCGCGATGCAGGCCGGTCTTGCGGCTCCGGCGGCGCGCGCCTTTGCCGATTTCGCGCGGGCGGACCAGGTAATACTTGAAAAGGCGTTTGAGCATCCGCACGCCGCGCAGGTTCGGCTGATGCACGACGGGATTGTAATAGAGATTTTTGTAAAGGTAATCGCGCAGTTCGAGGTTCAACTCGCGGCGTTCGGGACTGTATTGCACCAGCGCCTTGGGATAACGCCGCACGTCGTCGGCTGACTGAACGCCCGCCGCGCGAATGAGGCGTTCGCTGTTTTCCACGACGTCCCGGATTTGCAGGTCAATGAGGGTGCGGATGATGAAATAGCGGCGGGATTCGTCGGGCAAATTTCCGTGTTCCTTTTTCACGAGCCGCGCGGCGTGTGCCCAGAGGCGGACGCTGCGGATCAATTTTTTCTCCGACAGCAACTCCGAGTCGAGGCCGTCGTCGAGGTCGTGGCTGTAATAGGTGATTTCGTCGGCGAGATTGGCGATTTGCGCTTCGAGTGAGGAGTTTTTCGCATCAAAACCCTTGTGCCGTCCGGGATAGTCGTAGGCGGTATAATGCTTGACCAGCCCTTCACGGACCTCCCACGTCAGGTTCAGGCCCCGGAAATCCGGATATTTTTGTTCAAGTTCCTCGACGATGCGGAGGCTGTGGCGGTTGTGTTCGAAGCCGCCGTGATTTTTCATGAGGCGCGCGAGCGCGGTTTCGCCACTGTGCCCGAACGGCGAATGGCCGAGGTCGTGCGCGAGGGCAATGGCCTCGGCCAAATCGGAGTTCAACCGCAGGGCGCTGGCGATGTTGCGGGAGACGGCGGCGACCTCGATGGTGTGCGTCAGGCGCGTGCGGAGATGGTCGCCGGTGCCGTTAAGAAAAACCTGCGTCTTGTATTCGAGCCGGCGGAAGGCGCGCGAGTGGATGATGCGGTCGCGGTCGCGCTGGTACTGCGTGCGCCAGGCGGGCGGCGGTTCGGGATGCTCGCGTCCGCGGGTGTCGCCGCTGAACTGGGCGCAGCGCGCGAGAATTTGCCGCTCGATTTGTTCCAGTTCTTCTCGCGTACGCGGCATAAAATCAGTGTTCCCAGAGTAGGAAACACAACAGATAAAAGCAATTACGCCGTTCTCCGAGGTTGACACCCAAATGTTACAATTTTTTATGTTGACTATTTTGTGAGATTATGATTCACTCGGGAGAACCGGGAAGAACTGCGTCAGGCCAAAGCCTTTCCCCCTGACGGCGCGGAAGCCCGGGTGCTTGAGTGCGGAGTGCGCACGAAGCGAATCTCGGCTGTGAAGCATGATCGGCCCTGACTCGGCGTGGGTAAATCAAGTTTGAAGTCAATCGAGAAAACCGGATTCGGTTTTAGAAAGGGCAAAATGAAATCCTCAATCTTCGGCAAGATTCCATTCTCCAATGTCATGCTGGCGTTTGCGCTTTTGTCGCTGGCGTCCTTGAGGGCGCCGGCCCAAACGCTGCCGTGCGTGGAAACCAACGGCACCAAGTTCCTTTTGCCGCCAAACGTTGACGGCGGGTTGGACGTGAACGACAGCAGCAAAAACATTGTGCTGGCGGATGACTTTTTATGCACCAACAGTGGCCCCATCACGGACATTCATCTGTGGGGGTCGTGGCTGAGCGACAACCACGGACTGGTGACCAACTTTTGGATCGGCATTTACAACGACGTGCCGGCCGTTACCAATCTCTCCTCCGGGTTGGTCACTCCGAGTCATCCGGGCACGAACCTGCTGTGGCAGCAGTCGTTTGGTCAACAATACGCGGAAGTTCCAAACGCCACCGGCAGCGAACAGTTTTATGATCCGAGCACCAGCCCCCCGAGCCTCATTGGTTCCGACACTCAGGCCTGGTATTATTGCTTCTTTCCGACCAATCCCTTTGTGCAACAGGGCACGGCCAACAACTCGACCAACTATTGGCTGGCGGTTTATGCGCAGCTTTCCACCCAAACGCCAACGGCATTGTTCGGATGGAAAACCTCGCTTGGTCGTTACAACGATGCCGCCGTCTGGGGAACCGTCCTGGCCACAAGCGGCCTTCCGATCGGGAATTGGCAGTCAATGACCAATCCCACAACTCAACAACAAATCGATCTTGCCTTCATGTTGACGACGCCGACCAATCAGCCCCCGCCACCAACGGTTTGCCTGGAAACCAACGGCGTCAAATACCTCCAACCGCCAAACCTGCAGGGTCTGGATGTTTGGAACAACGGCCCGTGGCTGCTCGCCGACGATTTTGTCTGCACCAACAGCGGGCCGGTCAGCGATATTCACATCTGGGGTTCCTGGCTGAATAATTTAGTTGACTCAAACAGCCTTACGTTCACGCTGGGGATTTACGACGACGTTCCAGTCAACCCCACCAACAGCTTCAGTCATCCTGGCAACTTGCTCTGGCAACAGACGTTCGCGCCGGGACAGTACGCGGAAAACTTTTTCGCCTCTGGCACCGAGACCTTCCTTGATCCGGGTCCGCCCAACCCCATTGGCACTGATACGAATGCCTGGTTTTACTGTTTCTACCCGACCAATCCCTTTGTGCAAGGCGGCACAGGCGCCAGTCCGAGCAATTATTGGCTCGCCGTGTACGCCCAACTGCCCGCCGGCACGGCCGGTTATCAATACGGCTGGAAAACCACCTTCGTTGTGCAGAACGACACCAGCGTCCATGCGCCGTGGCCGGGATCTTTACCAACGAACAATCCCGGCTGGCTGCCGACCTTGCAGTCTCCTACGGGCGGCCCGCTTGATCTGGCATTCATGCTCACCACGCCCACCAACTGCATTATTCCCATCTCCTGTAAGGGCGGACACCCCCCAATATTCCCGTGCGGCTCCCCTGTGATATATGATCCGCCAACGGTCGGCCCCAGCCCATGCTGCACGAATCCAACGGTGTTATTCAGCACCGTCACCAACTTTGGCACCTGTGGTTATGGCATCACCGCAACTTGGACCATATTGGACTGCTCAAGCAACATCGTCGGAGTCTGCGTTGAGTTCGTGGACGTGGTGGACACCAATTCACCGGTCTTCAGCAACTGCGTCACCAACAAGACCGTGACGTGCGGGTCGAGTTGGGGGTTTGACACCCCCACAGCCAGCTATGTGTGCACCGGAAGCAATGCGCCCGTCATCATAGTGAACACGACCACGAACAACCTCAACGGCTGCACGAGTGTTCAGACGCGGACTTGGGAGTCCACCAACGAGTGCAGCGGCGACATCCTCGTCGGCAACCCGGCCCCCGCAACCTGCACCGAGGTCGTGACGATCGTGGACACCAACCCGCCGGTTTTCAGCGGCTGCGTCGCCAGCAAGACCGTGGAGTGCGGGTCGGGTTGGGTGTTTGACACCCCCACAGCCAGCTATGTGTGCAGTGGAAGCAATGCGCCCGTCGGCATCGTGAACATGACCACGACCAACCTCAACGCCTGCACGAATGTTCAGACGGAGACCTGGGCGGCCACCAACGCGTGCAGCGGTGCCATCGCAACCTGTACTGAGGTCGTGACTGTGCTGGTCGTCGGCACCGCTCCGACAATCACCTGTCCCAGCAATATCGTCGCATACACTTGTGGAACGAACGCCGTGGTAACGTGGTCAATCACCGCCACCGACGCTTGCAGCAGCGTGACCATAACCTCCTCGCCGCCATCCGGCACCGTGTTCCCGGTCAATACCACCAACCTTGTGTTGGCCACTGCGAGCGACGCCTGTGGCGACATCGCCACCTGCACCTTTACCGTCACTGTTCTCCGGTCGTTGGATTGCGTACAATGTGTGGAAAGCGACTTTGAAAAATATGTCCAAGGGCCGAACATTATTGGCGGCCTTGATGTGTGGAACAATCCGTACGTGCTGGCCGACGACTTCGTCTGCACCAACACCGGCCCCATCAGCGACATTCATTTGTGGGGATCGTGGCTGAACGACCAGGCGTTGACCAACAGCATCAACTTCTGGCTCGGAATTTATAATGACGTGCCGGCTTTCACGAATGTCCTGAATGGACAAGTCACGCCCAGTCATCCGGGCACCAACGTGCTTTGGCAACAATGGTTTTATCCGGGACAATACGCCGAAGCGATTTGGACGACCAACGCGCAGGAGCAATTCCTCGACCCCGGCCCGACGAACATTCTTGGCGCTGATTCCGTGGTATGGTATTATTGTTTCTATCCCACCAACGCGTTTCAACAGACGGGCACGCCAACCAATTCAAAAACCTTCTGGTTGGCCGCGTATGCACAGTTGTCGGTGGTGGGAGCAAACTACCAATACGGATGGAAAACCACGACAAATGTGTCACACGACATCAGCGTCCACGCTCCTTGGCCGGGAGTCCCGCCGACGAATAATCCCGGCTGGACGCCGACGGTTTACCAGCCCCCTGCAGGCGGCCCAGTGGTGCCGTTGGATCTGGCATTCAAGTTGACAATGTGTGGTCCGGTCATGATCCATTGGCTTCCGCCCACCAACGTTGTGTTGACCTGGCCGGGCAGCGGATATCTGCAGTCGGCCACCAATGTTCAAGGACCCTACATTGATGTGCCCGGTTTCCCAACATCGCCTTACAAAGACTACTCGGTGACGCCGACTAACAAGTTCTATCGTCTGCGGTGTTATTAGTCAAAACGAGCGCAACGTCACACTTATTTTATAGCCATTCACGGGCGCGACACGGCCCGTGGATGGCCATAATCGGGAGCATTCGTCCGAATAGCGGAGAACGCAAGTCCGTCAATTCGCCAGCAATTTCTGCACGGAAATGCCGCGCAACTCAAACAGCCGGTGAATCACGTCTTCAATCAAATTGCGCGGGATGCTCGCGACCGCGGGTGTCGCTGCTGAACCGGGCATGGGGCGCGAGAATTTACCGCTCGAATTGTTCCAGTTCCTGGCGGGTGCGCGGCGTAAAATCAATGCGTGGAGTGTGGGAAACGAAACCGGCAAGAGCAATATTTTGAAACGCCGTTCTGCACTTCCGGCCCTCGTCCCGCCAACGTCACAGCAGATAACATTATTTTCTATTGACTATTTGGATATTTTATGGTTAAATTTGATAAAGCCCGGACCGGTGGACCAACGCGATGAAATTTTTTGACGCTGCCAAGGCCCGGATGCTTGAGCGCATGGGTGCGCGAAACGAATCCCGGCTGTGAAGCATGATCAGCCCTGACTCGGCGAAGGTAAATCAAGTTTGAAGTCAATCGAGAAAACCAGATTCGGTTTTAGAAAGGGCAAAATGAAAACCTCAATCTTCGGGACGATTCCATTCTCCAATGTCATGCTGGCGTTTGCGCTTTTGTCGCTGGCGTCCTTGAGGGCGCCGGCCCAAACGCTGCCGTGCGTGGAAACCAACGGCGTGAAATACCAGCAACCACCCAACCCGTCCGGCTACGATGTTTTGAACAACGGTCCCTGGGTGCTCGCCGACGATTTTATCTGCACCAACAGCGGACCGATCACCGGCATTCACATCTGGGGTTCGTGGCTGAACGATAACCATGGCACGATCACCAATTTCTGGCTGGGTATTTACGATGATGTGCCGGCCAGCGCCAATAACCCCAACAGTCATCCTGGCAACTTGCTCTGGTCGCAGTCGTTCCCTATCGGACAGTTCGCCGAATCCCAATTCGGACCCAGCCAGGAGCAATTCCTCGATCCTGGTCCGGGGGCCATCATTGGCTCTGACACCAATATCTGGTATTACTGTTTCTACCCGACTACTCCCTTTACCCAAACCGGCTCCATTACGGCGCCAATAACTTACTGGCTTGCCGCGTATGCTCAAGTGTCCGCCGTTGCCGGTGCGAGCCCTCAATACGGCTGGAAAACCACCTTCATGGTGCAGAACGACACCAGCGTCCACGAGCCGTGGCCGGGATCTTTACCGGGAACCAACAGCAATTGGCTTCCGACGGTTTACCAGTCCCCTGCCGGCGGCCAAGTGCCGTTGGACTTGGCTTTCATGCTGACAACGCCGACCAATCAGCCCCCGCCAACGCAATGCATGGAAACCAATGGCGTGAAATTCCTCCAACCACCATTCCTGGAGGGGGGCGTGGACTTTTGGAACAGCGGCCCGTATATGCTCGCCGACGGTTTTGTCTGCACCAACAGCGGGCCGATCACCGATATTCATATCTGGGGTTCCTGGCTAAGTGATTTAGTTGACTCAAACAGCCTTACTTTCTCGCTGGCAATTTACGATAACATCACCCCCACTAACGGAACCTTCAGTTATCCCGGCACGAACCTGCTTTGGCAGCAGACTTTCGCGCCGGGACAATACTCGGAAAGCTTTTTCGCCGCCGGCGGCGTGTTCTTCATTGATCCTTATTTTCAGTCCCCCAAGGGCTCTGATTCGCAAGCCTGGTATTATTGTTTCTACCCGACCAATCCCTTCGTCCAAACCGGCTCCAGCGCAGCGCCCCAAACCTACTGGCTCGCCGCGTATGCCCAACTGCCACTCGGCACGACCGGTTATGCGTACGGCTGGAGAGCCACCTTATTTGGCACGAGCGGCGGCGTCTTCGCGCCATGGCCAGGCTTCATCCCGACCAATAACCCCGGTTGGTTGCCGACGGTGGCCAACGGCGACCTGCTCGACTTATCCTTCATGCTGACGACGCCGACCAACGCGACCCCGTCAACGCAATGTATGGATACCAATGACGCCGTCAAATACGAGCAGGGACCAAACCTCAACGGCGGCTATGATGTATGGGATAGTGTGTCTACCCTGGCCGACGACTTCGTATGCACCAACCCTGGCCCCATCACGGACATCCACCTTTGGGGTTCGTTTTACAACGATCTGGCATTCACCAATACCATCAACTTCTGGCTCGGAATCTTTGATGACGTGCCGGTTGGCCCCGGAAACACCTACAGTCATCCCGGCACGAACCTGCTTTGGCAGCAGTGGTTCGCACCGGGGCAATACGCGGAGAACTTCTGGGGTACCGGTCAGGAATCCTTCTTTGACCCTGTTTCGTTTAGTACCAGCCCCGAAACCAACGTGTGGTATTATTGTTTCTATCCAACCAATCCGTTTGCCCAGTTGGGAACCGCTGCCGCGTCCAAAACCTACTGGCTGGCGGTTTTTGCGGAGTTTGGGTCGGTTATTGGTAATAACCTGAATCGATTTGGATGGAAAACCACCACCAACATCCACAACGACATCAGCGTTTACACTGGGTGGGCAGGCTACATACCGACCAACAACCCCGTCTGGACGCAAACCTTGCTGCCTACCGGCGCCCCGCTGGATCTGGCGTTCATGTTGACGACGCCGACAAATTGCTGTCCGGTCTCAATTACTTATCTTACCAACAACACAGTGGTGATAAAATGGGCCTGCGGAGTTCTGCAATCTTCCACAAACGTCAGCGGACCTTATGTGAATGTGCCGGGCCCTCCTACGTCGCCTTACACGAACACGTCCGCGTATGCGCCGCCTTATTTGTTCTATCGCACGCAGTGCAATTAGCGACAATAAAGGCAGCTTCACACTCGTTTTGTGGCCATTCACGGGCGCGACACGGCCCGTGGATGGCCATAACCTGGCGAAATGCAGAAAAGGCAAGTACGTCAATTCGCCAGCAATTTTTGCACGGAAATCCCGCGCAACTCAAACAGCCGGTGAATCACGTCTTCAATCAAGTTGTTCGGGCAGGACGCGCCGGCGGTGATGCCGACAGTGATTTTGCCGGACGGCAGCCAGTCGCGGGTTTCGATTTCCTTTTTGGCGTGCTGGTCGTAGTGGCGGATGAGCCGGTCCGACTCCATCTTGGCCGCGTTCTTGATGAAGTAGGTCGGCAGTTTGCCCTCGCCCATTTCAGCGAGGTGCGACGTGTTTGACGAATTGTAGCCGCCGATGACGATGAGCAGATTCATCGGTTCGCGCAGAAGTTTTTGGAGTGCGTCCTGCCGGTCCTGCGTCGCGCCGCAAATCGTATCGAAGAAACGGAAGTGCCTGTCGAGTTCGACCTCGCCGTATTTTTTCGCCATCGCGGCCTTGAAGCGGCGTTGGACCTCCTCGGTTTCGCCGCGCAGCATGGTGGTCTGGTTGGCCACGCCGACCGCCTGCAAATGCAGTTCCGGGTCGAACCCCTGCGAATACGCGCCTTTGAACTTCTCCAAAAACTCCTGTTTGTCGCCGCCCTGAACGATGTAATGGCAGACGTAATCGGTCTCCGCGAGGTTGAAGACGACGAGATAATGTCCGCTGCCATAGGCACGCGCCTGCGAACTGGTGGCCTTGGTTTCCTCGTGCCACGCCTTGCCGTGAATGATGCTGGTGACGCTTTCCTTTGAGTATTGCCGGACGCGTTTCCAGACGCTCATCACGTCGCCACAGGTGGTGTCCACGAGCACGCAACCCTTTTCTTCGAGGCGCTTGCGTGTGCCGACCTCGGTGCCAAACGCGGGAATCATCACGACATCGCCGGCGTGCAGGCGCGTCATTTCGTCCTCGGTCGGTTTGGGCGAAATGATTTGGATGCCCATGTTGCGGATCTGGTCGTTGACCTCCGGGTTATGGATGATTTCGCCGAGCAGATAAATGGGCTTGTCGGGCGGGAAATATTTCCGCGCGGCGTAGGCCAGGTCAATCGCGCGCTCGACACCGTAGCAAAAGCCGAACTCCTTCGCGAGCTTGACGGTGAGGTGGTCCGCGGAGAGCACGCAGCCATTGGCGCGGACGCGCTCGACGAGCTCGCTGCGATAGTGCGAGAGCACCTGGGCCTGCACCGCTTCGAGGATGTCGGGCCGGCGGAGGTTGACTTTTTTCTGGGCGACGGGCGCTTCGGTTGACATGACAGTGGAAATGTAACATGACGGCTGGCGGCGTCCAGCCGGAAAGACAGGACGCTCGCCCTCGTAATCGTCTTCAATTCGCGTAATGACGAATGACGAATGGCATCGTGGCCGCTGAACTTTCCATTCGTCATTCGTCATTAAATTATCGAGGACAAGGAAGTAAAGAATTACAATTGCGCAATCGGTCTCGCGGAGATACCCTGCTTGCGCTTGTCGGAGCGTAGCTCAGCTTGGTAGAGCACCAGCTTTGGGAGCTGGCTGTCGCAGGTTCAAATCCTGTCGCTCCGACCACTTCTCCCTTGGAAAACGGGGGTCAAGTGGTTTACCGCACAGGTTCCGCACAGATTAAGGCGGAATCTGGGAGTCAAACAGTGAACCTCCCCAAGGTCATCTGGCATCGCAAGGCCGAGGGCACGATCTGCGGCAAAACGAATTCCTCTCCATTCTACAGGCTTGCCTTCCGCGTCAACGGCTGCCGCCAGATGAAATCTTTCACCTCCCGTGATGACGCGAAGGCAGAGGCAGACAAAAAGGTCCGCGCATTGAGCAAGGGCAGCCAGGGCCTCGCTCTTACGACCAAAGAAGTCACCGCTGCCCTCACGAATCGGCTTTGTCTCAATTTGAAATTTTTGGCAGTGCCTTTATTGGGGCGTAAAATTCTGCGGGCATAAGCACCAAACCGGCGCTGAGCCTGTTCGCAAAGATTTCCAACTCCCCCAATCGCTTACCGGAGCGCGCCGACGGTTAGCTTTTACCCGACCCCTTGGCAAATACAGCTATCGCGAATTGGACCATAATGAATAATGCCGCGCTGTTGCCAACCCCCGGGTCAGCAAAGGCAAGCACCGGCGAGAATAATAATAGATGCATAGTTTTCCTTTCGTTCTTGATGGCAATTTGTTTGCCGTCAATGCGTGGGATAACTAACTCTGATTCGGATAAAAAGCAAGCCAAATAAGCTGGGGGGGGCAGATCATTCCGTATAAACACCCGATGGACCTGAACCTTGTCGCCAAAAACCGCTGAAATCGTTGTTGCTGGTCATCCGGCGCCTAACGGTGATTGGGGAAAATAAAAGTTTTTCAAACCGATGCGCCACCCGTTGCCCGGGTTTATTCACAGGGTTGTTCGCATTTTTCCTTCGCGCCGGACGCTGGCGAAAAGTTTCTTCACTGCGCAAATCGCAACACGTTTTTCCGCGATGATATTTTTGAGGAATTTAATTTTCTCCAATAGAATCAAGCATTTTTGCGCATTCCCTTGCGGCGAAATCCCGGTTGGCATTGCCGCTGCTTAACGCGCCGCAACGCAGGTGTGCTCCAGCTTCCGCCGGAGTGCGGCTTGATTACACTGAAAAAAATATGAAGAAAATTGAAGCGATCATCAAACCATTCAAACTCGAGGAAGTGAAGGACGCCCTCGGCGAAATCGGCATCGAAGGCATGACCGTGAGCGAGGTCAAGGGGTTTGGCCGCCAGAAAGGCCACACCGAAATTTATCGCGGCAGCGAATACACCGTGGATTTCCTGCCGAAGATCAAAGTCGAACTAGTCGTGGCCGACGGCCAGACCGACGCCGCCGTGGGCGCGATCGTCAGATCCGCCAAGACCGGCAAGATCGGCGATGGCAAGGTGTTTGTTTCGGCCGTCGAACAGGCCGTGCGCATTCGCACCGAAGAGAAAGGCGAATCGGCTGTTTGAACCCCAACCACTTGAAACCCATTTTCAATTATAAAACCATGAAACGATATCTTTTAACAATCGCTTTGATTGCAACCACCGCGTTAGGCGCGTTTACGTCGCGTGGTGATGACACAAATGCTCCGGCCGCGGCGATGGCAGCCACCAATGCCATGGCGGCTGCTGCCAGCACCAATGGGCCTGTGGCCGCTTGGACGACCAATGCGCCGACGACTGAACAACGTCTTGAATCAGTCGAGGCGTATTTTCAAAACGCTGATCCGACGGCCCCTTACAAGGACACCAACGGCAACTGGACAGTGAATTTTGCCCTTGGCCCGTCAATCATTAACACCAATCTGGCGAATAGCACGGGTGCCAATGTGTCTTTTCCCGGCGCCGGTCATAATGCCTGGCTGCTGGCCAGCACGGCACTGGTGTTGTTCATGACGTTGCCCGGCCTGGCGCTGTTCTACGGCGGTCTCGTCCGCAAAAAGAACGTCCTCTCCGTGCTTGCCCAATGTTTCCTGATCACTGGTTTGACGACGATACTGTGGGTTATTTGCAGTTACGGCATGATCTTCGGCGGCGATGGCACCGCTACCGGTCCGTTGGGCATGACCCATGACTGGATTAAAGGCATCGTCGGCAATCCTGGCGTTTGCTGGATGTTTTCAAACGTCACTTCCGCGCCCAACCCGGGCTACTCTTATTGGGTGTCGGAAAATGTGTATGCCATGTTTCAATTGATGTTTGCCATCATCACTCCGGCGCTCATTATCGGTTCCATTGCCGAACGCATGAAATTCTCCGCCATCTGCGTTTTCATGACCCTGTGGATACTGCTCGTGTATAACACGCAAGGCCACATGGTTTGGGGTGTCAACGGCATGATGAACGGCTGCTGGAATGCGAATGCGACAATCAAGGGTCTGGACTTCGCCGGCGGAACGGTCGTGCATATGTCTTCCGGCTGGTCGGGCTTGGTGTTGTGCATCATTCTCGGCAAACGCCTCGGCTATCCCAAGGCCAACTTCACGCCGCACAGCATCGTGCTGACTTACATCGGCGCTTCGATGCTCTGGGTCGGCTGGTATGGCTTCAATTCCGGCAGCGCTGTGGCGGGTGACGTCATTGCTGCCAATGCTTTTACCACCACGACCATTGCCACAGCGGTCGGCTCGTTCGTGTGGCCGATGTGGGATTGGATCATCAAAGGCAAGCCCACTGTGCTGGGCTTCTGTTCCGGTGCGGTGGCGGGCCTGGTGCTCATCACTCCGGCTTGCGGTTACGTGCTCCCGCATGGCGCACTTTGGATTGGCATCGCCGCCGGCACCATTCCGTGGTTCTTCGCCAACAAGGTCAAGGGCTGGCTCGGGATGGACGATTCGCTGGATGCGTGGAGCGTTCACGGCATCGGCGGTATGTGCGGCGCGATCATGACCGGCATGTTCGCCCGTCAGGAGGCCAACCCGAACCTGGCGACCTATCTCAGCAAAACTGTCACGGACAACATCTTCCAGCCGCAATTGATGGAGCAGCTTAAAACCGTCGGTGTTTCGCTGGTCCTGTTCATCGTGGGCACGATTGTAATTGCCTATATCACAAAAGCTCTGGTGGGCTTGCGTCCGACCGAGGAGGTGGAGATCGCCGGTCTCGACATCAACGAGCACGGCGAAGAGGGCTACCACATGGAAGGTTAAACGAAAAAAAAGCTCGACGCTGCGCCGGTTGTTGGCGAAAGTCACGCCCGGCGCAGCGCTCGGTTTTCGGCTGCACCAACAGAGAGATAAACAATCAACCACGGTACATTTGAAATATGGCTACACCCAAGAGCGTTATTGAAATGGCAAAAAAGGCGGGGGCGAAAATGGTGGACATCAAGTTCGTGGACACCTTCGGCACCTGGCAACACTTCAGTTGTTCCATTGCGGAACTGGCCGAGGAAACCTTCACCGAAGGCATCGGCTTTGACGGTTCCTCCATCCGCGGCTGGAAGAGCATTGAGGCCAGCGACATGCTGGCCATGCCCGACCCGGAGACGGCGTTCATCGATCCGTTCATGGCCGTGCCGACGCTTTCCCTCACCTGCACCATTGCTGAAACCGGCACGTTGGAGTCTTACAGCCGCGACCCGCGCGGCATTGCGCAGAAGGCTGAAAAACACCTCATCTCCACCGGCATTGGCGATCAGGCCTTCTTCGGCCCGGAAGCCGAATTTTTCATCTTTGACAACGTGCAATTCGATTCCAAGAGCAACGGCACGTTCTACAGCGTTGATTCCGACGAAGGCATTTGGAACACGGGCCGCGACGAAATGCCCAATCTCGGCAACAAAATCCGCCACAAGGAAGGTTATTTCCCCGTCGCGCCGCTGGACACCCAGCAGGACATCCGCACCGAAATGGTGCTGACCATGGAACAATTAGGACTCCACATTGAAAAGCAGCACCATGAGGTCGCCACGGCCGGCCAGGCGGAAATTGACATCCGTTTCGACACACTCGTCAAGATGGCCGACAACATGATGGTGTACAAATACGTGTTGAAGAACGTGGGCAAGAAGCACGGCAAGACGGTGACCCTGATGCCCAAGCCGCTGTTCGGTGACAATGGCAGCGGGATGCATACGCATCAGAGTTTATGGAAGAAGGGCAAGCCGCTGTTTGCCGGCAATGAATACGGCGGCCTCAGTAAATTGGCCCTCCACTACATCGGCGGTCTGCTCAAGCACGCGCACGCCCTGTGCGCCTTCTGCAGCCCCACGACCAACAGTTACAAACGGCTTGTGCCCGGCTTTGAAGCGCCGGTCAACCTCGCTTATAGCGCGCGCAACCGCAGCGCCGCCGTTCGCATCCCGACCTACAGCGACAATCCCAAGACCAAGCGCATCGAGTATCGTCCGCCGGATCCGGCGGCGAACCCGTACATTGCTTTCGCCGCGTTGCTCCTGGCCGGACTGGACGGCGTTCAGAACAAGATTGATCCGGGCGAACCCATTGACAAAAACATGTATGAATTGCCGCCGGAGGAGCACGCGAAGATTCCGCAGATACTCGGCAGTCTCGAGGCAGCCATTGACGCCCTCGAAAAGGATCATCAATTTCTGCTCAAGGGCGGCGTCTTCACGAAAGACTTCATTGAAATGTGGGTCAGCGCCAAGCGCAAGGAACACGACGCGCTTCGGCTCCGCCCGCACCCCTACGAATTCTTCCTGTATTACGACGTGTAAAAATCAGTCAGTCGGAGGAACCGGGGAACGGCGTGGATCGAAAGGTACACGCCGTTTTTATTTCAACTGCATATGTCGCCGCGACTTTCAAGTCGTGCTCCAAACGCAACCTGAAGGTGGCGGCTATTTCGTATCCGTCTGGAAGAGCACATTGGTGTCGCAGATAAGTTTATTGGGCGGGAATAGTGATGGGGTCAGTTGCGCGTTACCACCGCTACTAAACAAGCTATTCATTGCGAGCCAGCCCACAAGCTGGCCCGCATTTACAATACGGGCCCGAGCATGGCGATGGAGTTGTTCCAAAGCCGTCGGGTCATGGGCCAGTGCTCCACCATCCCGGCAGTCACTGGAAGGGATTGAGCCAGGTATGTGTCCTGGCGGCGGCGCATTTCTGCGCTCAAGACCGGATCGTAAAACAGGATGTTGTTCTCGTAATTCAACTCAAAACTGCGGCGGTCCATGTTGGCCGAGCCGATCAACGTCACTTCGCCATCCAAAGTTAACGACTTGGTGTGCAGCAGGCCGCCCTGATATTCAAATATTCGGACTCCGGCTGCGAGCAGTTCGCCATAATAGCTGCGGCTGGCCGCTCCCACGATCCACGAGTCGTTCTTAGCCGGGAATATAATGGTTGTGGCGACGCCGCGGCGCGCGCTGGCGCACAGCGCATTCTGTATCGCTTCGTCCGGCACGTAATAGGGGGTAGTGATGAACAGTTCCTGCCGGGCGGTATACATCAGGGTCTCGAACACCTCGGGCATGGCGGAATAGCGAACCGTCGGCCCGGTGCCGATCACTTGCGCCGTCAAACCCGGAATCCCGGGCGGGAGTAGTTGCCGTAATAAGCCGGTGATGTCTTCACCCACCTGGGCCATCCAGTCGCTGGTGAACAGGTACTGGTTCTGCCGGGCGATCGGGCCTTCGAAGCGCATCATGGCATCGACCCAGGGGGCAAACCTGGCTTTGACGCGGAACTCAGGGTCCGCGCAGTTCTGGCTGCCGCAATAAGTGATTTGATTGTCAATCACCAGAATCTTGCGATGGTTGCGCAAATCGATGCGTCCTCGTAACGGGCGCAACAACGGATTGCCAATCGGCAGAGCGGTGGCGACGTGGACACCCGTGTCTCGCATGGCCTTCCAATGTTCCGAGGCCATCAGGATGCGGGAGCCCAGTCCATCGACCATCGCCCGGCAGGCAACCTTGCGTGAGGCGGCCCGCTTCAGCGCCTCGACCATCTTGAGTCCGTTGTTGTCTGGCAGCCAGATGTAGAAGGTCAGATGCACATGATCCGTCGCGGCATCAATGTCCCTGACCATGGACTCAATGGTCGCGTTGGAGTCCGGCAATAGTCGCGCCCGGTTGCCGCCCACGGGTTCGAAGCCATTGACCGAATGACCGACCCGGAACAGAGGGACGAAACGATCCGGTATCTCCGGTTGAAGCTGCGCCGCGTTGGCTCCCGGCGCCTCTGAGGTATTCGGCAGCCGCGCCAGCACCTCACGCGCGCGGGCCGCTCGGCGGCGGCCAATGCTGGTTTCACCCAGGAGGATATAGATTACAATGCCGGCCACGGGAAGAAGAACCATGACCACCACCCAAGCCACCCGGGAGGCCGGTTCCCGGTGCGGCCGCAGAATGGCCCTCGCGATGAAGACGAGATGGATCAGGATGAACAGGCCAGTCCAAAGCGCCCCGATCATGTGGTTTTCATTCATACGTCAGAAATTCCCGATGGGATGGGCATCCACTGGTTTCCTCCGGCATCAGCAGACTGATCGATCATGGCCTGCCGGGGCGAACCGGTTACAACGGAACACAATTCCTCCTTGGACCGCATCCCTTTTAGTTTCTTAAACCATCTACCTTTCATACCATTCAAATTTTGGCTTCGGAACGGAATTAGATACCGCACATTCAACCACAAAATGATGCGATTCACCGGAAACCAGATGTAGCCGCCCAGCCGGATACGCTATTTCAACTGCGCTGCCAGTGCCTCGCCCAACGCCGCTGCTTCCGCAATCGGTCGTTTTCCGTCTGCGCGCCTGGCGGGACCGTCGCGGAACGACACGGCGCGCATCTGCATCCGGCCGCCGTCAATTTCGGCGCAAGCCGCCACCGGGCTTTGGCAACCGCCGCCCATCGCGCGCAGAAACGCGCGCTCGGCCGTCACGCATTGAAACGTGTTGAAATGGTTCAGCCGCTCGCAAATTTTGGCGATGCGCTCGTCGTCCGCCCGAATCTCAATGCCAATCGCGCCTTGGCCCACGCACGGCAGCATCACGTCCACGTCCAGAATCGTCGCCAGCAAACCGTCCGGCACCGCGTCGCCTTCGAGTTTGCCGTCGGGCGTGACGCGAAAATTCAGCCGCGTCAGCCCGGCCAGCGCTAGCACCGTTGCGTCCAGTTCACCGCGTTCGGCGACCTTTTGCATCCGTGTGATGACGTTGCCGCGAATTTCCACCACGTTCAAATCCGGCCGTGCCGCAAGTAGTTGTTCCTTGCGCCGCGTGCTGCTGGTGGCGATGGTCGCTTTCGCCGGGAAATCTTTCAGTTTCAAGTGCGGCTTGAAACCACGCAAAGCGTCCTGACCGGGAGACCAATCTTGTTGATGGTTGATGGCTGATAGTTGATGGGCCAGAAATTCTGCCGAGCGGTAAATCAACACGTCACGCACGTCGGCGCGTTTGGGCGTGGCGGCAAGTTTCAGGCCGGCGGGCAAATCGGTCGGCAAATCCTTCAAGCTGTGGACGGCGAGGTCGGCCCGGCTTTTGACCAGCGCGACTTCAAGTTCCTTCGTGAACAGACCTTTCGGCAGGCTCTCGCCCTTTTTCGCCATCGAAGCAGTCTGCATTTTGTCGCCGGTGGTTTTGATGATTTTCAGTTCGAAGCGCAGCCGGGGAAATGTCTCGCGGCACTGCGCGGCAATCAGATTGGCCTGGGCGAGCGCAAGCGCGCTGCCGCGCGTGGCGATGATGATGGGGCGTTCCATTTTAAGGCGAGGATGGAGAATTGAGGATTGAGGATGGCGAAGTGCTTGTTCCATCTTCCATCTTCCATCCTCTATCTTCGTGTTTGTGCAAAAGCGCCTTCACTTTCTCACCAATAATCGCTTCGCATCGGGCAATTTCTTCTTTGCGCTGCTGGAGATAGTCGTCGGCAATGGCCTGGAGGTCGTCAATGTTGTAAAGATAAACGTTCTCCAGGAAATTCACCTCGGGATCAACATCGCGCGGCACGGCGATGTCGATGAGCAGCAACGGTCGGTGATGGCGCAGCTTCATCAGCGGTTCGAGTCTGGCGCGGTCAAGGATGTGATGCGGCGCGGCCGTGCTGCTGATGGCGATGTCAATTTTGCCGAATTCCGCGCTCCAATCACCGAATTGCACAGCGCGTCCGCCCAGCTCGTTGGCCAGCGCCACTGCGCGGTCGTGGGAACGGTTGGCGACGATGATGCTGCGCGCGCCGTGCGAGAGCAGGGCGCGGGCGGTTTTCTCACTCGTGTCGCCGGCGCCGATGACCATGACTTCGCGGTCTTTGAGCGAACTGAAAATTTTCTCCGCGAGTTCGACCGCAACCGATGCCACGGACACGCTGCCTCGCTGGATATTCGTCTCGGTGCGGACGTGTTTGGCGACGTTGAACGCACGTTGAAATGCCTTGTTCAGCCGTGCGCCGGTATGGCCGTGGCGATGCGCCAGCGCATAAGCCTGCTTGAGCTGGCCGAGGATTTCAGTTTCCCCGAGCACCATCGAATCCAAGCCACACGCGACCTTGAACAGGTGATGCAGGCTTTGCGGTTCGGCAAAGGAATAGAGTTCGTTGCCGGCAAACTGAACTCCCTCGCCCCGCCCAAGCGGGGAGAGGGTTGGGGCGAGGGGATTTGAATCCGGCAGAACGGCCTCCTCACCCTCCTCCTTCGTCCCGCATTGCGGGACTACGGAGGACGGGCGGCCCTCTCCTCGTTGAGGAGAGGGAGAAGAACATTGCGCATGGATGTCAGTTTGGTGGGGCGAGCGTCCTCGCGAGCCGGAATTGTCTTCCACCAACGGCTCGCCAGTAGTCTCGCCCCACCGTGCAAGAAACCTTTTGAGTTCAGCGAACACCCTGGCGGGTTCCAGTGCGGTCGCGGTGTAAATTTCCACGCGATTGCACGTCGAGAGTATCACGGCCTCGCGCGCGACACCGGATTCGCACAGAGACTTGAGCGCGTCGGGAATTTTCGCCTCGGCAAAGGCAAACCGCTCCCGCAATTCCACGGGCGACGAATGGTGGCTCAGGCCAATGACGACAATGTTCATTCGGGGAAAGTGACAAGTGACAAGTGACAAGTGACAAGAGGCGTCCGGCACGAATTTGTTTCATGCCACTTGCCACTTGTCACTTGCCACATTTGTTTCATTGATGATGCAGGGGTGAAAGCAGGTTCGTGCCCCAGAAGGTCAGGAGCAGAAATACAAACGCGCTGATGACGCTGATGGCGAAGCCGCGATTTGACGGCACCCGCATCCGGCGCAGGACCAGCAACGCCAGATAAACCACCCACATAAAAATGGACCAAACCACTTTTGGGTCCTGCCAGTAACCCGCATTTTCGGGGCGGGGCAGGTAGCGGCCAGCTTCAAGGCCGATGGTGAAAAGAATAAAGCCGGCGAGCACCAGCCAGCCGGTGATGGTTTCGAGCCGTTGAATCGGCGGCAGGAGCGACAACACGGCGCGGAGTTTGTGGAATTTCAAGTCGTGCTGCTGCGTCAAAAACATTCCCGCCGCCACCGCGCCGAGACCGAACGCGCCGTAGGCGAGCATGATGGTGGCCGCGTGCAGGCTGGTCAACGCGCCGGAAAATTCCGGTTTCGGCCCCGGTGGCGGGTCGAGCGCGGGCATCAACGCAAACACGCCGATGCCAAACAAAACCGGCGACGCAAACGCGCCGAGAAATCGCAGTTGCGGCAGCAGGCCGATGACGAGGTAAGCCGCCACAATCGTCCAGGCAACGAAGATTGTGGCTTCGTAAAGGTTGTTGACGGGGCATTGATTGAGGGAAAAGCCGCGCTTGAACATGGCGGTCGTATGCAGCGCGAACGCGGCCAGCAGCAGGAAATAATTCACGTGGTCGTCCTTGCGAAAGCCCATCCGCCACAGGAAAACCGAATACACCGTGCTCAACCCGTAAATCATCACGGCGAGCAGAAAGCAATGCCGGTCAGTGAACCAAGCCATGCTGACAGGTTAATTCAGGAAAACCGTCCGGCAAGCGGCAATTCAGAACGGAATTTAATGCTGAGACGCAGAGGCGCGGAGAATGCTGCCTGTCCTCGGATTCGGCGTCATTTAGTAGTTTTGAAAACCACACCAATTAAATCCACCTTGCCGTCTTGCAACTGAAATCTAAGACCGAGCAGTTCATATCTCAAAACCTCGAAATTGGGCTGTATGGGTTTTGCAGCCGTTGGCTCTCCATATGCTTTGATAACGTCAGCACGGCTGGAACCTATGCCAATGCCCTCTTTAGTGCGCCCAGCGAACGGAGGGCCGACACTTACGATATGCACGACTTCTCCCTCACCGGGAATAACGTAAAGCCCATAATTTGTGTATTCCAAAGCTCGGTTTATTTCTGGAGAAGCTGAATCTACTGTCCGATCCGTCTGACCAAGTTCGGCTACAACCTGCTGAATCGTCATGCCTGAATGCACGGAACCAATAGCAACTCCCGGCTCAACGACGATAGACTCGCTTGATGACCAAACAGCATGTGCTGACCGCTTCGAGCAACCGCTAGCAAGAAGAGCAACTGCTACCAACAATGTCGCAACTGTATCTTGAATGCTCATATATTTTTCGACCAAAGTGGTGGCCAATCGTCACGCGTGATGACGCCTAACTCGTAATGGACACTGTCCCGCGTCGGCGGGACAGCCCATCCTTTTTCATGGAAATGATTCTTAATCTGGCAAAGTTGCTTGTCCAGAGAAAGTTGAATGGAAAATCGGCCGTGGTCATCAATTGGCAAAGGCAGCCGGTGGACTGAATTGTAATGTCCCAATTTGAGTTCGGAGTTCCGCGTTTACGCGGTTTTCGCCGCCTGAAGGCGGAACTCCGAACAAACAAGAACACCACCGGTTGAATCCATTTCTTGCAATTTAAAAAGGGCGCTTCTATTCTCCGGCAAAGACGCACGCCAGTATGAGCTACACCCTTGACTATCTTCAGTCCGAAGGCGCGGCACAGAACTTCGAGATCAGCGCGCTGGTCAACTGCATGGTGCAGGACGCCATCAAGCTCAGCGCGAGCGACCTGCACATCGAGCCGTGGGAAAAATCCATCGCCGTGCGCGCGCGGGTCAACGGCGTGCTGGTCGAGGTGGCGCATCTGCCGCTGGAGTTGCTGGACAAAATTTCCATGCGCTTCAAAGTCATGGCCAATCTGGTGACTTATCAGGCGGGCACGCCTCAGGATGGCGCGGCGGTGGGCGGGCCGGAATTGGAAGGCGTGCAACTGCGCATCTCAATTTTCCCCACGACCCGCGGCGAAAAAATCGTCATCCGCCTGTTCGATCCGCGCGACCGGCGGTTTGATTTGAACGCACTCAACTTCGACGAGGCGGCGTTGAAGGGGCTGGTGCGCCTGCTAAAGCGTTCCAGCGGTCTGCTCCTGTTCACCGGCCCGACCGGTTCGGGCAAGACGAACACGATGTATTCATCGCTTTGCCACGTCATGCAGCGCGACGGGACGAGCGTGAGCATCAGCACGGTGGAAGACCCGGTGGAATTCAATCTGCCGATGATCAGCCAGACGCAAATCAACCCGGCGCAGGAATTCACCTACGCCATCGCCCTGAGAAGCATCATGCGGCAGGACCCGCAAATCGTCATGGTGGGAGAAATTCGCGACCCGGAAACGGCGGCCATCGCGGTGCAGGCCGGGTTGACGGGACATCTGGTCCTCAGCACGATCCACTCCGGCCGGTCGGCCGGCGCGTTCACTCGGCTCATCAACATGGAAATCGAACCGTTCATGCTGGCATCGGCCATCCTGGGCGTGCTCGGGCTGCGGCTGGTGCGGTGCAATTGTCCGGATTGTTCCGAAGCGTATGAACCGGACCCAAGCCAACTGAGGGTCCTGCCCGAAGAGTTACGGTCGGAGGCGCAGTTCCGGCACGGCATGGGTTGCCCGCGCTGCACCAACACCGGTTTTTCCGGACGCCTGCCTGTGACCGAGTTGCTGGTCGTGGACGAACCGTTCCGCGAAGCGATATTGAAAAAAATGTCAACTTCAGCCCTTGAAGAAATTGCGATTCAACGAGGCATGAGAACACTCTGGCAAAATGGCCTGCACCGCGTCATCAACGGCCAGACGTCATTGGAAGAAACGGTGCGCGTGCTGGCGGCGGACATGATTTAAGGCGCCAAAGAACGCCGGCCGGTGGGCCGGGCCATGCTGACAGGTTGATTCAAGCAAGCCGCCAGGCCTGCGGCAATTCGGACTTCAGTTTGGCCGGCGGTCGATCAGTTCCAGAAAAGCGCGCGGAGAGAGAACGCGGATGCCACGATGCGTTTTCAGCGCGAGCAAATCGTCGTCGCCCGTGATAACTATATCGGCGCGCCCAGCCAAGGCGGTGGCCAGCACCCAGTCATCATCCTTGTCGCGGCAGACGGGCGGCGAGAGCGGCGCGGGACGGACAATTTCGGCGCGTTCGCGTAAAGCCGCGATCAATGGGAGCTTGTTGGAATCCAACTTGAATTTGTCGCGCAGCTTTTCCCCCAATTCACCGAGCAGCATTTCCGAGGTGATAAGCGTGTGCGTTAGCAGCCGCAACCGGACGAGATCGTAACACAGTCCATGTGCCGCGATGGCGGAAATGATGACGTGCGTGTCGAGGACAATCCTCACGAGACGATTTTGAAAACGTCTTCGTCGGTGTAAATACCCAGGGCGCGGGCTCTCGGCTCGACAGCACGGCGTGTCTCCTCGAAAGCATCAAGCCAGAGCCGGTGCCGCACGGCATCGCGGACATATTCGCTGGCGGTAATCTTTTGCCTTTTGGCGGAACGCGCAACGTCGCGCCGTAATTCACCGGGCAGACTTATGGTCAAGGTGTCTCGCATGGCTGTAATGGAATTTAAGACAACGCGTGCGAGTGTCAAATAATTTCAAATTCAAGTGAAATTCCAGCTTTAATCTGTCGCTTGCCAACTGCCCTCACGTTTTGTCTAATCCGCCCGTGCTTAACCAACAGACACTCAATGGTCCTGCCAGCTTTTCCGGCATCGGCCTGCACAGCGGCAACGGGGTGAACATGACGATCCTGCCCGCCCCCGCCAACAGCGGCGTGCGCTTTCGCCGCGTGGACCTCGAAGGCAAACCGGAAATCGAGGCGCGCGTGGAAAATGTCGGCGAAACGACCCGTTCGACGACGCTGGCCAAAGGCAACGTGAAAATTCACACCGTCGAACACGTCCTCGCGGCGCTGGCGGGTTGCGGCATTGACAATGCCATTGTCGAATTGGACGCCAACGAACCGCCCATCGCCGACGGCAGTTCGCGCGATTTCTGCAAAATCATTCAAGACGCCGGTGTCGCGCCGCTGGCGGAAAAGCGCGAGCCGTATTCGCCGGTCGAGCCGATTGAGTTGCAGATGGGCGAGACGATGATGACGCTGTTTCCCGATGACGCCTTCAAAATCACGTGCACCAGTGCGGACAAGCAGGGCCGGTTCACCCAGTTTTTCAGCACGGAAATCACGCCCAAGACGTGGGAGAAGGAATTGTCGCACGCGCGGACGTTTTGTTTTTACGAGGAAATCGAGTTCCTCATCAAAAACGGGCTTATCAAAGGCGGCAGCCTGGAAAACGCCATCGTCATTCGTGACGACGCGGTGCTGACAACCGAGCCGCTCCGCTATCCCGAGGAATTTGTGCGGCACAAGATGCTCGACGTCATCGGCGATTTGTCGTTGCTCGGCCGGCCGATCCGCGGGCATTTGATTGCCGTCAAGCCGAGCCACGCGGCGAATTGCGAACTGGTCCGGCACATCGTCGCGCAGATGCAAAAGCCGTTGCGCGCCGTGCAGACGTTCGCTCCGCCGCCGCCAAAAACCGCCGCGCCTGCGCCGCTGGTGGCCGAGGGCGGCGCGATGGACGTCGAGCAAATCATGAAGATGCTGCCGCACCGGCCGCCGTTCCTGATGGTGGACCGCGTCCTGAAAATCGAAGGCAACAAAATCGTCGGCGTCAAAAACGTGACGATGAACGAGGGGTATTTTCAGGGGCATTTCCCCGGACACCCCATCATGCCGGGCGTGTTGCAGTTGGAGGCGATGGCACAGGTCGCCGGGATTTTGCTTTTGCAACACGTTGAGGCCGCGAGTCAGGTGGCGTATTTCATGTCCGCCGAGGACGTGAAATGGCGCAAGCCGGTCGTGCCCGGCGACACGCTGATCATTGAGGTGGAACTGACGAAAACGCGCGGCAAAATCGGCAAGGCCAAGGGCGTTTGCAAAGTCGGTGGCGAAATCGTGAGCGAGGCCGGGGTGACGTTCATGCTTCGAGACGCATGATGGATTTACGTTTTACAAAATGCGATTTACGCAGCCCTGTTGGGGTTCAAGCGTTAGCTTGTCAGGGACCGCTCTCAACTTACGGACACACCAAAGCGTGAACTCCAACCTGCATCTGAATCGAAAATCGTAATTCTCTCATGATTCATTCGACGGCCATCATACATCCAAAGGCGCGGATCGGCGTCGATTGCGAGATTGGCCCCTACTGCGTCATCGGCGAACACGTGGCGCTCGGCGACGGGTGCAAACTTCATTCGCACGCCGTCATTGACGGCCACACCAAACTCGGAAAGGAGAATGAAATTTTTCCATTCGCGAGCATCGGGTTGAAGACGCAGGACTTGAAATGGAAGGGCGGTGTTACACACGCTGAAATCGGTGATGGCAATACCTTCCGCGAATATGTCACCGTTCACAGCGCGACCGGCGAAGGCGAGGTCACGCGCATCGGCTCGCGCAATCATATCCTGGCCTACTGCCACGTCGCGCACAATTGCACGCTGGGCAGCCACATCATCATGTCCAACGTTGCGACGCTCGCGGGCCACGTGACCGTCGAGGACCATGCGGTGATTGGCGGGCTGGCGGCGGTGCACCAGTTTTGCCGCATAGGCAAACTGGCGATGATCGGCGGCTGCTCGAAGGTGGTGCAGGACGTGCCGCCGTTCATGATTGCCGACGGCAACCCGGCGGAGACGCGCACCATCAACAAGGTCGGCATGGAACGCAATGGCATTTCCGAGGAAGTGCAGAACGCTTTGCGCCAGGCATACAAAATTCTGTTCCGCGAAGGCCTCACCATTCCCAATGCGCTGGCGAAAATCGGAAGCGAACTGCCGCCGTTGCTGGAAATCAAACACCTCGTCCAATTCATCCGCGCCAGCGAACGCGGCATCAGCAAGTGATTTGCTTTGTTGGGGCGAGCTTCCTCGCGAGCTGAAAGGCAGGGTCGCGCCGCCGCGCTGTAACCGCAACTTTTAACTCGCGCTTCACGCAGCCTGAAGCCGCGTTCTGGTCAACAGCGCGAAGACGGGTGATCCGCGCTGCACCGAGCGGGTGCGGATTGACCGGGATTTATTCGAGCGGCGATGGGGGGGATGAGCGGAAAGTTGAGGGCTGAAGGTTGAGGGTTGAGGGTTGAGAGCGAAGACATGGAAACATCGAACATCCAACATCGAACGCTGAACATCGAATGAAGGTGAAAGTCGGAAGGTTGAGAGCGGAAACAGTGTCAAAAGTGAGGACTGACTCCTTTTTTGAAGATTAATAGCCGAATAATTCCTCTTAAGATTTCCTGTCCTTTTGGGCTGTTTTTTTCGCACTGAAGTGTGAATGATTGAATTTGCCTATGCCTCAGCCCCCGGAACTCGAAATTGAGGTGTTCAACGTTGCGCTGGAATTGCCGGTCCAGGAGCGCGCCGCCTATCTTGACCAAGCGTGCGCCGGGGACCCCGCCTTGCGGCAACGCATCGAAGGACTGCTCAAGGCCAGCGAGCAATCTTGCCCCTGTCTCGAAGGCCCGGCCGCCGTTTCGCCCGGACCAGGCGGAACCGTCCGGCTCGCGTCGGTTCCCGCCGAGAAACCCGGCGACCGCATCGGCCGCTACAAATTGCTTCAGCAACTTGGCGAAGGCGGTTGCGGCGTGGTGTATATGGCTGAGCAGGAGGAACCGGTTCGCCGCCGGGTCGCGCTAAAGGTCATCAAGCTGGGCATGGACACCAAGCAAGTCATTGCCCGCTTCGAAGCGGAACGACAGGCGCTGGCGCTGATGGATCATCCGAACATCGCGAAAGTGCTGGAGGCCGGCGCGACGGACACCGGACGACCCTATTTCGTCATGGAACTGGTGCGCGGCATCAAGATCACGGATTACTGCGACCAGAACAATCTCTCCACCCAGGAACGGCTGGACTTGTTCATTCAAGTTTGTCATGCCATTCAGCACGCGCATCAAAAGGGGGTCATTCACCGGGACATCAAGCCATCGAACATCCTGGTCACCGTCAATGATGGAATCCCTGTACCCAAAGTGATTGACTTTGGCATCGCCAAGGCGACGGCAGGAAGGCTGACCGATCAAACCGTTTTCACCGCTTTCGAGCAGTTCATCGGCACCCCGGCCTACATGAGTCCGGAGCAGGCGGTCATGACAAGTTTGGACATTGATACGCGCAGCGACATCTACAGTCTGGGTGTATTGCTTTACGAATTGCTGACGGGCCATACACCGTTTGACGCCAAAAAGTTGTTGCAAGCGGGGTTGGATGAAATCCGCCGCACGATCCGGGAGCAGGAACCGCCGCGTCCCTCGACCTGCTTGAGCACGATGCTGGAAGGAGAACTGACGACGACGGCACGGCAGCGCCAGACGGAGCCGCTAAAGTTGATCCATTTGGTGCGGGGCGACCTGGACTGGATCGTGATGAAAGCGTTGGAGAAGAATCGCACGCGCCGATACGACACGGCCAACGGCTTGGCCATGGACATCACCCGGCATTTGAACTGCGAGCCAGTGCTTGCCTGTCCTCCCAGCCGCTTCTACGAGTTTCAGAAGACCGTGCGGCGTCACAAGTTCGGTTTCGGCGCCGCCGCACTGATCGGCGTGGTGCTCGTGGCCGCCACTGGCATCAGCGCCTGGCAGGCCGTCCGGGCCAGCCGGGCGGAGACCGCGGCCAGAGAGCGACTCGCCGAGTCCGAAGCCATCTCCAAATTCCTGATCGAAGTGTTCCAAAGTCCCGACCCGGCTCGCGACGGACGCACCATCACGGTGGCCGAAACGCTCGGCGCTGCGGCGAGAAAGCTGGAGACTGACCTGGCCAGCCAGCCCGCGCGCCGGGCCAAACTCCAGGCCACCCTCGGCAGCACCTACTCTGCGCTGGGTCTGTATTCCGAGGCTGTCCCCTTGCAGGAGAAGGCTCGCGATTACGACCTCGCCGTTTATGGCCTGGAAAACACCAACACGCTCTCTGCGATGAACAACCTGGCAACTTCCTATGACTCGCTCGGCCGTTTTGACGAGGCGCTCAAGCTGCGGGAGCAGGTGCTCTCACTCTGTCGCAAGGTGAATGGCCCGGAACATCCCGACACGCTCAAGGCGATGAACAACCTGGCAATTTCACTTTCCTATGACTCGTTCGGCCGCCAGGCGGAAGCGCTCAAGCTGAGGGAAGAGATGCTGCCGCTTTTCCGCAAGGTGCTCGGCCCAGAACACCCCAACACGCTCATGGCGATGAACAACCTGGCACTTTCCTATGACTCGCTCGGCCGCCAGGCGGAAGCGCTCAAGCTGAGGGAACAGGTGCTCTCACTCTCCCGCAAGGTGAATGGCCCGGAACATCCCGACACGCTCACGGCGATGAGCAACCTGGCAGATTCCTACGATGAGGCCGGCCGTCTTGACGAGGCCCTCAAGCTGAGGGAAGAGACGTTGCCGCTTTTCCGCAAGGTGCTCGGCCCGGAACATCCCTACACGCTCATGGCGATGAAAAACCTGGCAGATTCCTATTACTCGCTCGGCCGCCAGGCGGAAGCGCTCAAGCTGAGGGAGCAGGTGCTCCCGCTCTACCGCAAGGTGCTCGGCCCGGCAAATCCCAACACGCTCTGGGCGATAAACAATCTGGCAACTTCCTATGACTCGCTCGGTCGCCAGGCGGAAGGGCTCAAGCTGCGGGAAGAGTCGCTGACGCTTTGCCGCAAGGTGCTCGGCCCGGAACACCCCAACACGCTCTGGGCGATGAACAACCTGGCGGACGCGTATTATGCCCTCGGCCGCGACCAGGAGGCGATCGCCCTTCTGCAACAGTGCTGCAAATTGAACCCAACGGATACGCTTGCCTCGCTCAAACTGGCCACGTGGCAAGCCTGGTTCGGCCAGGACGCCGCCTACGAAGCTACCCGCCGCCGCCTGATCCAACAGGCGGAAGGAACGGATCGGACCGATACGGCGGACCAAGCCGCCAAGGCAGCATGCATTCGGCTATCCACCGACGCCGACCTGCTGGCGAAAACGCTTAACGTTGCCAGGAATGGGGTGGAACTCGGGAAAACTAAACCGGTGATGCCGTGGAACCAACTTTCCCTCGGTATGGCTGAGTATCGCAACGGCCAATACGCTGCTGCCGAACATTCTCTGACCATCGCGGAGCAAACGGCTGGCGACGGTCACGCTATCGCGGTTGATGACCAACACGCACTTCAGGGAATCGCGCGCTTTTTCCGGGCCATGAGTCTGTTCCATGAGGGCAAGCTGGAGGAAGCTCGCAAGCTCTTCATTCAGGCCGAGGCCCAGATGCCCCCGTTGCCCAAAGATGAGAGCAAACCGCTCGTGAACGGGAAACCGGCTTCCCATGACGATCTGATTTGGTGGCTGGCCTATAAGGAAGCGAAGGCACTGATTAAGGCCTCCTCCGCGCCGGTTGCCGAACCGACTGGACCTAAGTGACTTTCCCAGAACCGACTGCCTGTCAATCTTGGCGGCAGTTTCAGCGCCAGTCCCACACGCCATTTTCCAAACTTATCGCTCTGATTTTGGGGTTCTGGGCCATTCAGCAGATTCTGCAAAATAAATTGTCCCTTTCGTCCCAAAATTTCGCACTGGTTAATGGTGAGCACATCGGCTTACGCACTGAAAATGAACTTTAATTGAAAAAACACAGTTATGATCAAGTTAATTCACTCCCGAAAGTTTGATGGGGAAATTATGAAAACCAACCTAACATCTATGAAAACCCTGCTCACCCGAGTCATTATCGCGCTGGCCTTGCTGGTCGGCGTTCATCCTGCGCTGGCGCAACTGGCGTTGGGAATTGTGGCGACGAATAATCTAGTCATTCTCTTTTGGCCCGCCACCACCAGCGGCACGAACGGCGTTTTGCAGAGCGCGACCAATGTGGTTTCGCCAAATTGGTTGTCGGCCACGGACGCCTTTCCGGTTAATTATGGCTCGCAGATTGCCGTTTCGGTCAGCAATGTCTCTTCAGCAAGGTTCTTTCGGTTGTCACTGGTTCCTCCCACAGCCGACGGCATGGCTTTCATTCCCGCCGGTTCGTTCACGATGGGTGACACGCTGGATGGCGAGAGCGATGCGATTCCCACGAACGTTTATGTGTCGGCGTTTTACATGGACGTGAATTTGGTGAGTTCCAATCAATGGGCGGGGGTGTATAATTATGCGATTGCCAACGGCTACAGCTTTGACCATGCCGGTTCGGGCAAGGCAACGAATCATCCGGTGCAGACGGTGAATTGGTATGACTGTGTGAAGTGGTGCAATGCGCGGTCGCAGCAGGCTGGATTGACGCCGGTGTATTACACGGACGCGGGTTTGACGCAGGTTTACACGAATGGAGATGTGAATATTACCAACGCGAATGTGAATTGGACGGCCAACGGTTATCGGTTGCCGACGGAAGCGGAGTGGGAGAAGGCGGCGCGGGGTGGGTTGAGTGGGCAACGGTTTCCATGGGGTGACACGATATCTGAAAGCCAGGCCAACTACTATGGAGATCCCAACGGTGCTATCGTCCGTTTGGACGCTCTCTTCGATTTGGGGCCGTATACTGGCTACAACACGAACTTCGACACCGGAGCACAGCAGACTTACACGAGTCCGGTGGGCTATTTTGCAGCGAACGGGTATGGATTATACGACATAGCTGGCAACGTAATGGAGTGGTGTTGGGATTGGTATGGGACGCCCTATGGTCAACCAACTACTACTAATCCAACCGGACCGGCAACAGGGGTCTACCGTGTGTGGCGCGGCGGCGGTTGGAGCGTCGAGGCTTACTTCGTGCGGTGCGCCTTTCGCAACGACCTCTTCGGCCCGAACTACGCCGCCGACTTCAGTGGGTTCCGTTGTGTGAGGGGGCTTTAGTTTTTGCTCTTTTATGCTTTAACCCTTTTGAACTTGTGAGTCCAGACGTGCTCCGTCAGACGCACACAATTGGACTTCACTTTGCAAAATAATTTGTCCCTTTCGTCCCGGAATTTCGCACTGGTTAACGGCGGGCAAATTTGTCCGCCAAACGAAAACTAAAACCAGGCCCTCGGGCCACAATAAAAAGAAGAAACTAAATGGAGTAAATTATGAAACAGACATATGACATCAACAACAGAACACAAACCAAGTCCGCGTCGGCAAACGAAACCGCTGCGCTGCCGGTCCACCCGGGGTGGGCTTTCGGTCCAGGATTATGGCCGAAGGCCGGAGTTATCGCCTTGCTGCTGGGGACGGGTTTGCTCACGGCAATGGGGAATACGAATCAACCGCAATACCGGTTCATCGCAATTACGGTGCCCGTCCCGTCGGAGGCTTTGGGCATCAGTGACATCGGGCTGGTCACCGGCGCCTACGTCGATCCGGTCACGGGTGGCTATCAAAGCTTCGTGCTCGAGGGCGGCAAGCTGACCACGGGCATCAAGATTGACGGCGCCAGCAACACGATTCTCGGCCCCGCTAACATCTGGGGCGTGGAGAGCGGGAACTTTGGCAACGAGACCAATCAGCGGCCCGTGTTCTATGACATTGCCCGCGGAACCTATGCTCCGCTGCCGGAGATTCCGGGTATGCCCTTCAACGAGGACAACGGCATCAACGACTTTGGCCATGGCGTCGGCGTCGCTTACGCCACCGGTAATATCAATATCGGCGGCAACGGCAACGGCATGAACTGGTTCTGGAACGGCAGGGATTATTCCTTCTTCACCGTCCCCGGCTCGGAGGTCAATGGGGCGGTTGTAGGCGGCATAAACGATTTGGACCAGATCAGCGGCGAATACGTTGACGACACGGGCACCCCGCACGGTTTCATCAAAACTGGCTCGAACTACACGACGTTTTCTGTGCCAGGTGCCATCGCTACCATCGGGATCTCCCTCAACAATGAGGGCGTGGTGACCGGTTACTATGTGAAACCGGACGGCAGTCCCCATGGGTTCATCTGGTTCAAAGGCCAGTTCACCTTCGTGGATGTGAACGTCCCCGGTTCGACCGGAACCTCGTGGATCGGTATCAATGACTTCGGAGACCTTGCTGGCATTTATTTCGACGCCAGCTTCGCAGCTCATGCGGTGATCGCCTTGCGCGTGGACGGAGAATAGGACAAGGCTGATAAGGCAGTCCTGCGTGCTCAGTCTCGCGTCTGGCTGCGACAGCTTTTCAGGCCATGGTCCGGTGGAACATAGCCACCGGGCCATGGTTCTTCAACTGCACCGGGCAGTCTTTGCGGCGCCAGCAATGAAACTGCCGGCGTGATTTTTTCGTTTGCAGCACCGATGCCAGATTGACTGGCACAACACCGGGTAATTTGGTAACAGTCGCTGGTTGAGCGACGTCACCCGCATACTTGAGTCCATCGAGCATGGTGATCCCAAAGCCGCCGATGAATTGATCACGCTTCTTTTCTTATCACCTTCGATTGTCCGACGCACCGTTTTCGCAGAAATGACGCGGCTTCCGTTCACGAAGGCCGGCGGGCACCCAGGTCAGCAGAGTGCCCCAAGTTTGTCGGGCACGTGCCCGATGGACACCACGTCCGCCTGCCGATTCAGCGGGTAGGATTCCTTGCCGGGATAGACCACGAACAGGTGCATGAGCTTGAGGTCCTGCAACGCGATGTGCATGGACTTGGTGAACGTGGGCGCGTCGCCGTACTTGAACTCGAAACCGTAGCGTTTGCCTTTGAGTGTCACCAGGAGATCCAGTTCGGCACCGGCATGCGTCCCCCAAAAATAGGCGTCGCGGTCGCCGGTGTGGCGCAGGACCTGCTCGAGCGCGAAGCCCTCCCACGAAGCGCCCAGCCGGGGGTGGCCTTCCAGCGCGGCGAAGTTGCCCAGGGCCAGCAGCGAATGGAGCAGGCCGGTGTCGCGCACGTATATTTTGGGCGCCTTGACCTGGCGTTTGCTTAGGTTCTCAAACCACGGCGGCAATTGTCGAACCATGAAGGTGGAGGTCAGGATGTCCAGATAGCGCCGCGCCGTCGGCTCGGTGGCCCCGAGTGAGCGGGCCAGGTCAGCCGCGTTCCAGACCTGACCGTGAAAATGCGCGATCATGGTCCAGAAACGGCGTAACGTGGCGGATGGAATGTTGATCCCCAGTTGCGGAATGTCCCGTTCAAGGAAGGTGCGAATGAAATCCTGCCGCCATTCGGCGCTGGCCAGATCAGAAGCCGCGAGGAACGAACGGGGAAAGCCGCCCCGCCACCAGAGCTTGCGGAAAGGGGCGGTTTTGACTTCACCCAGATCGAAGCCCGCGAGGTCCACAAAAGCGACCCGGCCGGCCAGCGATTCCGAGACCCCGCGCACCAGTTGCGGGGACGCGCTGCCAAGGATCAGGAAGCGGGCGGGCGGCGGGCGGCGGTCGGCCAGAACGCGCAGCAAGGCAAAAAGTTCCGGCTGGCGCTGAACTTCGTCAATGACCACCAGCCCGGACAGCGGCTCCAGCGCGGACTGCGGATGGGCGAGGCGGGCGGTGGCCACCGGGTCTTCCAGATCGAAGAAATGATGCGTTCGGCCCCCGGCGATGGCGCGGGCAAGGGTGGTCTTGCCCACCTGCCGGGGACCCAGAATGGCCACAATCGGGTTGACCTTGAGCTTGCGCTGGATTTCTTCCATATAGGCGGTGCGCTCAATCATGCCGGAAGAGTATCCTTGTATATTGAAAATGCAAGTTTCGATATTCAAGGTTGCTGTCCTTGTGTTAATACTTCAACCCTTGACTAACAACGGCCGGCTGTTCGTGGAATCATTTCGAGTTGTCGTCGGGCGCTCCCGCGCTACTCTTGAGGCATGAGCGACGTTACCCGCATTCTTGAGTCAATCGAGCATGGTGATCTCAAAGCCGCCGATGAACTGCTGCCGTTGGTTTACGGCGAACTGCGCAGGCTGGCAGCGTCGAAAATGGCCAATGAACTCCCCAACCAGACGTTGCAGCCCACCGCGCTCGTCCATGAAGCCTGGCTGCGGCTGGTGGGCGACACGAATCCAAACTTCTCTGGCCGGGCTCATTTCTTCGGTGCCGCAGCGGAGGCCATGCGGCGCATTCTCATTGACAAGGCCCGCCGCAAACAAGCCCTGCGTCACGGAGGAAACCAGCAACGTGTGGATCTTGAAGGTGTTGACGTTGCCGGGCCGGGTGACGACGACGAACTCCTCGCCGTGAACGATGCCCTCGACAAGCTCGCCGCCATTCACCCGGTCCAAGCCGAGGTGGTGAAGCTGCGTTGTTTTGTGGGGATGACCAACGCTGAAGCCGCCCAGGCCCTGGGCCTCACCGAACGCACCGTCAAGTATTATTGGTCCCACGCCCGCGCCTGGCTCATCCGTGAGATTAACGCCGCTCGAACAACCGGGTAATCTTTCCTGTTGTAAGACCTCAACGGGCGGCCTGCGCCATATCCGCCAGGAGCGTCACGGGGGCAAATGCCACCGTCAGGCCACTCGAATCACTAAAGAACAAAATCATCTTTATGGTGTGGACGCTGACAGACACGCGAAGATTCCGCTGTCGTTCGCTCGCCCTTGCTCAGGGGTGCATTGGAATGTTTAGTGACCCCGAACCCTCCTCACGTCTCGCAATGTGCTGCCCTGTCGGTGTGAAGCCGGAACTGTTCATTGCCGGCATGCGGGCCGATGTGCATTTCCCCAACCACGACTGCGCCAGCTTCCACCATTAAATGCCGGGCAGCCACGTCCCCAAACAACCGCGCGGTGGACTTGAGGACGACAATGTCCTGAGCGTGAAGACTGGCTGCCAGTTCCCCGGCAATTTCCGCTGAGCCGACCTTGAGCGGGTCCGGCCAGCGAAAATGATTTTCCGCCGGGATGATCAAATGAGCGGTGGTCAGGCTGCCTTTGATGTCGGCGGTGGAGTAAATCGTCAAGGACCGTTCGACGGCAAGTTTGCCGTGGAATTTACCCCGGATGATGCCGTCGCCGACGATGGAGTCGGTGTTAAAGACGCAACCCTTTGGCTCGATGACGAACACGCCTTTGGTCTTGAAATTTTTGGCGATGGGGCTGGTGATGCGATAATCGTGCAGGTCCACGTAACGGCTGCACTGCTTGCACATCGTGGACTCGGCGCTGGCCGGCACCTCCAGTTCGGCGCCGCACTCGAAGCAGGTGACCCGTCTTTGTTTCGGCGCACGCCGGGACGCCTGTGGCGCCGGATTAAGAATGTCCTGGACGCGAAGATGCTGCCCGCACTTTTTGCAGATGCTGGAATAGGCCGAGCGCGGCTCCTTTTGCTGGTGGCCGCAATGCGGACAAGCCACCAGGACCTCGTCCTGTTTCTTTGCCGGCATTCAATGTCTTCCCGCACCGCTGCCGCACCGTTCAACGTCCGGCCCTGGCCAGCTCCGGAATCTTTGGCGCTTCCGCCGAACGTGCCGGTGGCGGCGTGGGCTGGACCTTGTTCGGATTGACTTCCGTCTTTCCGACGAAGGTCACCCCTTCCTCGATGACCAGTTTGGTGGCGCGGATGTCGCCAAACAATTCGGCCTTGGACTTGATCTCAATTTTTTCCTTGGCGTTGATGTTGCCGTTGACCTTGCCGCGCACCACGACCGACTGCGCGCCGATGTTGCCGTTGATGACGGCGCTGTCCCCGAGGGCCAGGGTGCCGTCGGTGTGGATTTCGCCGTCGAGTTTGCCGTCAAAGGTCAGTTCGCCGGAGAACTTGATGTTGCCTTTGATTTCAACGTCGGAGTTCAACACGTTTTTGGAAGTGTTGGCTGTGTTCATAGTGTCCATCTTTTTTCCTTTGTTTCGTTAGAGCTATACCTAACGCAGAAAGATTAAGGCGTCAAAAATTTATTTCTGCTTGCTTCCCCATTTCGTCCGCAGCCAAGACGGTCGCATCGCCGGCACGCCCGGTTGTGGTCAGCCGCTGTGTTTTGCCGGGCGAATAAGTAAAAAGGGTACGGGCAAGCATCCGTACCCCCACTTCCCTGGCTTGTATTCTGTTGATCAAAACCAAAACCGGACGCCGCTGCCGCCGGTGACTTCGCCACGAACGTCGGGCGCCACGTCAAGCGCCGGGCCGATCTCCGCGAAGATGTCCACCGGCGCGTTGTCGAAAAGATACGATACGCCCACCGGCACGCGAATGCCGATCTGATTGTCGTTACTATCATTGCGAAATCTTACCAGCCCGCCGACGCCGTAGTAAAGCGGCAACCGACCCTGCGACACCGGAATCAGGTCAAAGTTGTGCCACAAAACGTCGCTGTGCAAATACAAGTCTGTATGGTCATGCGTGGACCAGCCCAGCGCGCCGTCAACGGCCAGGTTGTCATTGATCCAATATTTCGCTGACCCGCCGGTCGGTTCGCCGACAATGAGACCGGCGCCGAACTTGCCTGTCAAGCCGCTCATGCTGCCAGTGGAGACAACCGGAGCCTTGTCGGTGGTTATGACGGTCGCATCGTCTGCGCGCACGCAAATTCCGCTAAACATCGCGAGTGCAACCGTGGTCAATATTTTTTGCATGGGCATTTTTCGTTTAATGCTACGGTTTCGGAGCAACGTGCCGGCATCCGGTCACTGCCTGGTGGAAGCCGGATTGTTGGTATTGCTCGAATCGTTGGCTGCCGGAGCGTTGGTGTTGATCGAGTTGGTTGCATTGGGTGTCTGCTGACCAGCGGGCGGATTCGCCGGGGCTGGCGATTGGTTTGCCGGCTGACGTCCGCAGCCGGCCAGGGCCATCGCCGCCAAAGCAATCACGGTCAGAGATGCGATTTTGTTTTTCATGGTTTATTTATGGTGGCCGTCAATCTGGGCACCGTCATTGGACGCGGCGCCAGACCGGCCGGCCGGTTTTGAATCAAAGTTTTCATGGACCTTTCAATTCGAAAACGAATTATCAAATCGGGGGCAAACCGGACGCTGATGTTGGTCGTGGAGGCGGGAACGCCCGGTTTGCCGATTGAATGCGCGCAACTCATTGTGAGTGGTTGTGTCCTCGCAGCATTCATTTACTGTTTGGGTTTGCAGCATTGTATGGCTGTTGTTGGCTGCTGGTTTTTTAACCGGTTTGTCACCCGTGTCCAGCCGTCCTGGGGGGGACATAGTGGAACTCCGAAGGCCGTCCGGCCACGCGAGCCAGGCGGATTTCGTCCGGTTCGTCCAAAAGGTCGCGGATGGTGAGGAAAAGTTTAGGCAAATCGAGCGGCTTTTCGAGCAAAGCCCCGATGCCTGCCGCCAGCGCGGTAAAGTGCTGGTTGTGGCGGGCGGTAATCACGACAATCGGCAGCATCGGATTTTCCGACGCGAGTTGCTCGAAGGTTTGCCAGCCGTCCATGCCCGGCATGTTCAAATCCAGCAAAACCAGGTCAATCTCCGTCGTGCGGACAACCTCAATGGAATCGCCGCCGTTGACCGCCAACAGCACGGTGTAACCCTCCCCGGTCAGCAGCAGGCCAAGCATTTTCCTGATGGCAGGATCGTCATCCACCAGCAGGATTTTCTTTTTCACTTGGGGCGAAGTCACTGGTTGGGCGTCGCGCAAAGGCGATTTGAGCAGGGCATTCATAACACACTCTCTTTCATCAAGTTTGTTAAGTCACTCGTTTCACAGAGCATCCACCTTGCTGTTGTTTTGATGCTCCTGTGTCCGTTGGCGCAGGTTTAGCGCAAAACATGCCAACCGCTGAATCACAGTCAAACCGTTGATTTCCGCGGGCTGGTTTCGGATTAAAGCACGCACGGGTTCCCGCGAGTGATATTTTCCGTTCCAAAGCTGCTCGTTTTCAGACCAATGCGCGGCTGAAATTTATTTTCGGGCTTTTCGGAATCCGGTGTATAATGCGCCATTGGGGTGGCCGACTGGCAGTGGTTTTATCATGAACCCGGGCATTAAATTGAGGCTCGCAATTTTCATCACGGCAATCGTCCTGCTGTTGATGCTGATTGGGTGGACGGCCCACATCTCCTGGCGGCGGATTGGCGAGTTGCATGAAAGACTCGCGGCCATGCAGTGGAAAAGTTTTCAAACCTCCGACTATTTGCAGCAAACCATTCTGGGCATGAACAACCTTGTCCTGCGCTACGCAGCCTATCGTGAGAGCGAGGATTGGACGAATTTTCTGGTGGCCAGCAAAGAATTGAACCACTGGATCGATGAACAGAGACCAATGCTATCTTTGCAAAAGGAGCGTCCGTTTCTTGACCAGATTAAAGCCGCATACAAGGATTACATGACCGCGGCGATGGCCATCAACACCAGGATATATACCAGCCATCGGTCCATTACCCGCGTTGTGGAATTCACCGACTTTGAGAAACAATCCAAACGCATTTTGGAGCTCGGTTTTCAACTGGCGGCGACGCATCAGTCATATCTTGATTCATTCCAGGCGCAAATTGGCAAGTCCATTGACATCCTGCAGTTCACATTGCTCGGTATGCTGGTATTATTGCTGGCAGCCGGCGGCTGGCTGGCGGTGGTGGTTTACCGCGACATGATCGCGCCCCTGCAGGTGCAGTTGGTGGAAAGCCGGCAACATGTGGAACGACAGGAAAAGCTGGCGTCACTGGGCATGTTGGCCGCCGGTGTTGCCCACGAAATCCGTAATCCGCTGACTGCCATAAAGGCCTGGCTCTTCATGCAACAAAAGCACCTGACTCGGGGTACGCCCGAATTTGAAGATGCCACTCTCATCGCCGGCGAGATCAACCGGCTGGAGCGGATTGTCAAAGATTTCCTGTTGTTCGCCCGGCCGTCCGAGCCGGAACTGGTCATGCTTCCGTCGGAGCAACCTTTGCGCGATGTGCAAACGCTGATGGAGCCGGAACTCAAAAAGTCCCGCATCAAACTCATTCTCGATGGTGTCGCGTCCGCGCAGATTCGCGTTGATCCCGGACAAATCAGGCAGGTTTTGATCAACTTGATTCAAAACGCAGCCGACAGCATCGGCAAAAACGGGACCATCACTTTGCGGGCGCGGCTCGACGAGAAACGACTCTCCGGCCAGCCAACCGCGGTTGTCATCCTCGAAATCAGCGACACCGGCAAAGGCATTCCGCCGGAGGTCGGCAAGCGGCTGTTCGATCCGTTTTTCACCACGAAGGATTCGGGAACGGGCCTGGGGCTGCCGATTGCCGCGCGCATCGTCGAGAAACATCACGGAGCGCTTCAGTACCAAACCCAGGCTGGCCGCGGCACGACCTTCGGCATTATTCTTCCACGTGCGTAAGCCATGCGAGGCATTCCTTTATTTGCCACGTCTAGGAAGGGTCCGAGGAATGGGATGGACGGCGCCACGCGCTCAGAATTGGAGTTCACTTCAGCGTGTTTCCTGCTGTCCGGCCTGGTGAGATTGGCAACGGTACAAACCGTCCGCCTACGTTGGGCAACGGAAGATCACGGTAACAGCAATGCGCGATAAAATTGCTCGCTGAAGTTGGGCGGCGCGTTGTTCGTATAATTCCAACTGCCTGAGGTCAGAGTGTTCGTTGCCAGCGGCAGCCAGTTTTGCAAATCGGTCGAAGTTTGAAGCACAATATTTTGGCCGGAAACGCCGTTCACGCTGATGACGAATTGTGTGCTATTCGGCTTTATGATTCCCAAGACGGGCGGCTGCCGGGTGGAGACGATTTCGACCAGTTCAGGCGCGTAAAGGTAGCGAGAGTGTGTGCCATCGCTGATTTTTGCGTAAATTGCATACACGCCCGGCGCAATATTTGTGGTAGCCAGGCCAAGATTGGAATAAGAGAAGACCGAACCTGTGCCTGTATCTGGCGGCTGCAATGAAAGGACGGGTATGCTGTTTGAATTGTAAGGATTGAAGTCCTGGTCAAAATAAATTTGCGCCGTCAGATTGGATGAGCCGCCATATTGATAATAGAATGTTGTTACGACCAGGTTGCCCTGCGTAACGACATTCGTTCCCGTGACGTTGAATTTGATGATGTTCGGCCAGGTTCCATTATTGGATGGAACCGCTGTGCGATTGGTGGAGTTTCCAGCGCCGAAATTCCACCACTGATTGTAGCCATCTACAATGGCAGGATCACTCGGAAGGCCAAGCGGATGATCCTCACTCAAGCGGTCGCCGCCGCCAATGAGGCTGTAATAAAAACCAGCGATGACGCCTTCATCTTCATAAGCAACCCACCAATTTGTCCGTTCAGCGCTGGTAATTGACGCACTGCCATCACTCGCCGGAGTATCAAAATCAATCGTGCCATGATACCAAAGATGAACATTGGAATGATCGTTGCCATAGCCTCCCGACAGATTGAATAATTGACGAACATAAGCGCCGGAAACCGGTTCACCATCGGGGTCACCTAACAAATAGCCCAATCCCAAATCCTGCCAATAGTTGTCAGCGAATAAAACATTGACGTACGTATTTTTTGCAGGGGCATCTTTAATCGTGGCCGGGAAATCGGAATTACCGTCATTGTTGATCGGATAAGGATCAAGCGTTGTTAAATGATCAACCCAAATCCCGTTTGTACCGAGGACATAGCCGATTTGCGACATCAAAGAACCACCGCGACTATGTCCAACTAAATGAATCGGGTATTCGACCAAAGCATGGCCGTTGAGGTCGGCAATCGCGTTGGTAAGCATCAGGATTTGAGCCACAGCCCACCCGACGTTGTACGTGTTCGCATAAGAATCAAAAACGTCAACTGACAATGAACTCCAATCGAGTTCTATGATGATCTCGCCCGAATCAGTTGCGAAAGGGGAAATTCCGTTCGTGCGGCTCGAGGAAAAGATATAACTGCTGCCGTTGTATGAAAGGGTGAGTCGATAAGTCGTAAAATTGGTATTCAGATTCGGATAGCGGCTATGAAAATAAGCCGGCAACTGCTCGGCCATTGCGGAAATCCAGGTGGGATATCCGCCAGTCTCAAAACCATGCGTGATAATCGTCACCCCGGCGGCTTTTGTGGTATGAGAAATAAATGCACTCAGGAGAAGAAGCGCGCCAAACAGCAGTTGTTTCCCTGTTACGTAAAGGGACAAATTTTTCATAAGCCCAACTGGGAAATAACAAATAAACGCTTCACGCACAATTGAAATTGAAACGCGACAGAATTTAATGCATTGCCTAAATCGTCCCTCAAAAAGATTTTGGGGAGCATAGCCGCCCTTGGCTGTCGTGTTCGACACCACGTCGAACACATTCCCCGATGTTTCCAGCGAGGGCGCTGAAAAGGGGCACGCGAGGCGCGTGCGCTCGCTTTGTCAGCCCTCACAAATGCTTCGGCAGTAGAAGTTTTCATCGCCCGGGGCGCGACGAGTCGGCACGACCGGTGGCCTCACGATGAAGTTCGCGTGACATTTTCGGAGGAATTTATTTCTGGAAACTGGAGACGCTTTTCTCCAAAGTATTCGGTCTGTTAATTTATGGATGTAAAACTTCCCAGATTGGGTGAAGGCGCGGATTCGGGCGTCGTGGTCAATGTCTTCGTGAAAGAGGGCGACACGGTCGCCAGGGACCAGGCCATTCTGGAATTGGAAAACGAGAAGGCCGTGGCTTCGATTCCGTCCACGGCGGCCGGCGTCGTCGCGAAAATTTATGTCAAACCCGGTGACAAAATCACCGTCGGCCAGCGTCTGCTTTCGTTGAGCGGCGGAGAGCCGGTGCCTGTCGCCGCGCCTGCGCCTGCCGCAACAGTAGCGCGGGCGTCTCGCCTGCCAGCTGCTAACGAGGACGAGAACGAGAACGAGGAGGAGGACGATCAAATTTCTACGGTTGCACGGGCGGCTGCGCCGGTTGCGTCGCCGTCCGTGCGCAAGCTCGCGCGCGAACTGGGCATTGATTTGACCAGGGTTCGCGCCAGTGAAGCGGGCGGGCGCATCGGCATCGGTGATATCCGCGCATACATTGCGCGTTTGCAAAAGGCGGCTGAAAAACCCGGGCCTGGCGCCGGGACCGCGTCTGCGAAACCCGCCGCCGAGCAGATTGATTTTTCCCAATGGGGACCGGTGACGAAAAAGCCAGTGACGCCATTACGCCAGGTCATCGCGCGCCGGCTGTCGGAAAGCTGGGACACGATCCCGCACGTCACGCAGTTTGACGAAGCCGACTTCACGCAAATGAACGCCTTGCGCAAAAAATTTGCCCCGGCTTACGAAAAGGAAGGCGCGAGGCTCACGTTCACGCCATTCGTGCTCAAGGCGCTGGTGGAGACGCTGAAGAAACACCCGATTTTCAACTCGAGTCTTGACGAGGCCGCAAATGAAATTGTCATCAAGGAGTATTTCCACATCGGCATCGCAGTGGACACGGAGCAGGGATTGATTGTGCCGGTCATCCGCGATGTGGACAAAAAATCCATGCTCGAGCTGGTCAAGGAACTGGAACAACTCGCGCAAAAGGCGCGTGACCGGAAAGTGACAGCCGAGGAACTCAAAGGCGGCACGTTCACCATTTCGAACCAGGGCGCGATTGGCGGCGCGCATTTCACACCCATCGTGAACAAGCCGCAGGTGGCCATTCTCGGTCTCGGGCGCGGCGCGCTCAAACCGGTCGTCCGGGACGGCAAGGTCGAGGTGCGCATGATGACGCCGCTGGGCTTGTCCTACGATCATCGGGTGATTGACGGCGGGGAAGCGGCGCGGTTCATTGTGGACCTGGTGAAAGCGATGGAAAATCTTGGCGAGGACGGAGTGCGGTTGTAAAAATCGTCCTCCTCCTCGTTCTCGTCCTCGTAATCGAATGAACTCATATCAAACAGAAAAGGGTGCGGTGCCAAAGGCGCTGGTGGTGATGTTCGACCACGAGAAGCTGGATGTCTATCAATTGGAATTGCGTTTCATCGCGTGGGTGACGCCGTTGCTGGAAGAGGCTGCGGCTTCGGCGAAAGGCAAAACCCGCGAAGTTTGCGACCAGTTGGATCGGGCCAGCCTTTCCGCATTGCTCAACACCGCGGAAGGCAATGGTAAGCGTCAGCGTCCGTTGCGGGCAAAGTTCTTTGATGACGCGCGTGGTTCAGCCACTGAATGCGCCGGTTGTCTGGATGCGTTGGTTGCCAAACGGGTGGCGATGCCGGAACGGATTCAAGAAGGAAAACAACTGTTGCTGCGAATTGTTTCGATACTGTGCAGATTGATCGAACGTTTCGACGTGCCGGGGCAATTGAAGGACGAACCGGTTGCAGATCAATTGAACGCTCCTGTGGCCTTGAAGAACGTGAGTTACAAGCCGGAAAAATCGAGGACGAGGACGAGAACGAGGACGAGGAGGAAGATTTAAAATGGACCCCATCAAAACCCAAATCGTCGTGGTCGGCGCGGGACCAGGCGGATACGCAGCGGCGTTTTATGCCGCCGACCTTGGCAAAAAAGTCATTCTCGTCGAACGCGAGAAGCGGCTCGGCGGCGTTTGTCTGAATCGCGGTTGCATTCCGTCGAAAGCGCTGCTTTACGCGACGCACCAAATCACCGCGGCAAAAGAATCCGAACATCGCGGCATCACGTTCTGGCCGCCGACCGTGGATTTGTCGAAGCTCCGCGCGTGGAAGGAATCCATTGTTGAAAAACTTGCTGGTGGTGTCGCCACACTCGCCAAAATGCGCGGCGTGCAGGTGATTCAAGGACGCGGTTATTTTGAAGGTTCACAAACGCTGCGCGTTGAGACGGAGCAGGGACAACAATTCATCCAATATGACCAGGCGATTCTCGCCGTCGGCTCGGTCGCGGCGATGCCCAAGGTTTTCGACCTCGGCAACCCGCGCATCATGACCTCGACCGAGGCGCTCGAAGTTGAGGACATTCCGGAAAATCTGCTGGTCGTGGGCGGTGGCTACATCGGCATGGAACTCGGCACCGTCTATGCCGCGCTTGGCAGTAAAATCACAGTCGTCGAGGCCCTCGACAACGTGCTCACTGGCGCCGACTCCGATCTCGCGCGGCCAGTCGTCGCGAACGCCAAAAAGATGTTCAAGGAAATCCGACTCAAGGCGAAGGTTGTGAAAATGGCCACCGCCGGCAAACAGATCAAGGTCGAGATGGAACACAACGGCCAGAAGTTATCTGAACTTTATGACCGTGTGCTCGTGGCCGTGGGCCGCGCGCCGAACAGCGCCGATCTCGGTTTGGAAAACACCAAAGTTGAGCTGGATGAAAAAGGATTCGTGAAGGTCAACGAGCGTCAGCAAACCAATGACCCGAATATTTACGCCATCGGCGACATCGCGGGCGGCATTTTGCTGGCGCACAAGGCGCACAAGGAAGCGCGCATCGCCGTCGAGGTCATCAACGGCGAGAACAGCGTATTTGAACACGTCATCATTCCGGCGGTAGTCTTCACTGATCCGGAACTGGCGTGGTGCGGTTTGACCGAAGCGGAGGCGAAGGAGCGCGGCGTGAAATACGAGGTGGCGAAATTCCCGTGGCCGGCGTCGGGCCGGGCAATGACGTTTGACCGCACGGACGGCCTGACGAAGATGTTGATTGATCCCGAAAGCGACCGCGTGCTCGGCGTGGGCATCGTGGGTGCCGGTGCGGGCGAATTGATTTCCGAAGCTGTGCTGGCACTGGAGATGGGCGCGACCGCCGAGGACATTGCGCTATCCGTGCATCCGCACCCGACATTGTCCGAAACGCTGATGGAATGCGCCGACGTTTTTTACGGCCACGCGACGCACACCATCTCGAAGAAAAGGGCAGCCGGGTAAACGGATTTTGCAAGGAGCGCACGCGCCTCGCGTGCCGTGGTCAGCGCCCTCGCCGACCGCATGGTTTTGGAACTGGTTGCTGTTTGGTGACGGTGTGGGTTCCTCTGCCGACCGGCGAGGGCGCCGGTCGGAACACGCGAGGGCGCGTGTGCTCCCCAACACTCAACATTCAACCCTTAACTCGCGCGACCGCCGCTTTGCAGTTTGGGTTCGTGAATCGCTCAAATGGCCCCGGTGACGGCTGGGGCTGATGCCGGTTGAATCATTCAATGTTGGCGTTCATGGCCCGGTCCTTCCCACCCCCGGAAAGGCGCAGGCACAGAAAACCAGGACAACCATGAAAAAGAAAGTCCCGCTGAAAATAAGAAAGGAAACCAGAAGCAGAAAGGACGTTCGTGCCGCTCTGGCCATCTCCCGATGGAAATCGCTGCCATGAAGAATGGTGAACGTGAGCGCTATGGGTATGAGCGTATAAACCAACAATTCAGCCCACCACGCGCCCAGCAACTCCACCGCCGGGCTGGCCACCCGGAAAAGGTATCCGGTACAGGCCAGACAAGCGAACGAAGCAATAATCCCAGCCCGCTGCGCCGGCGACTGAACTTCAGTTGATCGCTCGGTTTCGCTCATAACGTTCAATCGGCTTGACCGTCACAAACCTCACACCAACGAGCCGTTTTGTCAATCGTTCGACGACCTCTCGTCATGCTCCGAGCAGAAGTGAGCGGATGCGTGATGACCCGGCCTAAACTAAGACCAAATGCTTGAATGACCGCGCCGGCAAAAAAGGCGACAACCATCAAAACAGCACCGGGAATTTCAGGTTTCGATGTTTTCATCGTTTGCTCAATCTCACTGAATAGACACCGTGACGCTCAAATTTGTATAATCGAATTTGAGAAATGATCATTACCGTCTGACGACTCGCAACTGAGCCAGGCCGACAACGCGAGGTCAATCCCGACTTGTCGGGAAGCTGAGGCTTGCGGCCACATGACATCCGGCGCGCGCTTCATAAGAGTTTATCGGGGCTGGCCGCGGCATGTCTGGTGGCATGGTTTCGGATGTGGGCAAAATTCCCTTCCTCGCAGCAGGCCACGAAGCCTTCCGTCACCGTCTTTAATTCCTCCCAACGCGCGCGGATTTCTTTGGATTCCGGCTGCGTGATCGTGTCATCGGCGGTGGCCTTGGCGATGACCGCAAGCAAATCCGCAAATTCCTGCACGATCTGGTTCGTAGCCGGAATCAGGTAATGCGGATGCGGAATGTTTTTGGGATTTTGAATGAAGAACCCGCCGGCGCGCTGGCAAATCCATTGCACAAGCCGGTGGTCGCCGGTGCTCGTGAGCAGGGCTTCGATGCGGTCGAGCGGGTTGCCCGTGCCACTGCCGGAGGCGTGGTTCGGCGGCTCGGCCCATTTATAGACCATCGAAAGCGACAGGCCGAGATCGGCGGCAACCTGTTTGGGCGTCTTATTTTCGAAAACCTCGCGCAACAGTTCGTAGGATTGCATGGCCAGACAATGAAAAAGACGTGACCGCTTGGCAAGCGGGAAGCGGCGGGACAAGGGAATCGTCCTCGTCGTCGTCCTCGTCCTCGAAAATTGCCTGAAAATCGAGAACGAGGACGAGAAGGAGGACGAGAACGATTTTGGGAGTGTCCGGCACGCTAAAGCGTGAACTCCAACCTGGGCTTACAAATCTGCCGCCAGATTATAGATGCGGCCTTGACCAGGTTGATGTTTGATTAGCGTGAAAGATGAAGCAACCCGGTAAAAACAGTTCCACCTTTCCTGCTTGCGTTGGAAGCGGGATGGGATTTTACTCGCTCGAACAACAACTCAGCGAGGGCTTATGATTATCTACGGAATCTGTCTGGTGGTGGGTCTGATATTCACTCTGGTCACTGTGATGGCGGGGCACTTCTTCGGGCATGGCGACCACGTGGCGGGCAGTGGCGGTCACGTGGAGGCGGGCGCGGACGCCAGCGATGCGCCGGGCATCTCCATTTTCAGCCCGACAATCATGGCTTCCTTTATAACGGCGTTCGGCGGCTTCGGTCTTATTTTCACGCAATTTCCCAAAACGAGCAACGCGGCCATCAGCGCCCCGCTTTCCGTCATCGGCGGTCTGGTGGTGGCGGGCGTGATGCTCGTCTTTCTGCGCTCGGTGTTTCGCCATACGCAAAGTTCCAGCGAATCTCACGTGGCCAAATTGATTGGCGCGGAGGCCAATGTCATCACTCCCATCCCGGAAAATGGCGTGGGCGAAATCGCCTACGTCGTGGGCGGGACACGTTATTCGGCGCCGGCCCGTGCGGAAAACAATGCGCCGGTGCCCAATGGCCGGACGGTCAAAATCACCCGCATCGTCGGAACCCAGTTTTACGTCACGTCGGTTTAACGTCAAACAACTCAACCTGATCAAAACATTATGCACCTGAATCTCTCACCCTTCTTGGCCGAACTGAACTTCATGCAGGGCGGCGTCATCATCATTGCCGCAGTCGTCATCGTCATCGTGATGTTTCTGCTGCTTTACATGGTGTTCAGCCGTTACACCAAGGTGGGGCCGAACCAGGTGCTGGTGGTGTCCGGCATCAAGCACAGTGAGCAGGATGGCACGAAGGTCGGCTTCCGCATCGTCAAGGGCGGCGGCACGTTCGTCTGGCCGATTTTCGAGAAGGTGGACATCCTGTCGCTCGAACTGCTGACGATTGATGTGCAGACACCCGAGGTTTACACCAGCAAAGGTGTGCCGGTGAAGGTGGACGGCGTCGCGCAAATCAAGGTCAAGGGCGATGACGTCTCCATCCGCACCGCGGCGGAACAATTTTTGAGCAAAGGCGTTGACGACATCAAAAATATCGCCACGCAAACGCTCGAAGGTCATTTGCGCGCGATTCTCGGCACGATGACCGTCGAGGAAATTTACCAGAACCGCGATGCCTTCGCACAAAAAGTCCAGGAAGTGGCCGCCGGCGACATGGGCAACATGGGGCTCGGCATTGTCAGCTTCACCATTCGCGACATCCGCGACGGCCAGGGCTACCTCGACGCCCTCGGCAAACCGCGCATCGCCCAGGTCAAACGCGACGCCATCATCGCCCAGGCCGAGGCCGACCGCGATTCGCAGATCCGTTCCGCGCAGGCGAAGCAGGCGGGGCAGGAAGCGCAATTTGCCGCCGATACCAAGATTGCCGAGGCGCAACGCGATTATCAATCCAACGTGGCGCAATATCAGGCTACGGTGAACCAGCAGAAGGCCCAAGCCGACCTCGCCTACGATTTGCAGAAATTCAAGACCGGCCAGCTCGTGAAAGCCGAGGAAGTGCAGGTCAACATCGTCGAGAAGCAGAAACAGATCGAGTTGCAGCAGCAGGAAATCCAGCGCAAGCAGCGCGAACTCGAAGCCACCGTCCAGAAACCCGCCGACGCGGAACGCTACAAGGTCGAGACGCTGGCGAACGCGAAGAAGTTCCAACTCGAAACCGAGGCCGCGGGTGCTGCTTCCGCGACCAAGGCGACCGGTTTTGCAAGCGCCGACGTCGTCAAAGTCACCGGCATTGCCGAAGCCGAGGCGAACAAGGCGCGCGGGCTGGCCGAGGCCGCGGTTATCGAGGCCCAAGGCAGAGCCACGGCTGAAGCCATGCTCGCCAAGGCCGAGTCCTTCAAGCAATACAACGAGGCAGCGGTCATCGAAATGATTGTGCGCGTGCTGCCGGAAGTGGCGGGCAAGATCAGCGAGCCGCTCTCCAAAACCGAGAAAATGGTCATCATTAACAGCGGCAACGGTCCCGGCGGCGGCGCGAGCAAGCTGACCGGTGACGTGACCACCATCATCAGCCAGTTGCCGCCCGTGCTGGAAAGCCTGACCGGCGTGAAGTTCGAAAAATTGCTGGAGCAGGTTCCGGCGCTCAAAAAGGCGATGGGCAAAGAAGATGACAAAGGCAAATAAATTGCCGATTTACGATATACAATTTATGCAGACCCTGTGAACTGCGGAAGAACTGTAACAGGTCACTTTGGTGGGGCGAGGCTACCGACGAGCCGGCTCGCGAGTACACTCGCCCCACCGGGAAATGCAATCCGCCAGACAAGTCAGAAGATTGTCGCGGAATTAATTTATGGCATACTATGCGCCTTTTTGAAGCCATCATTGACGCGAACCACCGGGCAGTGGCCGGTGACACGACGGCCGGGTTGCATCCGGCGGATTTCGCGGACGAATTGCCGGTCATTGCGCTGACGTGCATTGACCCGCGATTGAACGTTTATTTCCCGAATGCACTGGCTTTGCCGGCGGAACAGTTCATCTGGCTGCGCAACGCGGGCAACATCATCACCGCGCCACTGAGTAGCACCATGCGGTCGCTGGCGCTGGCCTGCGCGGTCAAGGGCGGCAAGGAAATCGCCATCATCGGCCACACGGACTGCCAGATTTGCAAGACGACCACGATGCAGTTGCTCGACAAGTTAAAGACACTGGGCGTCGAGCGGCATCTGTTGCCCGACAACATCAATGAGTTCTTCGGCATGTTCAGCAGCGAACGGCAAAACGTCATCAAAGCGTGCGACATCGTCTGCCACAGTCCGCTCATCGGCCCGAAAATCCCCGTTCATGGACTATTGCTGAACATTGAAACCGGCAAACTCGACTGGATAGTGAACGGTTATCAGACCTTGGAAATGGCAGGCAGCCAGTTGCGTGAACCGGCGGGCCCCATCGGCCAGGCGATGCAGGCGCTCGGCGATTTCAACATTGGCGAGATGAAATTTCCCGAAACCAGGATTGGCGAATTTGCGACGAAAGCCGAAGACTGGCTGTCAAAAGAGGCAGGGAAACTCGAAGCCGGGACGGCAGAAACCATGCGCAATGTTGCTCCGGTTGCTGAATCGGCGCAGAAAATCGCAGGGCAGGTTGCCAGTTTCACCGAGAAACATTGGCCGCGGCCACCGGGGTCGGCCCAACCGCCGCCCGCACCGCCGAAAATTCCATTGCCGCCACCAATGCGTCCAAAAATCATACAGTCGCGAGACAAACGATGAAACGGGCATTGGTGGGGCGCCCGTCGCGGACCGAGCGTTTAAGTTGAAATAAACGAATCGCCGGGCCGGAGGCTGGCGTTCCCGGGGAAATCCCAATTTCGCTTCATTTGTAACGTTTTCGTGATTGAAATCGGCGGTGAATTGCTTAGAATCCTCCTGATGGCTCGGGGCGTAGCGTAGTTTGGTATGCGCGCTTGCTTGGGGTGCAAGAGGTCGTGAGTTCAAATCTCACCGCCCCGACCATTCGCCCTTAGGCCGCCGTTTCCAGGGAGCTTTGGCTTTGGCACCGGTTATGCTCGAAAGCGGTCATGAGCGTAGTCACGGCCAAAGTAAATCGTAGCAAACTTTACCACAACATCGCCACAATCAGGCCGGCCAACGACGCGCGAAACGTCAAACTTGATGTCTGGGGCAGTTTAATAGTGGCTGTTCTTTTGGTGGGCGTCCTGAATTTTATGCGGCTGGTTTTGGTCTATTAACCGCTCGGCAATAGAACCCGGAAAATCAATGCGGCGCGGATTTTATCCGCGCTCTTTTTTTATTCCTTCACAATTTCCGGCGTGATGGTGATGTCCATATCGCCGATCGCCACTTCGAAAGGCTTGCCGGGGTGAGTGGTCACTTGGGTAACAATCAAACCGGCGGTTTTGCCGTTGGCTTGTCTGGATTGGAGCGACATTGTGAGTTGAAGGCTGTCGCGGTCGAGAAGTTTTGGCATGATGGTGCAACTCCTGCCGGCGCCAAGATTGACGCAGGTTTCGTAACGGTTGGTCAGTGCAAGCTCGCCGAGGTCTTTGGTGTGCGAGGGTGTGGGAACCGCGGGGCTTGAACTCGCTGCTGCCGGCCTGGGAGTTGGTGCCTGTTGCTTCGCTGTCGTTGAAGTTGAAGTCTTCGAACAACTGGAGGGCAACAGCCCCGAAAGGCTGATGGCTGCAATGACCGCAATGTGCGATACGCCCATGCCCGACCGCCAGCATTTACCAAGCCGTTTTCCGGCACGGCAGTCCCAGCCGGGTCGGAGGCCAAACAGCACCAGCCCGGTGATTAAAGTGCCGCAGTGTCTAAAAATTGCGATGGTTGTCCGGAATTTACTCCTCACGGTCAAAGACCAACGCATCCCCGCCGGAGGTCGTCATAGTCAGCCGGTCGTCCTTGATTTGGACTTTCAGGGAGTCGGGTTTGCCACTGTTGGTGAAGGACAATTTGTAATCGCCATCGGTACTTTCCCATCGGCCCGTCAGTGGCGAGCTTTCCGTGTCCGGTAACGAACCGCTGCGAAGCCCGTAAACGATGATGGGCCACAAGTGCAGCGTCGCGGTTTCGCCCACCGACGATGATTTCAACCGCGGCAGATTGTGCAGGAACGCCTGCTGATCGGATGCCACAATGAGGGTCATTTGCGCATAATTGGTCATCCAAAGCCTCGCAAACATCATTTCGGCGGGCGAAATCTTTGGCTGGGCGATGGGCACCAGGGCGACGGTGGTGGCGGTGTTAAAGTCCCAGTAGCCCAGAATTTTTTCCGAATCATACTTGGGCGACTGCCCGGTTTTGAGATAAACCATCAGGTCGTCCATGTTGGTCTGCAAAATTTCCCAGACGGTTTTGATCAATTCGGTGTTTTGCAGAATGGTTTTGACCTGCGAGTCATTCAGCAATTGTCCCATCGGCACGCCTCCTTGAAAGGCGCTGGTGAAGGTGCTGTCCTGCGCGAGTTGTTTGAGGTCGTCGCGCTCCAGCAACGAGAGGAATGCCGGGTACCGCGGCAACCGGCCGCCCAATTGGGGATTTTGGCAGAGCAAGCCGGCCAGGTCGGCCGTTTTGTAGTAACTTTCCGGCAACGTGGCGACGGCGCGTGCGGCCTTGTTCATGCCGGTGCTTTCCAAGTCGCGTCCGAGCCGGTTGATCAGGCGGGTCGTCCACGATTGGGCGTCGGACGAAGCGATTTGCACCGTACTATAGCTCAAATTGAAAAGAACAAAGCAGATCAACACGAAATAAGCCGTGCCGTTCAACACGCCGAGGCAGAGACCAAGCCGGTAATTCAGCCGCTCCCACAAAGCGAACTTCAACTCATCGGTATGGTATTTGTAATGCATCTCCGTCTTGTGATGCACGACGGAGCCGGCTATTTTGAACAAAATCAGCACCAACACGAACGCTTCCAGCGGCCCCAGCATCCAGATCAACGCCGGATTGTGAATGCCCACGTGCGGCATCAGCGGCTCAAAATGTTCTCCCAGCGGCGCAGCCAGCAACCCGGCAAAAACAATGCCGGCAAATGAAAACACCACGCGGACCGCTCCCTGCCGGTAACCGAGCGCGGCCAATGACGCCAGCAACACCAGAGCCAGTATCCCAATGGTCATGCCCCCAATGAAAACCATTTGACGGACAAAAGCACGCAGAAAATGCGATGCGGATTTGAACCGGGGCAGCATGATACCGCCGCGAAGGAACGCCGGCTTCAGCTGGCAAAGGCTCCGTTCCCGCCAAGCTGCCGGAACGCGGCGTTCCGTTCTGAGCCCTTTGTCCGGCTTGGCGACGGTGCGAAGTTGCGTCCATTGCGAACGGGCGGATAAAATTTAAAGAGTCGCTGGCTGAATAAAGAAGGCCGAAGGCGGAAATGAAGTCAGCGTCTCGTTTCTTCGACTCCTCCAGAGAAAGCGCGTTCGCAAAACAGGGAATGAACAGCGTGGCGGCCACGCGGTCGAAACTCAGCGATGCATACGAGACATTGTCCGCGCCGCGAACCGTCGCGTCATTGAAAATACCGGCGGAATTTCGGTTTGACGGGCGCAGGCGAACAGGAGCAGCTTACGCAAAACCAACGCATCATGAACTTGGCGCGCTTCCGGCAATTCAATCGTCACAAAATGTGGGCCGGTCTTTTGATCGGCTTCACCAGTCTCGCGGTGCGGGCTGATTCACCGGCGGATCAGGCACAGCTGGCCGCGGCCAACACGGGTTTTGCGTTCGATTTGATGAAACAAATCGCCAAGGAACAGCCGGACGCCAATGTCTTCATTTCGCCGTTCAGCGTTTCAAGCGTATTGCAAATGGTCGGCATCGGCGCGGCAGGCGAAACCAAAACGGAAATGCAGCGCGTCTTGAAAACAGGCGGTTTGCCGGCGGCGACATTGAACTCCGCCTGCAAGAATTTGAACCAATCGCTGAATTCGCAGACCAACGTGATTTTGGATCTGGCCAACGCGATTTGGTATCAGGAAGGGGTCCGGCTGAAACCCGGTTTTGTTTCGGACAACCAGAATTTTTTTACGGCGAAACTGGCAGGGGTGGATTTCAAAAAGCCCGGGTCGGCGCAAACCATCAACGATTGGGCTGACAGAAGCACGCGTGGAAAAATCAAGGAATTTGTCCAATGGCCGTTTCCCCCTCTCACACGAGTTATTCTGGCCAACGCCATTTATTTCAAAGGGAAATGGGTCCGCCCGTTTGATAAGAACGCAACTAAACCGCACGCCTTTCATCTGGCCGGTGGCGGTGAAAAGCAGGTGCCGACGATGTGGCAGCACGGGCATTTCAGTTACCAGCAAGGTGATGGCTATCAAGCCGTGCGATGGCCTTACGCCGGTGGACAGCTGCAAATGTGCCTTTTCCTGCCGGGCACAAATTCCAACCCAACAAAGCTCCTGGCCGATTTGAACAGCGAAACCTGGCGGGACAAGATCCTGCCTCAGTTTGAAAATCGCGAAGGAACACTTGCCCTTCCCCGGTTCAAAATTAAATACGAAGTGAGGCTCAATGACCCGCTCAAGGCTTTGGGAATGAGAGACGCCTTCGCCGCCGCTGCCGATTTTTCCGCGATGGCCGATCAGCCACTGTTGGTGAGCGAGGTGAAGCAAAAAAGCTACGTCGAGGTAAATGAAGAAGGCACGGAAGCGGCGGCGGTGACGGGAGTTCGTATGACCGCACTTGGGGTGATGCGTGAACCGTTGGAGCCTTTCAAGATGATTGTGGACCGGCCGTTTTTCTTCGTGATCGGCGATGACCAAACCGGGTCCATTTTGTTCATGGGCGTGGTGTACGACCCAGCGGACTGAACAATGAGGGACACATATTGGTTTCTTACGCCCGCCCTCATCTGATTCCTCTCCCTCAGGAGAGGACATACAAACGGACGGTCCTTGAATGTTTGCCTGCCAGTCGTGCAAAGACCGGTGACAGTGAATTGAAATAAGGACGGAAAACAATTCTCCTTCTCCCGGGGGAGAAGGCCGAGATGAGGGCGGACCAGATACAATTCTCATTTTCCACCTTTCAACTTTGTTTTGGCCATTCGCTCTGCTATCAAATCACAGTGAACAACGGATTCCGTCTGGGCGTGCTCGGTTCCGGCACAGGTTCGAACTTTGTCGCCATTGCTGACGCCGTGGCAGTGGGAAAAATTCCGGCGGAGGTCGCCCTCGTTTTGAGCGATGTCGAGAGCGCAGGAATTTTGTCGCTCGCGCGCGACCGGAACATTCCGGCGCGATTCATCCCGCCGGGAAAATTTCGCACCAAACTGGACGAGGAGGCGGAGCGGGCTTTCGTCAATGCGCTGCAAGAAGCAAAAGTGGATTTGGTTGTGCTTGCGGGTTTCATGCGGGTGCTGAAGGGCGATTTCCTCCGCGCGTTTGAGGGGCGCATCGTGAACATTCATCCGTCGCTGTTGCCATCGTTTCCCGGGCTGGAAGCCTGGAAACAGGCGCTCGATCACGGCGTGAAGGTGACGGGTTGCACGGTGCATTTCGTGGACGCGGGCGTAGATTCCGGGCCGATCATTGGCCAGCAAACCGTGCCGGTACTCGATAACGACACGCCCGAAAGTCTGATTCAGCGGATGCACACGGCGGAACACGAGCTCTATCCCAAGTGCGTGGCCGCGATTGCGAGCGGGGAGATTTCAGTGGCCGGACGCAGGGTGATTTGGAAATAGTAATCGTCCTCGTCCTCGTCCTCGAATTTGTTTTCGATTACGAGGACGAGGAGGAGCACAAGGACGAACGGTTATGAAATCGAAAACGAAAATGATCTTCGCGGCTTTATGCGCGGGTTGGCTGTCCGGCTGCGCTTCGAACAAGGAGGAGATCACGTTCAGTGACGAGCGTTCGCCTGAACCCACAAACGCGGTTGCGACCGCGACCGCTGCCCCCCCGAAGACAACCAGACTGGAAAAGGACGATTTACTGAAGGTGGAAATGACGGTATATGGTTATTTGTTGCAACGGCATTTCTGGGATGCCGGCGAGTATTCGGCGGTTTTTGTGCAAGCCGATGATGCGGAAGTTATGGCAATCAGACGGACCTTTCCGAATCATGTTCCCCCCATCAAGGCGGCCTCCCGCGCCGAATTGCGGCCGGGCCGGACGCCGGTGGACGAAGACACGGGCGGGCCGGCGATGATTTTGAGCGTGGACGCCCTCGAACCCGAAGGGGACACGGTTGAAGCGATCGGCCGATGGTATGCCGGCGACGCAGTGACCGGGCATTACACTTTCTCGTTCAAAAAGGTGAATGGCGAATGGATGATTGCAAGCGTGAAATGAAGACACAGATTTCACGGATTTACACTGATAAAGCAGCTGCGACAAACAGGGTATTACGTGTCAAAACTGCTTTCTCGGCGTTTTCACTGGAATGAGTGTTTACGCTCGCCCTCACCTTTTATCCTCTCCCCCCGGGAGAGGAAACAGCTTTTGATTGTTTCTGGTTTTACGGATGAGCATCCGGCCAATCCAGTCATATAAATTCTCAAAAGTGCGACGAACGATTCTCCCTCTCCTGAGGGAGAGGGCCGGGGTGAGGGCGGATGTCATCCTTGCATCCCTGATGTCGTGGCTGCACCCGAAGAGTCGGGTTTCACGCCCGGTCACCCGCTGAAAACATCAAAGCATCTCAAAACCTTTTATTGTTGCAATGAAAACCAAAAAGAAGAAAGTGGCATTTCCGCGCCGAACTTGGCAGATTAACCCCGTCACGAGAGTGAAAGATTCGGCGAAGACGTAGTCGCGTCCGCGCGCCAGGCAGGGATTTGACCGCGGATTGCACGGATGACGCGGATTGAAATAATAATTATCTGCGCTATCCGCGTAATCCGCGGTTAAACAACCATGAGCAAGAAACTAAAATTCGGTCTGCCGAAAGGCAGTTTGCAGGAAGCCACCCTCCAGAAGATGGCCAAGGCGGGCTACAACATCTCCGTCAGCAGCCGTTCCTACGTGCCTTACGTGGACGACGTCGAACTGGAGATCCGCCTGATTCGTTCACAGGAAATCAGCCGCTACGTCGAGCACGGTTATCTCGACGGCGGCATCACGGGTCATGACTGGATTATCGAGAACGGCTCAAACGTGCACGAGGTCGCCGAGTTCATTTTCAGCAAGGCGACACGGCAGCCGGCGCGGTGGGTGCTGGCCGTGCCGGAAAATTCGCCCATCAAATCGGTCAAGGATTTGAAGGGCAAACGCATCGCGACCGAAGTCGTCAACCTCACCAAAAAATACCTGCGCCGGCATGGCGTGAAGGCGGAAGTGGAATTTTCGTGGGGCGCCACGGAAGTGAAGGCGCACGAACTGGTGGACGCGATTGTGGAGTTGACCGAGACCGGCTCGTCGTTGCGCGCGAACAAGCTGCGCATCGTGGACACGCTATTGGCTTCGACGCCGCGGCTCATCGCCAATCACCGGGCGTGGAAAGATCCGTGGAAGCGCAGGAAAATGGAGACGCTGGCGCTGCTGCTCAAAGGCGCGCTCGAGGCGGAAGCCAAGGTCGGTTTGAAGATGAACATCGCCGAGAAGAACCTGGCGAAGCTGCTGAAGAACCTGCCTGCGCTGCGGAACCCGACGATTTCCAGCCTGAGCCAGAAAGGCTGGGTGGCCGTGGAAACGATCATTGACGAGCACGTCGTGCGCGAATTGATTCCGCAGCTCAAGGCTGCCGGCGCGGAAGGCATCATCGAATACCCGCTGAACAAGGTGGTGTATTGAATTCTGCCTGTTTTGGCCTGTTTGGACTTCCCCCAATGATGACGGGCAAATCCGCGTTTTCTTCAATATCAACAATGGCCACGGCCACTTTCTAACTTCTCTTTCGTTCCCTTGCCTGTCACTACGTTGACATGCCAAAGTGCTAACAAAATGCTATCAGACGGCTGGAGCCTGTTTTCTCTAGCTTCTGCTCGTCCGTTCTCTTACACTGAATTGCCGCCGGTCACACGCGCCGCACTCTGGGTTTTTGGGCATGGTGCTGCGCGCTGGCTGGCGCGCTGGCGGCGTTTCGGGTGCCGGACGTGGAATGAGTCGTTCGGGCAGCCCGGCCCGGCTTGGCGCGTTTGAGAATGATTCTCTATTATGGCAGAACTACATAAATCAGGTTCGATCATCGCCTTCTGCGGAGGATGCAATGGAGGTAAGAGCACATTCGAATGGAAGGTCGAGGGAAAGCCGTATGGTTCATACGAGAGACTTGAAAACGATTCTACTACTGGAAATAGTCGGTACGCTTCCTATCGCCTTTTCCGATGCGCCGGGTGCGGCATGGGCGCGTTCGCAAAAGTGCTTTGGAGCGGAAGACACGAAGGAACTGGTAACGCTACCTACCCCGGTGACCACTGTAGGTTGATTTACTTCTTTCCCGAATCTGGCAGCCGCCTTCCTTTGCCAAATGCTGTGCCGAGTGGAATTCAAAATGAATTTCGTGAAGGTGAGAGTTGTTTAGGCCACGAATGCCTGCGCGCAGCCGCCGGAATGTTCCGCTCTGTTCTTGACAAGACAATGCGTGCTAATGGCTACAAGCCATCGAAGGAGAATCTGTTCGACCAGATCGAAGCAGCCGCCGCAGACGGGGTAATTACAGAGGCACGAAAAATCCGCGCACACAATGAAATTCGAGTTCTTGGGAATGATGTGCTTCACGATGACTGGCAGGAAATTCCAAAAGAGGACGTGGAGGCGTCGCGGCACTATTGCCAAAGAGTCCTTGAAGACCTCTACGATGACCGAGCGAGCGTGCTGGCGCTCATTCGGAAGGCAAAGCGGATTCCAGATGAAGACAAGATTGTTCCAAAGCAAAAGTAACCAGATCGGTCCAGCGAACCGCCGCTCCGTTTCGCTGGGCTGGCGCGGTGAGGCGTTTCTGTCGCGGGTGAGGGAACATGCGTTTGGCGGGTCCGGCGTGTCCCGAGCGATTTTAGAGCGTCGAGCGTCCGGTGTGGTGTCTGATTACTTGCGGCGACGGAACAGCAGCAGGGACAACCCACTTAAACCAGCCAAGGCCAGTGAGGTCGGTTCGGGAACTGCGGCAATAATAATCTCGCCATTGGGTGAGCCGACGGGGCTGGCGACGCCAGAAACCTCGGTGAGGACCGCTATTGCGGATGCGTCAATATAGGAACCGCCGCCGCCACCGCTGTAGGTACCGTCGCCGCCGCTGCCGCCGCCGCCGCTGTAACCGCCGCCACCGCCACCGCCGCCGTAGCCATAGCCGCCACCGGCTCCGCCGCCGTAGCCACCGAAGCCCCCGATCAGGTAGCCGTTGTAGATGCCGCTGCCACCCGCTCCACCGCTCAAGTAGCTGCCGCCGCCACCGCCGTCGAAATAGCCGGTGCCGCCGCTGCTGTAGAAGCCGCCACCGCCACCGCCGGTGCCGCTGTCGGTGCCGGGGCTGCCGCCGCTGCCGTTGCTGCCGCCCGCGCCGCCGGCAAAGCCCGCACCGGCTTCGCCGCTCTGGCCTGTTCCGCCGGCACCGCCTGGCTCAGAGGTGCCGACGCCGCCGCCACCGCCACCGCCACCGGCTATGACCAGTGGTGTAGCGCCATTGACGACGAAACTGCCGCCACCACCACCACCGCCGATAGCGTTCGCATTGCCGTTGGAGGGGCCATTGCCGCCAACGCCGCCGACAAGAAGGGTGAGTGTGGTGGATACCGAGAAACTAAACTCGCCTTCCATTTCAGCCCCGAGACCGCCAGGGGAGCCAAACTCGCCGATGCCGCCCTGAGCGCCATAGGCAGTGATGTCATAAGTGCCCGGGTTTAGAGTGATAGCTGTTTCCGACCCACTAAACAGGTATATGCCGGTTTGGGCGGAACTAGCAAGGACTGCAAACTGCAAGATGACCGGAATCACACATACCGCGCTGAATGGATGGCATTGGGGACAGATGAAGAATTTGTATTTCGTTTTCATAGGGCTGCGTTGTATTGGAGGCAAACTGGCTTTACTAGGTCTAATGAGTTTCTAGCAAAAAGAATACAGCGTGTCAAGTGGTTTTAGTGCGAAACTTTTTCGCTTGCGCAGCTTTTGCAGCCTAAAAGAGTTCACAAATTACTTATCTGCGGTGTTCGGGTCTGTGTCCAATCCGGGCTGTGACCGCTACCGCGTCCGCAGCTTGTCGGTGTCCGCATTGCTCTAAGCCGTTTGATTCAATCGATGTATTAAGGCACATGAAATGGAAGTAATGTCCCAAGAATGCATCTTGCTTTTTTTCAAAAAAGTTCTTGCCTTTTGGGGTTGGATTATGGTAAAAAGCTGAATAGTGGTTCGCAAGACGCTGCTGCGCCATCAGTTGTAGTAAGTTCAGCAGCCGCAGCCCGCAAAGATGCGGGTTTAACAAGCAGACGATATGAAAACTCTGTTCGCTCGACTCATGTTGGCCGTCACGGTTGTGGCATTCCTTTTGGCGATCCAAGTTAAAGCACTCACGGTTTATACCCTCTCCCCGGGAACGAGTGTAGCCGCGTTGCCTTCGAGTTATCCTGTGGGGGGCACGCTGGTGGCAACCACCAGTTCTCCCTTTTCCGCCGGCGTTATATCGGGCACACTCGTTTCTTCGGCCTTTTTATTCGACGCCTCCAACCCCTATGGGGCGGGGACTAACGGGGGACTAACTTTCACCTATCAGCTTAGCATCTCATCTTCCAGCCCTGATGGATCGAGTGAGATGACCGTTAGTTCCTTTAGCTCGTTTCTCACTGATGTGAGCTATAACACGGTGGGCAGCGACGTCAACCCGTCCAATTTCAGCCGCAGCAGCGGCGGTGATACCGTGCGCTTCATTTTTTTAAACCAACCGGTCGGGGATGGCCAAACC